>CAFBLN010000001.1_pt1 | contig 130679 bp, 121 predicted proteins | sample 7268151 | NCBI WGS metagenome assembly CAFBLN01 (sample SAMEA6814035, study PRJEB35770) | uncultured Acidimicrobiaceae bacterium | biome: Freshwater; feature: Freshwater reservoir; material: water | place: Czech Republic | collected 2017-05-23 | depth 30m m
ACCGTACGTGGTTAGCTCAACGACCGGTGAGACCTGTTATGTCGATGGTACGGGTGTTGAAGGCACTCAATTGACCTGTGATCTGCCGCTACTAGTGGATCCCAGCGAAGTGCCGACGCTTGACTCTATTCGCACTATTTCAATCATGTATGACGCACGTGGTGCGGCGAACGAGGGTACGACGAAGTACGTTACGACCACCATTCCGCCAGTGACTATCGCGCACCACGCCGCTCCAACTGGGCTGACTGACGATGTTGTCTTCCAGCAGGGTGGTCGCTCTTCAGCGTGGGTTTGGAGTAGCGGTATGGTCGGAATTCTTCTGGGTGGTGGCATTTTGCTTCGGCGCAAAATGGTGAGTCGGGTCTCAAGCGACGCCTAAACGTCTGAGTGCTTCAGCGCTTGTAAAGTGGGCAGGCATTGAGACGCAGGAGGATGTATGTCAGGCCACTCAAAATGGGCCACTACGAAGCACCGTAAAGGTGCTCAGGACCGTGCTCGCGCAAAACTATTCGCTAAGTTAATTCGTCAGGTTGAAGTTGCGGTCCGCGAGGGTGGCGCTGACGCCAACTCCAACGCCGCGTTGCGGACGGCCTTCCAGAAAGCTCGTGACGGCTCGGTCCCAATCGACACAATCGATCGAGCGGTCAAGCGCGCCTCCGGTGACGTTGATGGTGTTCGATACGAATCGATTACCTATGAGGGATACGGTCCGAACGGAATTGCCATTCTCGCGGAGTCACTTACGGACAATCGCAATCGAACTAGTGCTGAAGTGCGCGCAGTCTTCTCTAAGAACGGTGGGGCTATCGCCGAACCGGGAGCCGTCGCATGGCAGTTCGACCGCAAGGGCTCCATCGAGGTACCAGGGTCACTTGATGAAGACACCTTGCTCGAGACCGTTATGGAAGTTGGTGGTGAGAATCTCACCAGTAATGGGGAGAACTTTCTCATCACAACTGACGCAGCAGAAACAGCCATTGTTCGCGAAGCGCTAGAGGCTGCAGGCATCAAGGTGCTGAGTTCGGATCTGGTCATGATTCCTCAGAATTTCATTGAAATTAACGATGAGTCGGACGCGAAGAAGATCCTTCGCCTCATGGAGGCCATTGACGACCTCGACGACGTTCAGAACGTCTACGCCAACTTTGACATCCCCGATGCCATTCTGGCTACCTACGAAGGCTGAATTCCTTTACTAGGAGGCCCATTCGGGCTACTATCGAACATATGTTCGTAGTGGGAATCGACCCAGGTCTTACCCGATGTGGCTTTGGCCTCGTCGTGTCCGACCTCACGGCGAGTGAATCCTTCGAGGCTCGAGTCGCTGGCGTACTCGAGACCGACCCCCATGATCCCGTAGAAAATCGGCTCACCGATCTCCACCGCGATCTTGTCGAACTCTTTGCAGATCTCAAGCCGGACGCAGTTGTTGTGGAGAAGGTGTTCTTCCAGCGCAATGCGAGGACCGCTATACCTGTGGCGCAGGCGAGTGGTATCGCCATCGCTCTAGCTGGCATTCGGGGGATCCCGGTGGTTCAGTACACGTCGCAAGAGGTGAAGTTGGCGGTGACCGGTTTTGGTAATGCCGATAAGGCACAAGTGCAGGCGATGGTCGCGCAGCGTTGCGGCTTGGCAGAAGTACCCAAGCCTCCTGATGCTGCTGATGCCTTGGCTCTGGCCATGTGCCACCTCATGAACCTTCGAACTAGTTCACGAATGAAAGTGGTCTCCCAGTGATTGGTTGGATGCAGGGTGAAGTGGTGGGTCGTCGAGACGGTGTGGTGACGGTCAACGTCGGCGGCGTGGGCTACGACGTAATCGTGCCGCAACGATCGCTGGTCGAATCTCTAACGGGGGAGCAGGCCACTTTCTTCATCCACACCAGCGTCCGCGAAGATGCCATCACGCTGTATGGCTTCGCCGACGAAAATGAACGATCGATGTTTCGACTCCTCCTCTCAACGCCGGGTGTTGGGCCGAGCACAGCACTCGGAGCTATTTCGACCTTCTCAGTGTCGAATCTCATTTCTGCTATCTACGCCGAAGATGTCACCGCAATCTCAACGATTCCCGGCATCGGTAAAAAGACGGCTGCCCGTCTAGTCCTCGAACTGGCCGGCAAGCTACCTTCGCTCGAGCAACGAGATGCTACGAATACCCCAACAAAATCGAGCCATGCGGACCTGGAAAGCGCGTTGCGCTCGCTTGGCTACGGCGTCAGCGAGATTCGAGACGCGCTCGCTGCATTCGAAATCCCTTCAGACGAGAGGCAGGCATTACGTCTGGCACTTCGACAGTTGGGAACACGATGAGTCGACGCGAAATACCTCTTGATGCCAACCCTCGAATAGTCGAGCCACAGCCGATTGCGAGTGAAGTGCGCGAAGAGGCTGATCTGCGTCCTCGCATTATTGATGAGTTCATAGGCCAAGCCGATTTAATCTCACACCTTCGTATCATGCTGACGGCCGCCAAGCAAAGAAACCAGGTCGCCGATCACGTGCTCTTCGCAGGACCCCCGGGACTAGGCAAGACCTCGCTGGCTGGCATCGTAGCGAGCGAGATGGGGGTTGGCTTGCGCTTGACATCAGGCCCAATCCTCACGCGCCCTGGTGATTTGGCGGCAATCTTGACTGACCTGCAGGAAGGCGATGTTCTCTTCATCGACGAAATTCATCGTCTCCCTCGGCAAGTTGAAGAAGTCCTCTACCCGGCGATGGAAGATCGTCGTTTGGATGTTCTTGTCGGTCGTGGGCCATCGGCACGTTCAATCCGACTCGAATTGCCGGCATTTACTCTGGTGGGTGCCACGACTCGCACCGGTCTCGTGGCGGCGCCGCTGCGAGACAGATTTGGTTTCATCGGTCGCCTCGATCTCTACGGCGAGGTGGATCTTGCTTCGATTGTTGCCCGTTCGGCCGCGCTGTTGGAGTATCAAGTTGAGACGACTGGAGCCAGTGAGATCGCTCGACGAAGTCGCGGTACGCCACGCATCGCAAACCGACTCTTACGACGGGTGCGTGATGTGGCACAGATTGAAGGTTCATCGATCATTTCCGGCGAAATTGCGCGGAGCGCGCTTACAACCTTCGGTGTAGATCTTCGTGGTCTCGACAAGGTCGATAGGGCACTTTTAAGTTACCTTTGCACTCACGGCGATGGACGGCCCGTAGGGCTGGTGACGCTGGCCCAGGTAGTCGGAGAAGAGCCTCACACGATCGAAGAGGCCTACGAACCATTTCTGATTAGGGAAGGCCTGATCGCTCGGACACCACGAGGAAGAGTTGCTACTGACTCTGCCTACGAACACATGTCCCTGAGGCGACCCAGCGGGGGCCTCCTCTAAACCATTGAGGCCACCGACTATGGTTTCCATGTTCATCATTGGAGGCATAATGCTCTTTTTAGCTAGCGATACCGCCCAAAAGGGTAATCCACTCGTCACCTTCCTCATGGTGGGGGTCTTCTTTGCTTTTTACTGGTTCTATATGCGTCCTCGCAATAAGAAGCGTCGCGAGCAAATGACGCAGAGTCGTAATTTTGAAGTTGGTGATGAAATTCAGACCATTGGCGGACTTATAGCCACGGTGGTTTCCATCATCGACGACAAGATCAATGTTCGAACCAGCAGCGGTGTCGAATTGGCATTTGTTAAGCGGGCGATCTCCGGTCGTTATAACCCACCAGTTGTTGATGCCGCCCCAGAGGCTGAGACCAAAGGTCAGTAGTGGCCACAGGTCCCGCTTCTAAGCGCTCCCTGATTGTTGCACTGTGTGCAACTCTGGTGCTTTCATTTGGCTCGTTGGCCCTCACACTGTCGTTGGGCTGGGCACCAAAGTTGGGCTTGGACTTAGCCGGAGGCCTCTCAGTCGTTTATAAACCAACGACCGAAACCTCCAAGACCGACATGTTGCAAGTTGTGCAGATTCTCTCTAATCGTGTCAATGGTCTCGGCGTGTCCGGCGCCTCGGTAAATCTCCAGGGCACCAACGTTGTTGTCAGCGTGCCAGGCGCCACAAACGCACGCGAAATACTGGCCTCCATTGGACAAACCGCACAACTTCTTTTTCGCCCGGTCCTCTGTCAGGCAGATACGGTCGCCAAACCCCAGCCCTTCACTGGTGCCGCGTTGCCGGCGTGTGGTCAGCAGTATTCAATGGCGGCATCAAATCTGGGTGTGAGTCCGAACCCGCAATCGGCAGCTGGCTACACGATTAATCCAGTGCAGCCCGACCCTTCGTTCAAGAGCCTTCCTTCAACGCCCTCATCGGCTGACTTGGCCGATCAAACAGTTCTGCTTCCAACATCAGGGAATCCCAGTCAGCGATACGTACTGGGACCGGCCCAGATGACCGGTACGTCGCTTAAGAGTGCGATTGCGCAGCAGGACCAAGCGGGAGCCTGGGTCGTTAGTTACACCCTGACCGGAACCGGCAGTGCTCTATGGGATCAGGTCGCTACTGCGAATTTCCATGGGTTGGTCGCAATCGAGCTTGATGGCGTCGTACAGTCGGCACCGATTATTCAGCCCACCGAGAGTGCGCCTACTTCGTTCGGTGGCTCAGGTCAAATATCTGGTTCGTTTACCCAAAGCTCGGCTAAGAATCTCGCTATCGCAATGCAGTTCGGTTCGTTGCCAGTGCGTCTTGAACCCCTGACAACTCAAACCGTTTCGCCAACGCTGGGTCGCTCGGCGTTAGTGGCCGGCCTTGGTGCGGGACTCGCTGGATTGCTGGTTGTATTGCTTTACACAATTCTGTACTACCGAGCACTTGGTCTAGTCATTGTCCTGGGCCTCGGAGTGAGCGCGGCGGCCCTGTTCGCAATAATCTCAGCCCTCGGCAAGACAGCATTGGCACCGAGCTTTGACCTGGCCGGCGTCACAGGACTTATCGTTTCGATCGGAATTACCGTAGACAGTTTCATTGTCTACTTCGAACGTCTTAAGGATGAAACCCGTTCAGGTCGCACGCTACGAAGTTCAGTTGACCGGGGCTTTAAGTCGGCCTGGCGTACTGTCCTGGCAGCCGACCTCGTGAGTTTGTTGGCAGCGAGCCTCCTGTACCTAATCGCGGTTGGCGCAGTCCGTGGCTTCGCATTTTTCCTCGGGCTCTCGACACTGCTGGACATCATCGTGACGTGGTATTTCACACGGCCATTGGTCACGTTGTTGGGCCGACGCAGCTCAGCGTCTACATCAAACTTCTCAATGGCGGCCGGCATGGGAGCTGAGGTACAGCATGCGTAGCGGTACTGAGAACTCGCCGGCGGAGAAGACTCCGAACGGGTTTACTCGCATCTATCGCGGGCTAACTACGATCGATTTCATCTCTCGAACCAAGGTCTATTTCGCGATTTCCGCGGTTGTAATACTCGCAGGATTAGGTTCAGTAGGTTTGCGTGGTTTGAACTTAGGAATCGACTTTAAGGGTGGTACCGCGTGGGAGGTTATTGCTAACAACACCACCACGTCTGAAATTACCCAGGTCGTTGAAGCGGCTGGCGCCAGTCAACCAACGGTCTTTATTTTGGGTGGTTCGACCGTACACGTCGAAGCTGATCTCAATGCACTGAGTGGTGCAGCACTCACACAAGTTGAGAACGCAGTGGCTGACGCCTTGGCCAAGATTGCGGATAAATCTTTCGATCAAGTTTCGGTGTCTACCGTTGGTCCGACGTGGGGTGGAGCGGTAACGAATCGTGCGTTAATCGCCTTGCTGGTGTTTTTTGTTGCTGTCATCATTTACATCAGCGGCCGCTTTGAGCCCAAGATGGCCATTGCCGCCATTGCGGCGATGGTCCACGATCTTCTGATTACCGCAGGCATTTATTCAATCTTCGGATTCCAAGTTACTCCCGATACCGTTATCGCCCTGCTGACTATCCTTGGTTACTCGCTCTACGACACCGTGGTCGTGTTTGACCGCGTGCGTGACAACAGCAAGGGCATATTAAATAATGGCTCGATGACGTATTCGGAGATGATCAATCTATCGATGAATCAAACATTGGCACGATCGATAAACACTTCTCTGGTGGCGATTTTGCCCGTGCTGTCCGTGTTGTTTGTTGGAGCAGAACTACTCGGCGCCACCACGTTGCGAGAGTATGGCTTGGCGCTCTTCGTTGGGCTCCTCTCCGGTGCCTACTCGTCTCTCTTCATCGCCTCTCCACTTTTGGCGCTTCTTAAAGAGCGTGAGCCGCGAATGATTGACCTGCGCAACCGACTTGCGGCAAAAGGCGCGCGAACCGTGCTGTCTGCCCGTACTGCGGCCGAACTGGCCGGTGGAAGGGCTTCCTCGGCAGACGGAAGTGCCTCCAAAGCGACCATTACGGCCAAGGCACGTAAGCAAAAACGTCGATAATCGACCGGTAGGCTGAATTCATGGTCAGCGTCGCCCAAAACCCATTGCAAGGTGAGGTTTTGGCGCCCCTCCTCGAACCGGTCCTAGACGCCTATCTCGCTCGTTTCCCTGGTGCCGAAGTACTCACGATTGAGCGTGCTTGCGCGCTGGCCCTTCAGGCACATAAGGGTCAACTTCGCCGTACGGGAGAGCCCTACGTCACCCACCCCATCGCCGTAGCGGCGATAGTGGCGGAGTTGGGAATGGACGCAAAAACAATTGCGGCAGCTTTACTTCATGATGCCGTTGAAGATACGGCAGTTACCAACGAGATGGTTGCTGAGATGTTCGACGATGAGGTTGCCGCCATCGTCGATGGTGTGACCAAGCTTGACAGCTTGGACTTCGCCACCAAGCAGGAGCAACAGGCTGCAACCATCAGGAAAATGTTTGTGGCGATGGCCCGAGATCTCCGCGTCATCATGATCAAGCTCGCGGATCGCCTCCACAATATGCGCACGTTGTCAGTGATGCCCGTTGAGAAGCAACGCCTAATTGCTCAGGAGACTCTCGACATATACGCCCCCATTGCTCACCGCCTCGGTGTCCAGCGGGTCAAGTCGGAACTTGAGGATTTGGCGTTCGCCACCTTGGAGCCGCGCCGATACGCCGAAATCGAACAGATGGTGGCTTCTCGTACGCCTGAGCGTGAAGAGTACGTCGAACTCGTAATGAGTGAACTTGATGCCAAGCTACAGATGTTTGGTATTGAGGCTGATGTCCGTGGTCGCCATAAGCACCTGTGGAGCATCTACGAAAAGATGGTGGTGGAAGGCAAAGAGTTTGACTCGATCTTCGACCTGATCGGCTTGCGTGTCATCGTGGAGGAAGAAAAGGAATGCTGGGCGACTCTTGGAGCCATTCACGCTCTTTGGCGCCCGCTGGAGAATCGCTTTAAGGATTACATCAATTCTCCGAAGTTCAACCAGTACCAATCACTACACACCACGGTGCTCGGTCCGCAGGCCAAGGAAGTAGAGATTCAGATTCGGACCAAAGAGATGCACTACCGGGCCGAAAATGGTGTTGCGGCACACTGGAGGTACAAGGAAAACCCAACGCCCAATGAGATTGCCTGGATGCAACGGATGGTTGAGGTTGAGCAAGGTAGTGACGACTCAGTCTCATTCCTTGAGAATTTGAAATTGGACCTCATCACTGACGAAATCTACGTTTACACACCCAAAGGCCGGATCATCGCGATCACTAAGGGTTCAACGCCCATCGATTTTGCCTACGCCGTGCACACGGAAGTGGGCCACCGCTGCATTGGTGCCAAGGTCAATAATCGTTTAGTGCCTCTTGAAACTGAGCTTAAATCGGCCGACGTCGTTGAGATTGTGACGGACAAATCTGACAGTGCTAGCCCCAGCCGTGACTGGCTGACTATCGCTGTATCTTCGCGCGCAAAGAGCAAAATCCGTCAATGGTTCCAACGCGAACGACGTGAGGACGCGATGGAGAACGGTCGCGAGGAGTTGATTAGTGCAGTCCGTCGCGCCGGACTCCCGATTGCTACGTCGATCTCCTCGGATGCAATGAATCGTGTTATAGATCAGCTCAACCTCGACGACCTTGACGCCATGTTGGTGGCGATAGGGGAACACCACTTATCGGCTCAATCAGTAACGCAGCGCTTGGAGCGCGAGTTGAGCGGAGGTAATGACGAGCAGATGCCGACGTCCGTGTCGAAGGTGTCGAAGCTTCGCCGAGACACTCGCCGCACCGCTGGCGTCTACGTTGAAGGCCTGGACGACGTGATGATCCATCTAGCCCGGTGCTGCTCTCCGGTACCGGGCGATGCCATCATGGGCTTTGTGACGCAAGGTCGGGGCGTGTCGGTGCATCGTACTGACTGCTCTAATGCGGCCGCCTTGGCTTCACGATTAGGTGATCGCGTAATTGACGTCGCTTGGGATGGCTCCACCCAAGGCATCTATCGAGCCACGCTCAAAATTCACGCATTTGATCGCACGCGCCTCCTTTTTGATGTCAGCCGCGTCGTTGCCGAATATCACCTCAATATCGTGGCGAGTAGTTCCACTACTAGTACGGATCGCATCGTAAAAATGACTTTCGAAGTAGAGTTCGCTGATCCCTCGCATCTCTCCACGTTGATAGTTGCAATTAAGAATGTTGACGGTGTCTTTGAGGCATTCAGAGATCTTCCTGGCCGAAAGGGTTTTTCGTGAGCGAACAACCAAAGCAACTTGTCGCACCCACTGGCACCCATGACGTGTTACCAGATTCGTCGAGAGCGTGGGAGCGTCTCATTGGAACCTTCAGTGATATGGCCCACCAGTGGGGTTTCGGTTTGGTGTTAACTCCAATGTTCGAAGACGTCGCAGTTTTCAACCGGGGCATCGGTGAAGAGAGTGACGTTGCCCGTAAGGAAATGTATGTATTTGAAGACCGTGGTGGCCGCACATTGGCCCTCCGACCAGAAGGCACAGCTTCAATAGTGCGAGCTTTCGTGCAGCACCACCCCACGACTCCCTGGAAGGCCTGGTACGTCACGCCGGCGTTTCGTTACGAGCGACCACAGGCTGGGCGTTACCGGCAGCATCACCAGCTCGGAGTAGAGGTGCTCGGCACGTCGGATCCCCTCGTTGACGTAGAGGTGATTAGTCTGGCCTGGCGCTTCTACGAAGCGATTGGTTTGCGTCGCATTCGTCTGCTTATCAACTCGATGGGGCACGAGGAATGTCGGGGTGAGTTCGTGGTATCTCTCCGGAGGCATTTGACCGACCATGAACTCCAACTGTGTGAAGAACATCAGAAGGTGTGGTCCTCGAATCCCCTGCGGGTTATTGACTGTAAAAAGCAGGAATGTCGTTCAGTCGTCGATGCCGGACCCTCCATCGCGGATGCTCTCTGCAGTGAATGCGTCACCCACTTTTCAGCAGTGAGTGAGGGATTAACGGCGATTGGTGTTCCGTGGGAACGGAACGTGAAGTTAGTGCGTGGATTTGATTACTACACCCGAACCACTTTCGAATTCGTCTCGGATGCACTCGATGGCGCTCAGAATGCGGTGGGCGGCGGTGGCCGCTATGACAGGTTGGCTGAAGATCTTGGTGGAAGTCCGACGGCCGGTGTCGGGTTCGGTTCAGGAATCGAGCGGCTGCTCCTTGCTTTGCAGGCTGAGGACGTGGCGCATTTTGAGGTACTACGCGATGACAGTATTGACGTCTTTGTTGTTGACACGACTGGGGGTCAAGAAGCGTTGCAATTGAGCGATCTTCTCCGACGTAATGGATTTGCGGTCGATCGGGCCTTTGACTCGCGCTCAATGAAGTCTCAGCTCAAAGCAGCTGATCGATCCGGTGCGAGAGTCGCTATCTTGGTGGGTCCTCAGGAACTGGAAGTTGGCACTATTACGATAAGAGACCTACGGGCAATCGATGAGAGTAATCGCCAACGGGTCATTTCTCGAATCGATGTCGTGGATGCGGTGCGCGAAGCAATTGAAACGAGCCTGAACTAATGACGACAAACTATGAAGCAACCAGCCTCCGTGACCGGATGTGTGGTTCCGTTTCGGTAGCGGATATTGGCACAACTCTTACAGTTTGTGGTTGGGTGGCCAAGAGGCGCGAACACGGAGAGCACCTGGCCTTTGTTGATCTTCGAGATCGCTCCGGTCTGCTGCAGGTGGTTGTTGATGGCTCGGTAGATGTGAGAAGCGAGTACGTTCTGCGTGTTACGGGGACCGTATCGGCCCGCCCAGAAGGTACGGTGAACGACAAACTCAGTACCGGGGGTATTGAGCTGACCAACTGCACGGTTGAGATTCTGGCCGCTGCTGAGCCACCTCCTTTCCAGTTAGACGACCGGGTTGATATCGATGAACAAGTGCGACTTCGTCATCGTTACCTCGATATTCGTCGTGAACAGATGCAGAAGAATCTTCGCTTGCGAGCACGTGTCAACTCGGCATTACGCGCCGCAATGGAGCGACAAGGTTTTTGTGAGGTTGAGACTCCATTGTTATGGGCGCCCACCCCGGAAGGTGCTAGGGAATTCGTGGTTCCGTCTCGCCTTCATCCAGGGGACTTCTATGTCCTCCCTCAAAGCCCGCAGATAGCTAAACAGCTGTTGATGGTTGGTGGTTTCGATCGCTACTACCAAGTGGCGCGTTGTCTCCGAGACGAAGACCTTCGCGCTGATCGTCAGTTCGAGTTCACCCAGCTCGACCTTGAGGCAAGCTTCGTTACACAATTGGACATTATGGAATTTGTTTCACAGGCCGTGCTTGACGGTGCGGAAGCTGCCACGGGGGAGCGACCAAGCACTATTGACACAATGACGTGGGCGGAAGCACTCGATCGATACGGTTCCGATAAACCAGACCTCCGGTTTGGCATGACCCTGCAAGACCTTTCAGACGTCTTTGATGGAACGGAAGTGAAAGCGTTTGGCGCTCCTACGGTGAAGGCCATCCGGGTTCCCGGCGGCGCAGCCTTCACTCGTTCGAAGCTGGACTCTTTGACCGAAAAAGCTAAGGGGCTCGGTGCAAAGGGTCTCGCTTGGTTCCGGATAACTGAGGACGGTCTCGATTCACCGCTAGATCGCTTTTTAGGTGAAGTAGAACGAGTGGCTATTCGGGAAGTTGATGGAGCCCAAGTTGGAGATCTGGTCTTGGTCGTGGCGGATGAATACGCTTCGACGTGCAAGATTCTGGGTTCACTAAGGGCCGATCTGGGTTCACCCCCCGTTTCGCAGGGTCCTCATCGCTATGTATGGGTCACCGATTTTCCGATGTTCGAGGGTCTGGACGATGACGGTAATCCAGTTTCTGCGCACCATCCCTTTACGATGCCCAATCTTGATGACCTTCATTTACTTGAGAGTGACCCGTTATCTGTCCGCGCCCAAGCGTATGACCTTGTGCTGAACGGCTGGGAGCTGGGGAGTGGTTCGGTTCGAATCCACCGCGCAGACGTTCAATCGAGGGTCTTCACGGCCCTTGGGATTAGCGATGAAGAAGCCGAAAATCGGTTTGGATTTCTTCTCGGAGCGTTTCGTTACGGTGCACCGCCTCACGCTGGTTTTGCTGTTGGTATTGACCGTTTAGTGGCAATCTTTGCTGGCGAAGAGAATATTCGTGAAGTGATTGCATTCCCGAAGACGCAGTCTGGTACCGATCTCATGACAGGTGCGCCAAAAGAAATTACTGATCGTCAGGTGCGTGACCTAAGAATCCGCATCGCGCCAAAGGTGTAGTTACGTCACTCTTTGATGCCGGCTTTGAGGAGCGTTTGCGTAGTATCGCTCCGCTCGCTGAATCGTTACGCCCTCGGTCGCTCAACGACGTTGTTGGCCAGGACCATCTCGTCGGCCCTGGTGCTCCGCTGCGACTACTGGCAGAAAACCAGTCTCTCAAGTCTCTTATTCTGTGGGGACCGGCCGGAACCGGGAAAACAACTCTGGCTCGTCTGGTTGCTGAGGTTGCGGGATTGCATTTCGCGACACTTTCCGCCGTGTCTAGTGGCGTTAAAGACGTTCGAGAGGTGATTGAACAGTCTCGGCAACGACTGGCAGAATACGGCACGCGCACCTGCCTGTTCATTGATGAAGTGCACAGATTTAATAAGTCTCAACAAGATCTCCTCTTACCGGTCACCGAGAGTGGCGAAGTCGTTCTTATTGGCGCCACCACCGAGAATCCGTACTTTGAGGTCAACGCGGCGCTTTTGAGTCGCACGACATTGTGGCGCCTTAAGCCACATACTCGCGAGAGCCTGACGTTGTTGGTGGAGCGGGGCCTGCAAATGCGCGGTGCGACGATTGCGGCCGATGCACTTGATGCCTTGGTTAAATCCGCAGAAGGCGACGGAAGGGGAGTTCTCACAACCCTCGATGTCGCTCTGGTTTTAGCGAAAAATCATGACAATGTCGTTGGTTTGGACGATGTCAGTGCAGCCCGAGACGGACGGATAATTCATCAATCCCAAGATTCGCATTACGACCAAGTCAGCGCATTTATTAAATCCGTCCGAGGGAGTGATCCCGATGCGGCTCTCTTCTGGTTGGTTGCTTTGCTTGAGGCTGGCGAATCTGCGAGATTCCTTGCCAGAAGGCTCGTGATCTTGGCCAGCGAAGATATTGGTATTGCGGATGGCAACGCACTACTGACCGCCGAGTCAGCCGCGCGAGCGGTGGAGTTTGTGGGATTGCCCGAAGCACGGTTGACGCTCGCTCACGCCACTGTGAGATTGGCCCTAAGTCCTAAGAGCAATTCAATTACCGCAGCGCTCGGCGCAGTAACTAGCGCAATCCAAGCTGGAGTATCCACCGAAGTCCCGGCCCACCTTCGCGACGGACATTATCAAGGTGCGACAGATCTCGGCCACGGGGCTGGTTACGCCTACCCTCATGATTTCCCGGGTAACTGGATAAAGCAGCAGTACTTGCCCGATGGAGAAAAAGGGGGCTACTTCAAGCCTTCTGACCAACCCAGCGAGGTACGACTCATTGAGATTTGGCGCTCCATACAAGGAGCTGTCCCGGGTCCACCGGTAGAGTGAGACCGTGGAAGCGGCCGAATTACGACGTAGATTTCTGACATATTTCCAGGAGAATGGGCATACCCTCGTCCCGTCGGCGAGTTTGATTCCCCACGACCCCGAACTTCTTTTCACGATTGCCGGAATGGTACCGTTTAAGCCTTATTTCGTAGGCGACGAGACACCCCCGTATCCCCGAGCTGCATCTATTCAAAAGTGCTTCCGGGCGCCTGACATCGACCAGATTGGCACCACTAAGCGGCATCTGACGTTCTTTGAAATGATGGGCAATTTCAGTTTTGGAGACTATTTCAAACCAGAGGCCATCGAATTCGCCTGGGGCCTCATAACTGAAGGTTTTGGTTTCGACCCCGAACAACTCTGGGTAACGGTTCACGTTTCCGATGATGATGCGAGTGATATTTGGCGGTCCGTGGCCGGCATCCGTCCGGAACGAATCCAGCGACTGGATGAAGATAACTTCTGGGCGATGGGGGACAACGGGCCTTGTGGGCCATGCTCGGAGATCTATTTCGATAAGGGTCCTAAATACGGTGCGGACGGAGGACCCGCAAGCGGAGACGGAGACCGGTTCGTAGAGTTCTGGAACTTGGTGTTTATGCAGTACAACCGAGGTTCGGATGGTTCTCTACTGGACCTACCAAAGAAAAATATTGATACTGGTGCTGGATTCGAAAGAGTACTTTCAATTCGTAATAATGAAGATTCCGTTTTCGCCACCGATCTTTTCGTCCCCTTAATGGAAACGGCACAGTCAATTGTCGGAAAGACGTACGGCAAAGACGAGAACACCGATATTGCCATTCGACGCATTGCGGAACACGGCCGTGCCATGACAATGCTCGTTTCAGACGGTGTTTTGCCTTCAAATGAGGGCCGAGGCTACGTGCTTCGCCGGATTATCCGCAGAGCGATTTTGGCCGCGCGTCGCGAAGGGTCTGATCGGGCGGTGACGGAGTCTCTAGTGACCGCAACTGTGGCCAAGATGGCCGATGCATACCCATCTCTCATCACAGACCAGTCGCTCATTACTTCCATTCTTCAACGCGAGGAAGATGGTTTCGCACGAACGCTGCGAGCCGGGCTTTCGTTATTGACAGATGAGGCTGACAGTGTCGTTGCCGTCAAGTCGACCATCTTCCCTGGAGATGTGGCGTTCAAGTTGCACGATACCCACGGCTTCCCCCTGGAACTAACGGCAGAGGTCGTTGAGGAGCGCGGTCTCTCGGTGGACCGCGAATCATTCGAAAGCGCCATGGCTGAACAACGAAATAGAGCTCGCGCTGCAGCAAAGAGTAAGACTGTCGGTGACGATTCTGTTTACCGCGAGATTGTTGAATCCAGTGGCGCAACAACGTTCATTGGTCGAGAAGCCGCGCGCTACAGCATCGAGTCGACCGTGATTGGTTCAATGACTGGATCTGACGGATCAGTTGAAGTCTTTCTGGATACCACTCCCTTTTATGCAGAATCTGGTGGTCAAGTTGGTGACTGCGGCACAATCGTCACCGAAACAGGTCGCCTTGAGGTTCGAGACACACAGAATGTTCTAGGCGGTCTGGTGTCGCACCGTGGGAAACTCACCGGAGAGATTCTGCCGGGTCAAATCGCTGTGGCGTCCATCGACGGTCTACGTCGCGACGCAGTACGTCGTAACCACACGGCAACGCACCTTCTTCATGCCGCTTTACGTTCAGTCCTCGGGGATCACGTTCGCCAACAGGGTTCACTGGTTGAGCCCGACCGCCTTAGATTCGACTTTGCGCACACCAATAGTTTGGCGGTCGAGGAAATAGATACTGTTCTCGGTATGGTGAACAGTGATGTTGTTGTCAATGAAGCAGTTGACACGATTGAGGCAACACGGCAAGAGGCAGAAGCAATGGGCGCCGTGGCATTCTTTGGCGATAAATACGGAGATCGAGTCAGGGTCGTTCGTGCGGGTGCGAATTCACTCGAGTTTTGTGGAGGTACCCATGTACGGCGACTCGGAGATATCGGTCAGATTCAGGTAGTTTCCGAAGCTTCTATTGGCTCGAATACTCGGCGCATCGAAGCTGTCACGGGCCTTGGCGCCGTGCGTCGTTCTCGAGAGATGGAATTGGTGCTGGCAAGCATTGCCTCCACGTTGAAGACAAGCCAAGACGAAGTTATCCCCTCAGTGGAACGGCTAATTGAGAAGCAGCGTGAGACGGAGAAGGCGTTACTCAGCCTTCGCCAGGCATCTCTCTCTTCTTATGCAGCATCTTTAATGGATACTGTGGCCAACGGAGTACTCGTTTCCCGCGTCGACGGTGTTTCGGTGGATGAACTCCGAACTCTTGCGCAGGACTTACGCCAACGAGGAGTTAGTGCGATTCTGCTGGTAGGTGACGCCGGTGAAGGCAAGGTGGCTATGGCTGTCGCTACGGACGGAGCGATTGACGCCAAATCTGTTGTCAAAGAGCTCGGTTCGGTTGTAGGTGGTGGCGGTGGTGGCTCAAGCGAACTGGCAACCGCTGGTGGTAAAAATCTCGGCGGGATTGATGAGGCTCTCGCAAAGGCCAAAGAACTGCTCGGGGGTTAACCGTGACCCGCCTTATGGCACTCGATCCCGGAACTCGTCGAATCGGAATAGCCGTATCTAATAGTGGACAAACTATGGCGTTCCCACGAGAGTGCATAATTCGTGATGGCGACTGGCTCGATACGCTGACGAGCCTCGTTCGCGAAGAAGACGTGCACGAGATCCTGGTGGGTCGACCTGTTGCCTTAAGCGGTAGAGAAACTACAAGTACCGCCATGGCAGAAGAGTTTCTCGAAGAGATTCGAGACTGTATGCCCGACGTGACTTTTCATTTGGTCGACGAGAGGTTGACCACCACTAGTGCGGCCAAGCAAATGGCGTTAGCGGGTAAGAGTCAGAAGTCGCAGCGAAAAGTCATCGATAGCGCGGCCGCTGTCGTGCTGCTCCAAGGTGTGCTCGATGCGAATCAATAGGCGTCAAATCGCAACTGTAGTCCTACTTTCTACAGCCATCTTCGCTGGTCGACTGGCTTGGTCCGTTCACCCGCTAAGCGCCTCGGGTACGGAAACTGTTATCAAAGTGGTTCCTGGTGAATCTTTATCTCAAATCACAAGTGATTTGGCCGCTCATCACGTTCTAAGTTCTACTCTGGCATTCAAAATCGATCTGGCCATTTTTGGCGCTCCCACAGTGCGTCCAGGTATCTATGTGGTGAAGCACAATTCGTCACATGGCGCGATTCGTCGTTCATTGGGTGACGGACCTAATGCCAATGTGCTGAACGTCTCCCCTGGAATGACTATTCGACAGACTGTTCTCCAGATGGCTACGATCAAGGACTCCATCTACACCAATAGCTTTGCATCGGAATTGCAACGGCAGGCTCGGAATAATGCTTTCCAAGCACCAAGTCTTGAGGGCCTACTTGGCATTGGTGCTTACATCATTGGACCCGCTGATACGCCGGCTGCCTTGGTTGGTCAGATGAAAAAACGATTCCTCTCGCAGCTTCGGCGTGCCGGCATCACTCCTTCGACCAGGCTCCACGGACTTTCGGCCTACGAGCTTGTGACGGCAGCCTCGATTATCGAAAAAGAGGGCTTCTACGAGAAGAATATGCCGCAAGTGGGGCGAGTGATTTTAAATCGGCTGGATCGGGGTGGCGGGCTACAAATGGACGCCACAATCCTCTATTCGCTGCAGAAGGATGGCGTTAAGGTCACGCCAAGCATGCTGAAGATTGATACTCCCTACAACACCTACCTCCATACTGGATTGACGCCAACGCCCATTTGCCAAGTAGGTGCTACAGCCCTACGCTCGATCGCTGATCCCCCGACAGGTAGGTGGCTCTACTTCGTCGTTGTTGATCAGTCGGGCACAGAAGCATTTGCGGTGACGTATCAAGAGCATCTCGCAAACATACAAACAGCACGAAATCGAGGCCTGTGATGTTTAAAAGCGGAGTTATCGGTGCACCGGTAGGACATTCCTTATCTCCACGCCTGCATGCGGCAGCCTTCGATTTTCTTAGCATCGAAGGCGAAAGCACGGCCGTTGAAGTAGATGGTAGCGATGAAGCCCACCTCCTGTCCCTGGTCCGCAGCTTCGATGCACTCTCCGTAACATTCCCTCTCAAGGAGATTATGTTCGGACTCTGTGATGAGACGGACGACCTCGCACGGCAAATTGGAGCTGTGAATACGATTCGGTGCATAAACAACCGGATTGTTGGTCGGAACGTTGATGGTGAAGGTTTCTGTCGTGCCATTGTCGGTGAATTGGATGTTGACGTACGTGACGCAGCTGTGACCATCATCGGGGCTGGGGGAGCTGCTCGATCTGTAATCGCATCACTGTTGAACCATGGCGTAGGAAATATTGACGTACTCTTGCGGAGTAATCGCGGGCAACTCGAATCCTTCGGTGGCGATCCCCGCGTTCGGGGAGTTTTTGCAAGTTCCGCTACTGCTGACTTGGTGATTAACGCAACCCCTGTAAGTCTGACTGGTGATGCTTCCTCACTCCCGACGGCGGCGGTCAACGGTGATACGGCGTTTATCGATTTGTCGTATGAGCCTTCTGAAACACCCTGGATGACGGAACAGCGAGAGTTTTCACCGCGGGTTGCAAATGGCCTGATGATGCTCATTTGGCAAGCCAAACTGCAGTTGGACTGGTGGTTGAATGCAGAGATACCGATTTCGATACTACGGGAAGCCGTGAGTCAATGAACGTGCTTTCGCGAACCTCGAGAGACCTCAATTCCGGATCAGTTGATAGGGCGTTGCTTTTTGGCATTGTCACTTTGGCCCTGTTCGGTGACTTAATGATTTATTCAGCAACGAAGGTTGCTCTGGCGAATGCCGGCTACGACCCCGCGTATTACCTCAAGCGCCAGACTATGTGGATTTGTATCGGCCTAGTTGTGATGTGGATTGTTTCTCGTGTGGATCATCGCCGTTTCGAGTTGCTGGCAACACCGGCGTACATTGCCAGTATCGGCGGGCTCGTAGGAGTGATATTTTTCGGCTCATCGGCGCTCGGCGCTCAACGTTGGTTCAATATCGGTTTTTTCCAAGTGCAACCTAGTGAATTTATGGTACTTTCACTGATTTTGACGGCTTCGGCATACAGCGCCAGGCGCCCCCAAGGGCTAGTTCAACGTGACGTGATTCGCATTTTATTTATGGCAGCTTTACCAATGGGAATAATCGCTATCCAGCCCGATCTAGGAACTGCGATCATCATTTCGGTGACGATCGGGATAGTAATCGTTATCGCTGGTGTTCCCCCAAGGTACATGGCGCTTCTAGCGGTACTGGGCGTTGTTGGTGCAATCTCGGCTGTCGCGGTTGGATTCCTGCAGAAGTATCAACTCGCACGACTGACGGCATTTGTCAACCAAAATTCGAGTGACCCCTTATTGGCGGATGCTATTTATCACGTCGATAATGCCAAGAATGCGATTGGTGCCGGTGGCATTAAGGGTATGGGACTGTTTAATGGTTTGCAGACCAATCTCGGTTATGTTCCCGAGCAACGCACAGACTTTATCTTCACGGCTATTGGCGAACAGCTTGGACTTATTGGTTCTCTCATCTTCCTGGCACTCCTCGCGTCGGTGGCCTGCCGAATTTTCGTCATATCTAAAGAGGCGAAGGAGCAGTTTGGTCGACTGCTCTGTGTGGGCATCTTCGTGTTTTTCTCTTTCAGTTGTTTCCAGAACATCGGTATGACTATGGGAATTATGCCTGTTACCGGTATTCCGCTACCAATGGTGAGTTATGGGGGAACTGCGGCTTTGGTGTTTTCTGGGGCCATGGGAATGGTACTCTCCGTTTCCCGCCGCAGAGGGAATTAGGCTGTGCGTCATGACCGATGAGATCGCTGACACCGAGACGAGCGACATAGCGTCGACAGAACCGCCTGAAGCGCTGGAGTCGTATCGGGTGATGAATGTTGTGTCTGTGACCTACAACCTCCCAGAGCCTTATCCTGGGATCAACCTTCAAGAGGCTGAGGAACCCTACCGCGGTCTGGCGGTCACAGTTGCGCTGAGTGATGCTCAGTCAATCGCCATGGCTCTCGAAGGTCAAGTTAACCCTCGTCCAAGCACACACGAGCTGTTCGCCAGCGCGCTCAAGGGGCTCACCGTTGACATAATCGCAGTCCGAATTACTAAGCACGAGCTCGGGGTCTTCTATGCCGAGCTGGATCTCATGTCTTCCCGGGGTCAAGTATTGATTCCCTGTCGCTTGACAGACGGAATTGCGCTGGCACTGCGGCAGGTAGTTCCTGCACCGCTGCTCTGTGCGGAGTCAATTCTCCAGGAGCATTATCAATTTTGAGATTGCATCTGACGGATAAAGCCGCCGGACGCTTGCCGTAGATTCTCGTCTGATATGCGCAGTAGAAGCCCCAGAATGATGTAGTTCGCGAGCAGCGAACTTCCCCCGTAGGCCACAAAGGGGAGGGTGATTCCGGTGAGCGGGAGTACGCGGAGTACGCCGGCGCAGATAAAAAATGCCTGGAAGCCAATAATGATCGACAAACCCACCGCCACAAGGCGAGAGAAGTCATTTTGACTTCTCTGCGCAATAAAGAATCCCTGGGCGATTATCAGCAAAATTGCGCTCAGCACAATTATGAGTCCAATTAGTCCTAGTTCCTCGCCGATAGCGGTGAAAATCATATCGGAGGTAACTTCGGAGACCCATCGACCCGATTGACCGAGTCCCACGCCAGTGCCCGTTAGGCCACCAGCGGAGAGCGAGAACCAGCCCTGAAGGATTTGTTGACCGCCGTGGTCGTAGGCGTGTCCATTCCACGGGTCGAGCCAAATGGCGACGCGCTGATGCACTTGGTAGAAAAGCTGGGACGCCACGAAGCCACCTGCTACCAAAAGCGCGAGACCAGTTACGACATATCCAATGCGACCCGTTGTGATCCAGAGGAGCGATAAGAAGAGTGCGAATAGGAGCGAGGCGAAACCAATATCGTTCTCAACTCCAAGAACTAGGAGGGCAACGCCCCAGGTCAGAACAATCGGAAAGAGAATCCTGGGATCGATAAATGCTCTTCCGCCAATAACACGCGTTGTGTTCGAGAGCAGTTCTTTGTTCGACGCGAAATAGGAGGCAAAGAAGAGTGCAAGTAAAATCTTTGAAATCTCGATTGGTTGAAATGTGTAGGAGCCAATACCAATCCAGAGCCGTGCACCATTGACGGAGAGCCCCACTCCAGGTACCAACGGGAGGATCATCAGCAGAATGGCACTCAGTAGTGTTATGTAGCGGAATCTGTCGAGATCGCGGCTTCGTTTGACGAAGTACAAAGTTCCGATTAGCGCACCCATGGCAAGAAAAGACCAAACAGCTTGATTTTGGGCTCGAGCTGGATTCCAACGAGCAATCTCGACGTAACCGATGCCATTCAACAGGGATGCGAGAGGCAACAATAGTTGATTCGAATTAGGAGCGAGAACCCGCAGGGCAAAGTGCCCGCCTAGAGAGATTGCCATAATGGCGACGAGGATGGCGATCAAACTTTCCGGTATACGCCCTTTAGCGCCCAGTGAGGCCAGCGCGTAGAGGGCAGCAATGAGGGCGTCGACCATCAGTATCAGCCCGAGCTCGCCTCGTCGTTTCGGCTTTTCGGCTGGAGCCAGAAGTTCATTCGAAGTTCGAAGGGACGTCACATGGCCCAGCGTACCGTTCTTCTAGAATCCAATGCAGCACTAGGTAAGGCAAGGCAAGATGTCCAGCATTGAGAGTTTTGGCGCCGAGCGATTCTCCAGCCGTGAACTGTCACGGCTGGAGTTCGCGGCCCGCCTGCTTGACTTGGCCGACGACTCGTCCCTGCCGCTACTTGAACGCAGTAAGTTTGTTGCGATTTACGCTGAAATGCTTGATGAGTTTTTCCAGGTTCGCGTGGTGTCGCTTGAGGACAAGATTGCTGCCGGAATCGTTACCCCCTCGCTTGACGGCTTAAGGCCGCTCGACCAATTTCGGGCGGTTCGAGAGCGGGTCCTCACGCTTACTGACAGGCTTGAAACTATTGTCACGGGAAGTATTTTCCCGGAGCTAGCGGCAGCGGGAATTGAAGTCGTTGCCTACTCTTCGCTGGACGAGGCAATGCAAGCGTCACTTCGGGAGTATTTTCTGAAAAATGTACATCCGGTTTTGACACCCCTGGCCGTAGATCCGGTCCATCCATTCCCTCAGATTTCCAATCTTTCTCTCAATATCGCCGTGGCGGTTACCGATCCAGTTACCCACGAAGAGCGCGCCGCCAGAATAAAGGTGCCCGGTTCGCTTCCTCGTTTTATCCCACTCGTTGGTGGCCGGCAGTGGTGCATGATCGAAGAAATCATTATCGGAAACCTCGATGTCCTATTCCCTGGGATGGAGATTGGTCACGCTGACTTATTCCGGGTTACTAGAAACGCCGACCTCGCTCTCGAGGATGACGAAGCTGATGACCTCCTGGTTGCGGTGGAGTTGGAATTACGGAGAAGGCGCTTCGGCAAGGCCCTACGCGTCGAAATACATAGAGCAATGAGTCCAGAATTTTTGGCGCTACTCGTAGAGCAGTTAGAATTGGAGGCAGATCGCGTCTACGTTACGGACACCCCGCTGGGATTAGGGGATCTGTGGCAGCTTTGTTCACTTCCGCGCCCTGATTTGCAACTACCGCGATGGTCTCCAGTGACCCCCCGTCGTGTGGTTAGCGAAGGTGAAGTTCGCAATATCTTCGAAGTAATCCGCGAAGGCAACCTACTTCTACACCACCCGTATGAATCATTTGCTGACTCGATTGAAGAGTTCATCGAGCAGGCCGCTAGCGACCCCGATGTTGTGGGAATTAAGCAGACTCTGTATAGGACGAGCGGTGACTCACCGATTGTGGCCTCACTCATTAAGGCGGCTGGTTCGGGTAAGCAAGTCGTTGCGCTAGTCGAACTCAAGGCAAGATTCGACGAGGCGGCCAATATCCAGTGGGCTAAGAGCCTGGAAGACGCCGGTGTGCATGTCGTTTATGGTGTCATGGGCCTTAAAACACATTCGAAGACTGCGTTGGTGTTGCGCCGTGAGGATCAGGAAATTCGCCGTTACGCTCATGTGGGTACGGGAAACTACAACTCAAAAACGGCAAGGATTTACGAGGATTTCAGTCTCTTGACAGACGACGAAGCTATTACGCATGACATCGGCGAGTTGTTTAACTTCCTTACTGGCTTCTCGCACCACGTACCGTATCGAAAATTGGTCGTTTCCCCCGTGGCCGCAAAGTCCACCATCATCGGTCTTATCGATAGCCAGGCGTCGCTTGGTACCAGAGGTCTGATCACGATCAAGGTAAATGGGCTCACAGATCCAGCGGTAATAGATGCGCTCTATCGAGCGAGTGCTGCAGGTACACGGGTGTCTCTCATAGTCCGTACGCTGTGTTCGCTACGACCCGGGGTAGCAGGATTATCGGAAAATATCGTGATCAAGAGTGTCGTAGGTGAGTTTCTTGAGCACTCCCGTGTATTCGTTTTCGGCCATCCGCGTTCTGCGGACTCAGTTCTCCTAATTGGCTCGGCTGATCTGATGGAACGAAATCTCGAGCGTCGCATTGAGGTTCTCGTGCCAATCGAGGATGCACTACTGCGGGAACCGATCATTGACGCTATTGAGCGAACGCTTGCCGATGACACGAACTCTTGGCTACTTGGATCGGACCGCCGTTGGCGACGCATTGTGTCTGTGGACCAACGTTCAGTACACTCGGAGCTTCGCGCTCGTGCTTTGGAGATGAACCGCTAAGCGACAGTCGATTTACCTCGACGCCACTGAAGCGAGAGATACGCAGCGCCACCGAGTGGTATCGGCAACCAAAAATTAACGAAGCGATATGCGAGCACGGCGAGCGTGGCGGCCTGCTGGGGCACCCCAAAACCGACGATGGTTGGAATGAGGATGAATTCAATAAGCCCTAGACCGGCTGGGGTGATCGGGACTACGGCGAGAACGTTAGCCAGACCAAACGCAACCAAGAGATCAATAGGGGACAAGGCGTATCCGAATGCATAAACAAATATCCACAAACTGGTTGCATCAAGCAACCAGTTTGCCGCGGCCCAGCCCAATGACGTCCAAAGTATGGCTCGGTTGGATGTCAACATGGTGATTCGTTCGGCCACGTGCGTAAGGAGTCGGGTTATGGCCTCGGGATTGACCCGGGGGATTCGACCCACGGTGGCACGTAACCAGGCGTCCGCATGCCGTTGACCTCGGGTTAGCAGGGCAATGGTGCCAAAGAACGCCAGCATGAGGAAAACGCCCGCTAGTGCCGCAAAGCCGTAGGCGGGATTAAAGCCCCGCAAAGGTATCGAAATCACAAGGGCAATCCAAAAGATCAAGTTGAGAACAACTGCTGAGCCGCTCCCTTGGGCTGCAAGCCCAAACGCATTGGTTGAAGCAGGAACCCCTGCTTCGCTGAAGAGGCGATACGACAGCGCACTGGCTGGAGCGGTGCCGCCTGGAATCACATGGCTCAAAGCCAGGGTCGATAGATTAATTCGATTTGTTTCGAAGCGCTTCGGTGCGTGCGGCGTGAAAACGGTGCGAGTCAACTCTGAGTAGGCGGCGATTGCGGCGGCCTCCACCAAGACGGCCACCACCAGAAGAATGGGATTGACATCGCTGAGAAGATGTAGAGATTTTTTCGCCGTGCCGAATTGGGGAATGACTAAGTATTCGAAAATAAAAATCAAGATTCCGACACTGAGGATTCTCCGTACGTGACGCGGTATCCGGAATCGTCGTTTTGGTTGCGTTGCCTCGGACATACTTCCTATAGCGTTACACAAATCACGGGTATCCATGAGGACTGAGTATGCCCATATTCTCCGACTAGATTGGCTCCAATGAGAGCGTTAGTGGTGTTGCCTACGTATAACGAAATTGACAATATCGAGAAGATGCTTCGAACGATTCGTGCCATTGTTCCCGATGAGCACATTCTCGTGGTGGACGATGGCAGTCCGGATGGCACGGCTGAGTCCGCTGAACGGATTCGGTCTGAGTTGGGCCACATCGAGATCATGAAGCGTGATGGAAAGGGCGGTCTTGGAAGTGCCTACCGTGCAGGATTCGCCTGGGGTCTAGAGCGAGGTTACGACACCTTCGTAGAGATCGACTGTGATTTCTCTCACGACCCTCGAGAACTCCCGACAATGTTGATGTTGGCGGATAGCTACGAAGTGGTGATTGGTTCTCGGTATGTGCCGGGTGGATCTATCCCCTCTTGGTCAACGAGCCGACTTCTTCTCTCGAAAGGCGGCAACCGATATGCCTCAATCATGCTGGGGCTGGGGGTGGCCGATTCCACAGCGGGTTATCGCGTTTACCAAGCGAGTGCCCTCGAGAAGATTGACTACAGCCACGTAAAGGCCGATGGTTATGGATTTCAGATTGAGATGACGTATCGAGCTCGCCGTGGTGGAGCATCGATTGTTGAGCATCCAATTTCGTTCACCGATCGGACTGAGGGTGAGTCGAAAATGTCGCGGGCCATCGTTACTGAGGCTCTCTGGATGGTAACGAAGTGGGGATTGGCACGTATCGTCGGGGGACCGCGACTTAATTAAGGGTGCCGAGTCCTAAGGCGTGCAGGACGGAATCCATTTTGTATTTGGTTTCTTCACGTTCGGCGATTGGATCCGAATCAGCGACAATGCCCGCACCGGCCCAAACTTCGAATTGTGATCCCGACGTGAGAATGCCGCGGATGGCCACCCACCAGGCACCCTCCCCGGCGGAATTAAACCAACCGACAGCTCCGGCGTACGAGCCACGCTGATAGGGCTCAAGCTCCCTGATCAACTCTTCGGCCGCCTCGCGTGGGAGTCCTCCAACGGCCGGAGTTGGATGGAGCGAGGCAACTAAATCAAGAACGGTGACCCCTGCGTTGGCGGTGCCAGAGATTTCGGTACCGAGGTGCGCAACGGACCGAAGCGGCACTATGGAGGGTTCATCTGTGGCATTTACGGAATCGCAGAGTTCGTGAAGATGTGAAACAATTTCCTCAACGACGATCCGATGTTCTACAAGGTTCTTGGGTGAGCCTCGAAGCCACTTGGTGTAAGCCGAAGTATCGGTCATGCCTTTGGTGCTCACCGTTCCCGCTAGGGGATGACAACGAACGACTCCGTGGAATTTCGAAACTAGTAATTCAGGGCTGGCTCCAGTGAAACGTCGCCCATCACTTGTAGGCATGGCATAAATGGTGCAGGTTGGTTCAAGATGGTGCAACCGAGTTGCGATGGCGGCCGTATTGATCTCTGCGGAAAGTTCACCACGACAGCTCCTTGCCAAGACCACCTTCTGTAAGGAACCTTCGCGAAGTCTCTCGACGGCCTCGGCAACGGCGGCGGCAAAGCCGTCTGGTGGAGGCGAGTACAGAAAGCTGATTTGCTTAGGAAACGGTCCCGAACGAAGTGGCTGGCTCCTGTCATCCCAGGTTTCCCCTTCGGGCGTCACTAACCAGTTACCACCAGTGCCATCCGAGATGACTTGAAACCTGGGTACCACGACTTGAAATTTGCTGAATCGGTCGAATGGCACGCTAGCGAAAGCGCTCAAGAGATCGCGGCCATCGCCACTAAGGCCATGAAAGATGTCGATAGCGCCGGGTAGGTCTTCTAGCGATTCGCAGCTACGCACGGCGACGGGATCCCCAAAACCGCATCGAAGCATTTCGCCGTCTCGGACAAGCCAACCGCTCAGGGTCGCCAATTCAACCGCTCGAGCCGTGAGTATGTCTGAAACCCGGGAGACGTGGAAGTTCATTGTGCTTTCGTGGCGGTGAACTGTTGTGAAAGCCCACCAAGGATCAGGCGATGATTGACCGTCGACATACCTCCATCACGCATCATTGCGATGATCTCTTCGGTACCCGGCAAGTAGGCGGTTGATTTTGGCAGGTATCCGTAGGCGGCCCTATCAGCCAGCAACCCGCCAATGAGTGGCACTACCCCTCGGAACCAGATGGTAAATCCAAGTTTCCAGAGACCTCTCTTAGGTTCGGCTACCTCGAGAAAGACGATGCGGCCACCGGGTCGTACTACCCGGCCCATTTCACGAATTGATTCAGCAAGATCCGTAAAGTTTCGAAGGGCGTAACCGCATGTGAGCCCGTCAAAGGCGCCATCCTTGAACGGAAGGTGCGCGGCATCCGCTTGTGTCCGCGGTGCAAACTCACCACCAGCGTCCATCATTCCAAAACTAAGATCTGTTGCGTAGGGGACTAGACCAGCCTTTTGAGCCTCACGACAAAAATCACCGGTTCCAGCAGCGACATCTAGAATTTTACTTCCCGACGGGAGGGCAGCATCGCGTATTGCCCGTTTACGCCAGCGCCGGTCCATTCCGAAGGTGATGATGTGGTTTACAAGCTCGTATCGAGGCGCAATGGCATCGAACATACGCCGGACTGTTTTGGTCTTCGCCTCTCCCTCGGGAAGCTCGAAGCGGGCCACCGTTACTTGTAGTAGCGGAAGACAACTTGCGCTACGCACGAAGGCTTTAGCGCATCTTTTACTTCGATAGTGACGTCGAGAGCAACTTGAATGCCGCCTCCAATTTCCTCAACCTCGGCGACTGAAGCGCCAAGGCGAATCTGGGAGCCCACGGGTACTGGTGCGGGGAAGCGAACTTTATTGGTTCCATAGTTGACCCCCATGGTGACACCGTCCACGCGCACAACTTGTCCCATGAGAACAGGAATCAGCGAAAGGGTTAGGTAACCGTGCGCGATAGGTCCACCAAAGGGACTCGACTTCGCCCGTTCTGGGTCGACGTGAATCCACTGGTGGTCACCAGTCGCGTCGGCGAACAGGTTTACCTGCTCTTGTGTCACCGTGACGTAGTCGGAATAGCCCAAGTGGGTCCCAACTAATGCCTTATAAGCGTCCATACTCTCAACATGCGTAGCCATAACAACCTCCTTCGTAGCACTCTACCGGTCTTGGAATATTCCGTTCGGGTAGCCTAAAAGCATGGTTGATACACACGTAGAGCAGCATCGCCAATTAGCGGATGGTTGGGCTCGTGCTTCAATCTTTGGCATGGCTGACGGCTTGGTGACGAATGTGTCGCTGATGCTCGGAATTGCTGGTGCGCACACGGATCACGCTGGCGTCCGCCTTGCCGGTATTGCGGGGCTCGTTGCTGGAGGTTTCTCGATGGCGAGTGGCGAGTACCTGTCAGTGCGGGCCCAAAAGGAACTCTTCGAGCGAGAGATTGAAATCGAACGACGGAGTTTGGCTGAATCACCGGCAGAAGAGAGGCTTGAGCTGGTTGATCTGTTCGAGTCTCGCGGCGTAGATCCAGAACTCGCAGGCAAGTTGGCCGATGAACTCATGAAGGATCCCGAATTAGCTCTGATTACGCACACCCGTGAGGAACTTGGAATTGACCCTTCGTCTGTAGGTTCCCCCATGCGTGCTGCGACTGGTTCGCTGGTTGCCTTTTCATTCGGTGCGATGATTCCTCTGATTCCATGGCTCGTAACTTCAAAGGGGAGCCCGATTGAGATTTCAGTAGGACTTGGAGCGGCCTCGGCAGTATTGCTTGGTGGCGGGATAGGTCGCATGACAGGCCGAGGTGTTATCCGTTCGGCGTTACGGTTCTTAACAATTTCGGCGCTAGCGGCAGGTGTCACCTATGCGATCGGCCATTTCGTTGGCTAACTGCTAATGCGCAGCACCCGGTCCATGCGAACCGTTGTAAAGCCGTAGTGCTCATACATCGCTATGGCTGATTTGTTGGAATCATCGACATAGAGCGAAGCCCTATGAACGCCGCGAGAGTGAATCGATTCCAGCCCAAGTCGAAGCGCCGCCGCCCCCAAACCTTTTCCTTGGTAGTTGGGGTGTACTGAGATTACGTAAATCTCACCGGTTCTCACGGTGTCGAATTCGTGGATTTTTGTCCAACACGAAGCAACGAGATCATCGCCCGATAGCAGTAGTAGGAAGCCGGAAGGATCAAACCACGGCTCGGTAACACGTAGTCGCAAGGTTGCTAAATCCCAGGAGCCCTGCTCCGGGTGGCTCGCAAATGCTGCATTATTTTGTTCCAACCATAGTTCGGCGTCCTCTTCTGGCCGAAAACTCCTGACCTGAATGTTCGGCAGGTCGAATTTCTGGTGCACATCAATGCACTCCATATATCGGAGCGCACGGACTTGGTTCTGCGACTGATGATCATCGTGGGTGTCTCGTAGCCACCAGTCAAAAGAAGGATGACGGCGCGCTATGAGTGCGCACAAGTCGCCGTCAAATGTTCCACCGGCCATCTCGATATTCGGGTGACCGTTGAGATCCTCGTTGGCAAAACCAATCGCAACGTCGCCGTCGAACTGGACCCAAAAATGACCAGGCAAATTGTGCTGTACCAGCCGCCGCCTATTTTCATCAATCGCTTCCCGCCCGAGCGCGGCGTCGAGTCGATTAAGCAGAGACAGAATGGAGAGACGCTCATCCCGACTAAGACTCTCGGTGTACCGCCAACTGTTGCTCATATTAGCAATCTACGGGCTAGGCGAGCCGGCTGCCGAGCCGCTCGAGCCGGCGAACGAGGGTTCCTACTGTGCGCTCGACGGCCACCAGTTCTACGTAAACGTCACCGGTGAGATCTTTTCCACCTTCTACGAGTGCAGAGATTCTCTGGCTCATTTCCGTCATTGAAGAAGTGAGGGTGTCTATTTCATGATGCAGGGTCACAGCACTAGTTTGCTGTGCTTGGCGAGCAATCTGGTGCATAGGGCGCTAGTAGCGTTAGAGCGTGACCATGGAAACCAGTTCCCTCAGCAAGATTTCAGTGCTGTTTGACCGTGTCCTGGTGGCGGTTGATGACGACGGCGAACGACGTAGTCGCGCTGGCATCTTGATTCCCGCCACGGCTCAAGTGGCCAAGCGATTGGTTTGGGCCAAGGTCAAGGCCGTGGGCCCACATGTTCGTTCGGTTCGGGTTGGTGATCGGGTGTTATTTGGCGCCGAAGAGCGTTACGAGGTGGATATTGAGGGCGAGGACTTCATTTTGCTTCGGGAGCGGGACTTGCACGTTGTGATGAAAGATGAGCACGCTCAAGAGACAGGCATGTACCTCTAATGATTCCTAATATCCGGCCATTTCTGGAGCCTCTCGCATCGAAGTTCCAAAGCGAGTGCGTAAGCCACGCGATAGTTCCTATTGCGATAGAGATTCATTCCGACAGTCTCACCCCGGTGAGTGCCTTCGAGAGATTTGCAGATATTTCGGAAAAGTTCCTCTTGGAGTCGGTTGAAGAGGGCCAACGTTTCGGACGATTCTCATTCGTGGGACTGAAGGCCATCGGTGTCGCGTACCAAGACGAGCTGACAACTGCATCACGTGATTTGCTCTCTGAAGATGCGACTGAAGATCCCTTTCAGCGATCAAGTGATTACTTAAAGTCTCACAGCGTGGCACCAACCCTTGGAGCTCCTACGGCGCACATACCCTTTGTCTCGGGGATCGTTGGAGTCTTTGGCTGGGACTCGGTTCGTGCCATTGAGAAATTGCCTCCCCGGAAGAGTGGTGGTCCGAACCACCCCGACGCCCTGCTAATGGCCGTTGGTGAAATGCTGGTCTTTGACCATTGGCGGCAAACAATTACGGTAATCATTAATACGGACTCGCGGCAGAGTGGAGATTTTGAATCGTACGTAGCTCGCTTTGAGTCAATCCTCGGTCTCCTCGCAGAACCCAATGAGGAGTACCTCCGTCTCCATCGAGACCGTTCGTCTCTGCCAATTGCTCCGTACACGAGAACTGTCACCTCGGAATCATTTCAAAACATGGTGCGAGAGGCCAAAGAGCAGATTGCGGCGGGGGAGGTTTTCCAGATTGTTCTATCGCAACGGTTTGATATGGGCGTCATTGCCGATCCATTCGAGGTCTATCGGGTACTTCGCCAGGTGAATCCCTCGAGCTATCTCTACTTTGTTCAATCGGATGGCTCCGTGGGTGCACCGCTAACAATTGTCGGTTCGTCTCCCGAGGCTCTCGTGCACGTGCGAAACGGGCGAGTGACGACGCGTCCCATTGCGGGGTCGCGTCCGCGTGGTGCGAACGAATTCGAAAACGCGCAGCGAGCCGCCTCATTACGGGAGGACCCGAAGGAGATTGCCGAACATGTAATGCTGGTCGATCTTGGTCGCAACGACATCGGTCGGGTGTCTAAATATGGCTCTGTGCGGGTGGATGAGTTAATGACCGTGGAGACCTACAGCCACATCATGCATCTCACCTCCGAAGTGTCCGGGGAACTGCGTGATGACATCGATCCTGTCGATGTGCTACGGGCCACATTCCCTGCGGGGACTCTTTCGGGAGCGCCAAAAGTGCGAGCTATGGAACTGATCACGGAGATGGAGCCGCAACGACGCGGACTATACGGAGGAGCGGTTGGCTACTTTGACTCCAGAGGTAATTTCGACGCCGCCATCCTGATTCGCACCCTGGTTATCGGGGCCGATGGCGTTGGTTCTGTACAAACGGGTGCGGGAATTGTCTGGGATTCTGATCCTCAAGCTGAAGATGAAGAGTGTTTGGCGAAGGCGGAGGCGATCCTACGTGCAGTGGGAGGCGCACAGGGGTGAACAATCTCGAGGCCTTAACATGGCGACTCATACGGGTTACGGGTGCTGATCGCATCATTTATCTCCAGGGACAGCTGACACAGGACATTGCAACCGGAGGTCAACATCGTTCTCTGGTGCTTCAACCCAGTGGTGAGGTGATTTCCGATTTAGAGGTGATCAGCCAGAAAGATTTCATCGATCTAGTGGTGCCGGAACTTGTCGCGGACGTTGTGCTAGCCCGACTCCGGAGATTTCTGTTACGAGCCGACGTTCAATTTTCAGAGTTGAGAGTGGCTTCTCCCGTGAATAATCTGGCCAGGCTCATCGAGAGTTCTTGGCCGAGTGCCTATGAGTGGCGACTGGCGCTCCCGCCACACAGTTTTGGGAAAGTCGTGGTTGACGCAACCGTCTCATTCTCCAAGGGCTGTTTTACGGGCCAAGAGTTAGTTGGCCGCGCTGACGCGCGCAATGCAACAATGCCGTGGCGCTTCCTAACGGGCCGCGGCGGAAGCATTGATGAAGTGACAGCTCTGCTCAAGGCTGCTGGTCCCGAAGGCCCACAGGGAGTCACCTCGCAGTATTCATTGAATGGTACGGAGCACTGGCGCGGCGTGGCCCACCGGAGTTTTGACCCGAGCACGTTGACCACCACGGGTGCGGAACTAACCTATTTTGCCTGATTCGCCGGTACGATAGGGCCATGACGCCGACCTCTCTCGACAAGATCGTGGCGAGTCACCGCGCGCGTGCGGCCCGCGATGCCCGAGACTGGAGGGTGCGTTCGGTGCAAAGTGATGCTCATTCGCTCGCTGCTGCGCTGCGGTCACATCGTGGACAAGGCAATGCCGTCATTGCCGAAGTGAAACGGAAGAGCCCTTCGAAAGGTTGGCTTTCCGAATATCTCGATCCCAAGAAACTGGCCGCTTCGTACGCCTCGGGTGGTGCCAGTGCCGTCTCTGTACTGACAGACGAAGAGCACTTCGGAGGATCGGTGGCCGATTTACGACTCGTACGCGAAGTTGTCGACGTACCGCTCCTTCGTAAAGATTTCACTGTTTCGATTAATGACGTTCTCGACACTGTCGAAATGGGTGCTAGTGCCGTTCTACTGATTGTGTCCGCTTTGTCGATTGACGAATTGAGGGAATTTCATGATGTTGCCCTCAGCAATGGTATCGATGCACTGGTAGAGGTGCACGATGTTGAAGAGGCGGATATTGCGCTTTCAATTGGGGCGACGTTAATTGGAGTGAATCAACGTGACTTGCACAGCTTCGCTGTCGATGCTGAACGAGCGGAGAAAGTTGCCGCTTCGATTCCGTCGTCGGTGGTCGCAGTGGCTGAATCAGGATTTGGCTCACCGGAGGCCGTGAGGCGAGCGGCCTCATCAGGGTTTGACGCCGTCTTAGTGGGCGAGAGCTTTGTCACGTCTAGCGACCCCACCACTGAGGTCGCTAGTTTTGTTGGGTTTCCGATTGGTTCGAGGGCGTAAATGCTGGCGTCCGAGGAGTTCATCATAAAAATCTGTGGAATAACCACCGAAGCTGATGCCCTTATGTGTGTCAGCCAGGGGGCGAACGCAATCGGTTTTGTTTTTGCACCGTCTATTCGACAGATGGTGCCGGGTGAGGCGCGAGACATCGTGAAACGGCTACCCGAGGATGTAACGGCCGTTGGGGTGTTTCGCAATGAGGATAAAATTCGAGTTATCGAGATTGCAGAAGAGGTAGGTCTTACCGCTGTGCAGTTGCACGGGTTGGAATCCGTCGATGAGATTGCCTTTCTGCGTGATTTCATTCCGACAGTCATCAAAGCACTACCAGCTGAGTCAGGTGAGCTTGGATTGTTTGATCACTCCCACGCAGACTTCCTCCTTCTCGACGGCGAGAATCCTGGCAGTGGTGAGAGTCATGATTGGGGTCCCCTCGGTCGCAACTATCTCCGGACGCCCATCGTGGCGGCCGGAGGGCTAACGCCATTCAACGTGGGACAAGTTGCTCGTTCTTTGCCCGTGCGAGGGGTCGATGTGTCAACGGGTGTCGAGTCCGGACCGGGTCGCAAGGACCCAGAATTGGTAGCCGATTTCATCCGGGCCGCTCGGCAGGGCTATGCCGAGCGTTTACCCTCAATAGGTAACTATCCGCAGTCCGAGGAGGACCAGTGACAACGTTTATGGGCAGCCCCGATGCTTCGGGTCGGTTCGGAGAATTTGGGGGACGCTTCGTCCCCGAGGCGCTCATTCCTGCCTGTTTGGAACTTGAGGCAGCGTTCAAAGATGCATGGGCGGATCCGTTGTTTCATGAGGAATACGAACACACGCTGAAGGAGTTCGGAGGTCGGCCAACGCCGGTGACATACTGCCCCCGACTCTCTGAAGCGCTCGGTATCGAGATATATCTCAAGCGTGAGGACCTCGCTCACACCGGTTCGCACAAAATTAATAACGTCGTCGGCCAAGCTCTTCTGACCAAGCGGATGGGAAAGCCCCGCATGATTGCCGAAACCGGGGCGGGACAGCATGGCGTTGCGTCCGCCACGGCTGCGGCACGACTCGGACTGGAATGCACCGTCTATATGGGCGAGATTGACACCAAGAGACAGTCCCTCAACGTCTTTCGCATGGAGTTGTTGGGTGCGAAGGTGATTCCCGTGACGAGTGGGTCGAAGACTCTGAAAGACGCCGTAAACGAAGCAATGCGCGAGTGGGTTACCTGCGTGGAAGATACGCACTACTGCCTCGGTTCGGTCATGGGACCACACCCCTTCCCTTGGATGGTGAGAGAGTTTCAGAGCATTCTCGGTATTGAGGCGGCGGCGCAGTTTCAGAATCTGCAGATCGGTGAACCGGATTTCGTAGTTGCTTGCGTGGGTGGTGGTTCGAACGCCGCCGGAATGTTTGCCGGTTTCGCGAACTCATCAAGTCGTCTCATTGGCGTTGAAGCGGCCGGCGGTGCGGCAGTTGGCATCGGAGCTCCTGGCGTGCTTCACGGCATGCGTTCGCTGTTAATTCAAAGTGAATTCGGACAGATTGAAGAGGCTCATTCCATCTCGGCCGGACTCGACTACCCCGGTATTGGTCCTGAACACGCTCACCTCGCGGCCTCAGGACGAGCGCAGTACTACTCAGCTAATGACGAAGAGGTGCTGGACGCCCTTCAGGCGCTGTCACGCCTGGAGGGAATTATTCCGGCGCTGGAGACTGCGCACGCGCTCGCTTGGGTAATGCGAGAGGCCGGCGGTCTTATTCCCCGTGGCTCGAAGGTCCTGATCAATCTGTCCGGTCGGGGTGACAAAGATGTAGCGCAAGTGCGCGATATTTTGCGAGGCGAACAGTGACCACCCTCGACATCAGACTTCGGACCGTTAGAGATTCGGGGAGGAAAGCACTGGTTCCATATTTCGTCGGTGGCCTTGATGATGAGTGGTTGGAATGTGTGAAAGCGGCAGCCTTTGCCGGTGCCGACGCCATTGAAATCGGTGTGCCATTCTCAGATCCAATTATGGACGGAGTTGTCATCCAAGAGGCTTCTCTTCGAGCGCTCAATCGCGGCACCACGTTAACCAGTGTTCTCGCGGGTCTCCGGACTCTTGATATCGAAGTGCCACTAATTGTGATGACCTACTTCAATATTTTCCATCACCATGGGCTAGAGAGGTCCGCAAATGATTTGCACGAAGCGGGCGTATTGGGAACAATCGTTCCAGACCTTTCGCTCGAGGAGGTCGCTCCCTGGCGAGCTATAAGCAATGAGCACGATGTAGCTTCGATTCTGATGACAGCACTTTCAACGCCGCCGGAGAGGGCTGTGCAGCTCGCTTCTGAAACTCAGGGTTTCGCCTACGCCGCTGCGAGAATGGCCGTTACCGGAGTGGCCAGCGACGAGGGCCGCGGTGATTTGGTGGTACAAAAATTGCGTCAAGCCTCTACGGTTCCGGTTTACGTCGGCATCGGTATCGCAACACCACTGCAGGCCGCGACAGCGTGTACGTTCGCTGATGGAGCAATTGTCGGTTCGGCACTAGTGCAAAGACTGCTAGATGGCGAGGGCCCAAAGGGCGTGGAGTTGTTTCTCGGTGAGATGCGAAGCGCTATCGACGCGATTGACTAATAATTAGACAGCCGTTATGTCCGCCAAAACCGAATGAGTTCGAAATAATGTTGCGAATGACATGAGGTCGTGGTTGGCCTAGTACTACGTCAACATCAATCGCTGGATCAATCGAAACGGTACCTAGGGTGGCCGGAATTGATTGGTTCAATAAAGTTAAGACGGAAACAACCGCTTCCAGAGCTCCGGCAGCAGCCAACGAATGGCCCAAGTAGCCCTTGGTTGAAGTTACCGGAGGTCGACGTTCTCCAAAGACAGCGGAGATCGCCAAACTCTCCGCACGATCATTCAACGGCGTAGAGGTACCGTGAGCATTGACGTGATCGATGTCATTTGGTTCCAATTGCGCATCGCGTAGGGCGAGGCGAATGCATTCAACTGCCCCGGCGCCGTCGGGGTCGGGTGCGGTGAGGTGGTATGCGTCAGCAGTCGAGGCTGCCCCACGGATCTCCGCCAAAATAGTGGCCCCACGGGCTACGGCGTGATCAAGGGATTCAATGATGAGAATGCCCGCGCCTTCGCCCATGACGAATCCATCGCGGTCGACGTCAAACGGTCGCGAGATTCCGCTTCCGGAGAGAGCGGTCATATTCGTGAAACCCGCCATGCTGAGGGGAGTCATTACGGCTTCCGCACCCCCAGTAACTGCAACCTCCACACGGCCTGCGGCCACCAGTCGGGCGGCGTAGCCAATAGCGTGCGTGCCGGCCGCGCAAGCCGTCGTGATCGTCTCACAAGGACCACGCGTACCGAAGCGCATTGAGACTGCGGCAGCGGCTGCATTGGGCATCATCATGGGAATCATGAACGGCGACACACGGTTGGCGCCACGCTCAGTTAAGACGGCGAATTGTTCAGTAAGAGTCTGAAGCCCACCAATACCGGTAGCAACGATGCTGGCGGCATTGGCGTATGTTTCGTCCAGCCCAGACTGCCTCCAGGCCTCGTCGGCAGCTGCGAGGGCGTACAGGGTGAAGGGATCAAGACGTCGGAGCTCCTTGGGCCCCCCGAGATGGGATGCATCAAACTCTGGAACATGTCGATCGATTGGTGTTTTGCCGGACAGTAGCGCGCGCCACAGTGCCTCAGTCCCAGTACCGGCGCACGACATGGCGCCGATACCGGTTACAACTACACGTCGACCCTCAATGGGGGAGTCGGGGTCGAAACCTAGTAGCACTACAGCTTGGCGAAAATCAGTTCGAAGGCCTGACCAACGGTACGAATGTCCTTCAGTTCTTCTTCGCCAACTTCGATATCAAACTCTTCTTCGAGAGCCATCACCAGTTCTACGAGGTCCAAGCTGTCAGCCCCAAGGTCGTCGCCAAATGCAGCGTCAGCAGTGAGCTGTGCGATGTCAACCGCAAGTACCTCAATAGCGTGCTGATTGAACTTTTCGAGAGCTGTTTCGCGATTCATCAAGACTCCTTTGTTTGTCTTATCGTAGTTTCTCTACGACGCCGAGTGTAGTTAGAGCCCCATGCCTAACCCGCCGTCGACCGGTAGTACTGCTCCAGTTATGTAGCGAGCATGTTGCGACGCAAGGAATGTGATGACCGAGGCGACGTCCTCTACTTGACCTATGCGACCTGCAGGTATTTGGGCAATGACCGTATCCCTCTCGTTCGCCACACCCACGGTCATATCGGTCTCAATAAACCCAGGGGCCACCACATTCACGGTGATATTCCGACGCGCTAATTCGGTGGCCAGTGAGCGCGCTAACCCGACGAGTCCAGCTTTGGCCGCGGCGTAGTTGGCCTGACCAGGAATACCGACAAAAGGAGAGACGGAGCCAATAAAAATGATGGAACCTTGGCGGTTCTTGATCATCGAAGTCATGGCCGCCTGAGCGCTGTAGAAGCTACCGTCCAGATTTACAGATAGCACTTCGCGCCAGTGATCAGTTGACATACGTAGAGCCAGCCCGTCCCGCGTAATTCCGGCGTTCGCGACTAAAACCTCAATTGGTCCGTATTCATTCACTATGGCAGTGAATGCGTCGCGAATTGCCTCGGGGTCAGCAACGTCGACGGAGTATCCTCTCGCTACTCCTGCGGGTCCAGTGCCACTTCGCGAGATCGAAATAACGGTGTCTCCCAGGCGGATGAATGCCTCAGCCGTTGCCGCGCCTATACCTCGACTCGCTCCTGTAACTACAACGACTCGACTCATAATTGCTCCTCGATGGGCTCGACGCACGACTGCTCCCTAAAAATCCGTATGCGCTTTGTGAGGCCGGTCAGGATGGCTCCAGGGGGCATTTCTAGACTGTGAGTCACGTCCGATGACAATGATAGAACTGCACTCATGAACTGAACGGGTTCAGTCAGTTGGCGTGACAGCAGGGTGCGCCACACATCGCCGCCATTATGAGTGCTTCCATCCACGTTCGCGAGCACTGACGCGTCCGTGGGGTGGAAAGTGGTGGTCGCCAGAACATTATCGAGTTCAGTCTGTGCTGGTCGCATCAAAGGTGAATGGAACGCACCACCGACCTTTAGGCGAGTGACACGGCGCCATCCCATCTCTTTGCCGCGCCGCTCCAGTTCGGTAATCGCATCCAAAGAGCCCGAAACCACCGTTTGACCCTCCCCATTGAAATTGGCTAGCCACAAGTCGTCAATTTCGCCAAGTCGAGCAATGGCGCCGTCGTCTCCACCCATCAGTGCTGCCATGGTGCCGGGTGCGACATCGTTGGCATGTTTCATGGCTCGACCCCGAGCTTGTACAAGCTTGGCGCCGGACACATAATCGATAACACCCGCAGCGGCGAGGGCCGTGAACTCTCCGAGACTATGACCGAGGAAGACAGCGGGAGACGACATGCGTCGTTGGTAGGAGTCCCAACCGACGAGGGAAAGGGCGTACGTGGCGATCTGCGCATTGTCGGTTTGTACCACCTCGTCGTGCTCGGCGGTGAGGAGGAGATGTGCGATATCGACGTTCGTCACTTCCGATAACTCGTGGATAACGTTCCAGCTCTTATCGCTCGCCCATGGACGGCCTACTCCCGGTACTAGGGAACCCTGGCCGGGGAAGAGCGCTACTACGTGGTTGTCTCGTACTGGGGACATAGTCATAACCGTAGTGGTGCCCGGAGTGGGACTTGAACCCACACGACCTTGCGATCGGGGGATTTTGAGTCCCCTGCGTCTGCCATTCCGCCATCCGGGCAGGAACATAAAGTTAGCATTCGCTCTAAGGTGGCAGTTCGTGAGAGCCCACCTGTCAGTTCTAGAGCGAAATCTGGCCCAGAGTATTGAGACTGGCGTGGAGCTCCACGATTCGAGAACCAGTATTGGGCTGGTACTCACCGATGGGGCTTTCGTTGGGGTGGCAGAAATTGCACCACAGAGACTAAGCCTCAACGGCGACGCAGCGTTAGTTGATCTTCTTGAACACCTCGAACGTATAGCAATTCCAAGGTTCCTAAGCGTTCGAACTCGCAACGCTCATCATCCGTATTGGGCTCAGATTCCGGCGCTGTTCGGTAATGATTCAGTCAGCCGCGCATCGGCCGCTCTGATAGAGGGAGCGCTGTACGACGGAGAAGTTCGCCAATTAGGCGTTGAGCAACCCAACGTGCTTCGTGGGATCGTAACTGGCTCGCTTCTTGGCTCGCCCTACATCCCACCGGTCACACCGTCGGTTTCGATGGTGCGCGTAAAGGTCAGCCCTTCGGTAGATTCAAGCGCCTTTGAGTCTCTGCAACGACTCAAGACTCCGGTCGTACTCGACTACAACGCAAGTTGCCCGACGGTGAGCCAAGTTCGCGAACACGTCGCTCTGGCCTCAGCGCACTGCCCTGTTGCCTTCGTGGAGCAGATTGGCGTGGTCGGTGACTACACGGCTCACTACCAGCTACGAGATTCTGGGATTCACCTCTCCCTGGATGAGTCGATTCGTTCGATGCAAGATATCCGCAATGTGGTGCGATATGAGGCCGCCGCATATATCTGCATCAAGCCGGCACGCGTAGGAGGCCGATCGATTGCACGAGCCATGATTGAAGAAGCTCTGCAGCAGGGACTCACGCCGTATGTGGGAGGCTTTTTTGAAACGGCAATGGGGCGTTACGCGAATGCGGAACTCGTAAGCCAATTCAACCTCGGTCCTAGTGATGTACTGCTAGAGGGACAGGTCGTTACTCGAGCAGATTTCGAAAAAGTCCGAGACAGCATCATCGCAAATGAATGGGCGCCAGTCGGCATTTTCGGAGGCCCCTAGGGCGTACAATTGCACCATGAAGCAGAGGCGCGTGGCCCAACGGGTCGAAGAAGCGACACGGGACATCTTGACCACCGACGAGCAAATCAGAACGCTCGCGGAGCAGTTGGTGATATGGGAAGAGATGCGGGATGATCTGCATGTTCGCGCTCTCGTGAGCGAGACCCCTCAGGCGACAGCAGATTTGTCAGGAATTGAACGACAGTGCCACATCGCCCAGCTGGCCCTTGATGTGCAGCGGAACCGTAAGAATGAATTAGAGCAAGAATTAGAAATACTGATGAATGAATGGGAACCCAAGGTGGTGTCGTGAGTACACGTGTCGTTATTGCTGATGATGAGTCAATTATTCGCTTAGATCTGAAGGAGATTTTGGAATCAGCCGGCTACGACGTAGTTGGAGAAGCGGCACGCGGAGATGATGCTGCGGAAATGATCCGTGATCTTCAACCTGACCTTGCCCTGCTGGACGTCAAAATGCCAGGCCTGGACGGTATTGAGGTGGCCCGCCTTGTGCAGGCACTACCCACGACAGTGGTTCTTCTCACTGCCTTTTCTCAGCGAGAGCTCATCGAGAATGCGCGGGACGCTGGCGTCTCGGCCTATCTCGTGAAGCCATTCCGCAGCGCCGAATTACTGCCGAAGCTGGCCTCTATTTTGAATAAGCCGGAGCCTCTGGATGCTGAATCAATCGAGTCTCCAATCGTGGACGACAAGATCGAAACTCGAGAAATCGTGCAACAGGCTAAAGAGCACATCATGGCGAGTAGGGGATTAGCGGAGAGCGAAGCGTTCGAGTTGATCCAACATTCGGCAATGAAGTCTCGACGGCGTATGCGTGACGTAGCCCAAGAGATCATTGCGGGCACCCATTGAGTAGCAAGGGAGACGATCGTCCCCTCCTCCTCTTAGATGGGATGTCGCTGGCATTCAGAGCCTTCTACGCGCTGTCGACCGAGATTGCCACGTCTGAGGGCATTGTAACTAATGCTCTGCATGGATTTGCCTCAATGTTAAACACTCTTATCAAGACGCAGTCACCGCGCGCTCTGGTGGTGGCATTTGATTTACCGGGTGGGACGTTCCGCGACGAAATGGCAATTGACTACAAAGGTGGTAGAGCGGAGACGCCAATCGAGTTGGATCACCAATTTGATCTCATTCGTAACTTCTGCGAAGTTCTCGCTATTCCTGTTATTGGTGTGCCTGGTTATGAAGCCGACGACGTCCTAGCCACGCTCGCAACCTGGGGTCGTGACAATGGGATACCCACAATCGTGGTTACTGGTGATCGTGACTCCTTCCAGCTGGTGGAGGATCCTTACATCAGAGTGCTCTATAACAAGCGGGGGGTGTCGGACTACGACCTCTACGACGAAGCCGGTATTTTCGCTCGCTGTGGCGTTGAGCCGGCACGGTATCCGATGCTGGCGGCCTTAAGAGGAGATCCGTCCGACAATTTACCGGGTGTTCCGGGTGTTGGGGAGAAGACTGCCGCAAGATTGTTGTCTGAGTATGCGGATTTCGATGAGATCTTCGCAGCGACTGCGAGCATGACACCCAAACTGCGCGAGAACATGGAGTCAAACGAGAGCCTGGCACGTTCAAATCTCGAAGTAATGCGACTCGTGCGTACAGTGCCGATAGCCGTGCAGCCGGACCATTTTCATCTTGGTGACTGGGATAGAGCCTCGATCAATGCATTCTTCGAACGTTTTGAAATGAGTGCGATGAAGGTGCGATACGACCGAATAATTAACGAAGGTCTACTTGGTCTGCCAGCCGGGTTTACCGAACCGAGCGTGACCTCGGCAACCGTTGATATCCAGACCCTTGTCGCCGCTCCCAATTTGGACGAATTGGAAATTGGGAGCGGCGCACTGGTGGCCTGGTCCGGTTCTCGAATCGCAGTTACCGACCTCAAGGCGCTCTCCGTCTATGTCGGCGAGGTCTCAGAGGTAGGAGCCTCACTCGCTGGCCTCCGGCTTGGTGGCCATGACCTCAAGGGGCTCTATCGAACTCTGGGAGATCTGGGTGTCGTGCTCGGTCCGCCGCTATGGGACACGGCGATTGCTGGCTATCTTATTGATTCGGCTTCCGGTGCCTACAGTCTTGAGTCGCTCGTTGCGCAGTATCTAGGGGCCGTGGTCTCCACCGCCCCTGTTTCACTTTTTGACGCCGACAGTTCCGATGAGCTACTCATCGCTCGGCTGAGCTACTCGATTCAACTTCACAACGTCCTCGAAAGGGCAATCGAACAGAGTCAACTTGGCCGTGTCTATTTTGATATCGAATTGCCCCTGGTCGCCGTGTTGGCAAGGATGGAAGTTCTGGGGATACGTGTCGACCGCGCACTGCTCGTATCAATAGCAGATAGTTTCGGCGAGGAAGTAGCCCGGCTCGATGCAAAAATCCAGAAAATCGCGGGTCACGATTTCAAGGTGAATTCGCCAGCACAGCTGCAGACCGTGCTATTTAATGAATTAGGCCTGACTCCGACCAAAAAAATTAAGTCTGGATTCTCCACTGATGCCACAAGCCTCGAAGCGATTATTGAGGAACATGAAATTATCCCGGAGATATTGAGGTTCCGCGAACTCGACAAACTGCGCGGCACCTACGGAGCTCCCCTCATAGCAACCGTGGCGATCGATGAACGTATCCACGCCACATTTCATCAGACAGTTGCTCGTACGGGTCGCCTGTCCTCGGAGTCACCGAATCTTCATAACATCCCGGTCCGAAGCGAAGAGGGGCGAAGGCTTCGCACGGCATTCATCCCACGTGAGAATTGGAAGTTTCTCGTGGCTGACTACAATCAGATCGAACTCCGGATTCTGGCGCACCTCTCCCAAGATCCCGGTCTCCTGGAAGCGTTTGAGAGTGCCCAGGACGTCCATACAGCCATCGCATCCGTGGTCTTTGACACTGACCTAGGTTCCGTCTCTAAAGACCAGCGAGAGCAGGCTAAGGCGGTTTCCTACGGTCTGGCCTACGGGATGGAGGCGTTCGGTCTTTCTCAGCGCCTCGGAATTTCGGTGGGGGAGGCCAAGGCGATAATGAACCAGTATTTCGAGGGTTTCCCTAGTTTGAAGGCCTATACGGAGCGAGCAGTGCAGGAAGTGCGTGTTCAGGGCTTTTCCCGGACGGAATTCGGCCGAATTCGCCCGTTTCCAGACCTGGCAACCGCCTCAGGCCCCCAAAAGGCTGCGGCCGAGCGCCAGGCTATGAATGCCGGTATTCAAGGCCTAGCAGCCGATATTTTCAAGTACGCGTTAGTCCGGCTGGACCAGGGACTTTCCTCAGCGGGCTTAGATTCGAGGCTTGTGCTTCAGGTTCACGACGAAGTCGTTGTGGAATCGCCCGATTCAGAGCACCTCGAGGTCGCGGAGATTGTGAAGACGGCGCTCACCGGTGCGGCGTCCCTCTCGGTTCCGCTAGAGATCTCGCTCAACTGGGGCACCAACTGGTCATCGGCAAAATAGCCCTAAAAGCACTGGTAGGCTGGACATTCTGAACTAACGCCGGTAGTTCAGCTCTGTAGCCGAGACGGCCCCGGTGTGGCCAAGCTGTAAGGATTCTTATGACCGAAATTTCAGGCCTTCTTTCGAAGGTCCCAATGGGAACCTTCGATTCCGAAGGTAACTACGTTCCCCGTATTGTCACTGAAGACAACATGGTCGGAACCGATCTGGCCACTGTTGTAGGCGACACCATCTTGGAATTTGAAGACGGTGACCTAGTCAAGGGCATTGTGGTCAAAATTGACCGCGACGAAGTGTTGCTTGATATTGGCTTTAAGTCCGAAGGTGTTATTCCTTCCCGTGAACTCTCTATCCGCAATGACGTCAATCCCTCAGAGATTGTCTCGATTGGTGAAGAAATCGAAGCTCTCGTCCTCCAGAAGGAAGACAAGGAAGGCCGTCTGGTCCTCTCCAAGAAGCGCGCCCAGTACGAGAAGGCCTGGGCCAACATCGAAGATCTCAAGAATCGTAACCAGGTCGTTTCGGGTCTCGTTATTGAGGTTGTTAAGGGCGGTCTGATTGTTGACATTGGTCTCCGAGGCTTCCTGCCCGCATCACTGGTTGAGCAGCGTCGTGTTCGTGACCTTCAGCCCTACATCGGCAAGACCGTTGAGGCTCGAATCATCGAGCTCGACCGCAACCGGAACAACGTCGTGCTGTCGCGCCGTGCCTGGCTCGAAGAGAGTCAGAAAGAGCAGCGAGGTGACTTCCTCACCAACCTGAAGCCCGGTGAGCGTCGCCGCGGCCACATTTCATCCGTAGTCAATTTCGGTGCCTTTGTAGACCTTGGCGGCATGGACGGACTTATCCACGTCTCCGAGCTCAGTTGGAACCACATCGAACACCCCAGCCAGGTTGTGGCGGTTGGTGACGAGGTCGAAGTTGAGGTCATGGAAGTCGACTATTCGAAGGAACGCATCAGTTTGTCGCTGCGTAAGACACAGAGTGACCCGTGGCAGGTCTTTGCCGACGGTCACGCAGTTAACCAACTGGTCTACGGTCGCATCACCAAGCTCGTACCCTTCGGTGTATTCGTCCAGGTGGGCGAGGGCATTGAAGGTCTCGTACACATCTCAGAAATCGCAGCCCACCACGTTGAGTCTCCGGACCAAGTGGTTGCCGTCGGTGAAGAGTTGTGGGTCAAGATCATTGAGTTAGATACTCAGCGTCGTCGAATCAGCCTGTCAATTAAGGGCGCTGCCGATGGTGGTGAGGTGTCCGAGGAATACCGTGAAGCCTTCGGCTCTCACGCCTACGACGCCGAAGGTAACTACATCGGTGGCATCAACTACGGCGAGTTCACCCCAGAGACTGAAGCTCAGGCTGCGTGGGCAGAGTTCGCAGTGGAGACCCCTGTCGTTGAAGGTTCCGTTGAAGAGGCCGAGCCGTCCGAAGAGGCACCAGCCGCAGAATAGTAACCAAAAGAAAATGCCCCCCGACCTCACGGTCGGGGGGCATTTTCGTAACTAGTTACTGATGGCTTCCCACGAGTGGATAGTGACATGCAACTTGTTGACCGGCGCCAATGTCACGCAACATCGGTTCTTCGCTTGCGCACTTCTCAGTGGCGAAGGGGCAACGCGTACGGAATCGGCAGCCACTTGGAGGGTGGAGTGGACTTGGTGGTTCCCCGCTCAAAGTCGCCCGATTTTGTTCAATCTCTGGATCGGCCTCAAGCGCTGCTCCCAGAAGAAAACTGGTGTAGGGGTGTGCAGGTTTGGCGTAGAGAGTGTCGCTGGGTCCGATTTCGCATAGTTTGCCAAGGTACATAACGGCTACTCGGTCCGAGATGTTCTTCACAACGGCCAAATCGTGCGCAATGAAGAGCATCGTCAAGCCGTATTCCTTCTTCAAATCCTCTAGAAGATTAAGAATCTGTGCCTGAATCGACACGTCGAGCGCCGACACCACTTCGTCACAGATTAAGAGTCGGGGTCGCATGGCTAGTGAACGGGCGATAGAAATTCGCTGGCACTGGCCTCCGGAGAACTGACGGGCATAACGATTACCATAAACGGCTGGGTCAATTCCTACCTTGTTGAGGAGGTCATACACAATGGCATCACGTTCCTCACCTTTGGCCGTCTTCCAGCAGTCGAGCGGCTCGGCCACTATGTCCTTGACTCGCCGCCGAGGGTTGAGCGAACTGATCGGATCCTGAAAAATCATCTGCATCTTTCGACGCAGACTTCGAGCCTCTTTTTTACTAAGGCTCGTTAACTCGGCACCGTCGACGTAGATTTCCCCGCCAGTCGATGGCACGATCTGCATGAGCGCGCGTCCAGTGGTTGACTTCCCGCAGCCAGACTCGCCAACGAGTCCGAGTGTCTCGCCCTCGTAGAGGTCAAATGAAATGCCGGCCACGGCGCTAACCCGTTGCCGACCCTTTCGAAAAGTTACCTCGAGGTCCTTGACGGACAGAACAACATTCTTGCTAGCTTCGGACATTGTCTTCTCCAAATTCCTTAGTGGAACCAGTACTACTTGAAACTGGGGCACTCTGATTGTCGAGTGGGTTCCAGCAAGCGAAATAGTGACCATCAGTGCCGGTTGGTTCGAGGTTGGGTCGCTCCTGAGAACACTTCTCAGTAGCTCGGCTGCAGCGTGGAGCAAAAGCACAGCCCTCCGCAAGTTTCAAAAGGTTCGGCGGGCGACCGGGGATGGTCTTAAGCCGAGTGTGACTCGGATTCGAGACTCTGGGTGTCGACTCCAGTAATGCCCGTGTGTACGGCATTCGGTGGTCTTTAAAAACATCTTTGGTTCGGCCCATTTCAACAACTCGACCGGCGTACATGACGATAATGCGGTCGGTTCGAGTTGCAACAACCCCGAGGTCGTGGGTGACCAAAATTACACTCATCTGTAACTTCATTTGAAGTTCGTCAAGCAGGTTCAGAATCTGCGCCTGAATAGTGACGTCAAGACCAGTTGTTGGCTCGTCTGCCAAAAGGAGACTTGGATTGCAGGCGAGTGCGATTGCGATCATGACCCGTTGACGCATACCGCCAGATAGTTGCGTGGGGTAGGCTTCGTAGCGTTCTTCCGGTGAGGGTATCCCGACCAGAGTAAGTAGCTCAATAGCGCGCGCCTTAGCTTCGTCTTTACTCATGCCCAATCGAACATGCAGTGACTCACCAATCTGCTTCCCAATCTTGGTTACAGGATTCAACGACGTCATTGGATCCTGGAAGATCATCGCTACTTTGGTTCCCCAGATTTCACGGAGTTCCGCTTCGGTCGCACCAACTATCTCATGACCGTCAAACCGTACCGACCCACCAACCTCAACGTTGGTTCGAGGCTGCAGCCCCATAATGGTACGGCTTAAAACCGTCTTACCTGAACCGGATTCGCCTACGACGCCCAATGTTTCATTGTGACCGAGTCGGAAACTGACGCCACCAACCGCTGGAAGGGGGCCGCGTGCAGTATTAAACGTGGTCGTCAGATTCTCCACGACGAGGAAATCCTCATCGGGATTGTTATTTTGATTTGTTTCAGTGCTCACAGCTTGACCTCAGTTACATCGAAGTAGGAACGGAGTCGATCGCCAACGAAATTGAGCGCCAAGATGAATAAGCACAATATCGCCGACGGGAAAATAATCAGAGGCCAGTTTTGTGGTGTGTCGTTCAAGGACTGACGAGCGTCATTGATCAAGTTGCCCCATGAAGGAGCAGTGTTGGGGTCGATAGACAGCCCTAAGAATGCGAGCACGCCTTCCAGGGCGATAACGGTTGCCACACCAAATAAGAGGAAGGAGAGACCTGTGGGCGCAACGTTTGGAAGCAATTCACGAAAGACGATACGTCGATCTTTAGCACCGAGGACACGGGCCGCGGTTATGTATTCCTTGCTGCCGGCACTCAACGTTGCCGCCCGGATGACGCGGTAGACGAGGGGCACTGACGAAATGCCGACCACGAGAATGATTTTCGCCAATGACCGGGGCCACCACATGGAGAGGATGGAGATGATTGCAATGATTGAGGGGAATGCCAGAAGCGTGAACATCACTGATGAGAGCGCCACGTCAAGTTTGCCCCTACGGAATGCCGCCAACATACCTAAGGGCCCGCCTATTCCGAAGCCGATAGCCATAGCGCCAAGACCGACACCGAGTGAGATTCTGGAACCCCAAGCAACTCGCGCAAATAGGTCTCTACCCAAAGAGTCGGTACCCATTAAGTGATCCAACGACATCCCCATGCTCGGCATGCTGATCATCTCTTTGGGGTTGGCGATTGGGAGAAATGGTGTCAACAACGCTACGCCTAGATTGATCGCGAGCCAACCGACGCAAATCCAGGTGAAAAGACCGATCGGCTCTCTTTTCTCTGGATGCTCGACGACAATTTCGTTGGGAATCATTGGGGTTTCAGTGTTAGTCACGGGCAATCCTTGGGTCAACGAGGGTTGTGATGAAGTCAACCGTAAAATTAATTACGATGACTGCTACTGCGACTACAAAGACTGTGCTTTGGATAACCAAGTAGTCCTGCAGTGTGATTGAGGCAATTAACAGGCCTCCCAGACCGGGGATGGCGAGCAGGTATTGAACCACGAATCCACCGGCAATAAGTCCACCGATATTGATGCCTGCTGTGCCTAGGAGCGCCACAGACGATGGCCTGAATGCGTGCCTCCACATGATGCGACGGCTGGAGAGACCTTTGGATCGGGCCATGGTGATGAATTCTTCTTGCAAGGTGGCGATTAAGTCCGAGCGCAGAACGCGAAAGTAGACGACGAAGGATCCAATAGACAACGCGAGTGTCGGTATCACCATGCTCGTAAGGTTGTGTCCAACCGTAGTGAAGAACATTCCGGTATCAGTAAACAGCCAAGCCCACTCTGGCCATCGTGTAAAGCTCCCCGGGCCAGTACCGGGAATCTGGGCCTTGATTGCGATTATCAGTACCAAGTACACGACGATAATGAATGACGGAACGCTCAGCAAGCCAAATGTCAAGCCATTGCTCAGTCGGTCAAAAAGACCATTCGGCTTACGGGCAGCCTTCATTGCCAGTGGAATGGCGCATGCGAAGGCCACAATCTGGGATAAGAAAATAATTTCGAGGTCAATAGGTAAAGACTTGCCGATTGAAGTGTTAATCGATTCGCCAGTGATGTAGGACTTACCTAAGTCACCCTGCAAGACATGGCCCATCCATGTGAGGTACTGCTGGACCAGACCCTTGTCGAGTCCCAGACGGGCGTAGAGCTCCCTCTTATTCGCTGGTGTGTTAGCAACACCCAGAATGGATGTTGCTAAGTCACCCGGTAGCAATTGAATCATGAAGAAGCTACCGATTGAGATCGCGATGATAATTGCCACCAGCGCAACTAGTCGTTTTATGAAGTACTTAAGCACTGCTCCTCTTTCAGACCTATTGAACAATAGTCAATTGTAATGCCGATGTGGGTTCATGCCTCAGTCCTAAGATGCGCTACTGATGAAGCTCCTGTCGAAATCTGTTCGAAATCTGGGCCAACGTGGCATCGTGGTGTTGGCGACTATTGACATAGTCTGTGGATTGGCGCTTCGGTTCACGACCTCATCAAAAATGTGGCTAGACGAGGCGCTGACCGTCAATATCGCTTCGGCTCCCGTTGGCGAGATTGTTAGGCACCTTCGCAACGATGGTGCTCCGCCGCTCTACTACTTTGTACTGCATCTCTGGATTTCCGTTTTCGGTCCTTCAGATTTTTCTTCGAGATCCCTCTCTGGTTGCTTCTCCGTTATTGGTTGTCTCGCTGCCTTCGCTCTCGCTCGGCGCCTTTGGGGCACCCAGTACGCCGTAGTGGCGACTGCGGTGCTTGCGGTCTTGCCGTTCGGGGTCTACTTCGGTACCGAGGCCAGGATGTATTCGCTGGTGATGCTGGAGTCAGCTCTCCTGCTGTTCGTTTGGATTGGAGATTGGAGTAAATCACCCGGGAGGGACGCAGTAGCGACCGCGTTGCTTGCTGCCTCATTGCTCTACACCCACTACTGGTCGCTGTACCTGATTGCCGTAATGGTGATAGGTCTTGTCATTCAGTGTGTTCGGAGCAGAATCGTCACTAGAGACGCGCGATTCAAGATGATCGGCGTTTTCGGTGGGGCAGTTCTCTGGCTGCCCTGGGTACCTGTGTTTAATGCACAACGCTTACATACCGGTACACCATGGTCGCCGGCTCCGGCATTTTTTCAGTTCTTAAATTGGATTGAGGGCTTCATTACCAACCAAAGTCGTCAGCACATCACGCCATCGCTCCACCACGAGGTAGTGATGCTGTTATTTATTGGCCTAATTGTGATGGGTTGTTTTGCCGTGGTGATGAAAGATCGCTACGTGGTGAAACTAGATTTTCAGATTCCCCGGGAAGTTAAATTTCTTGTAGGAATTAGTTTCGGCACAATGTTTCTGGGCCTTCTCGCCTCTCATTTTGCAGATACGACGTTCGTTCCTCGCTACGCATCGGTCATTGCGATACCCATCGCACTGATTGTGGCGAGAGGAATCATGGTATTCGACCGCCCCTTGCGAATTCTGATGGTGTTGCTACTCTTCTCGGTAGGAGCACTCTGGACTGACAAGTGGGGCCGTGGGGTGCAGAGAACCCAAGCGGGCGAAGTATCCGCCGTATTAGTCGGGGCGAAACCTGATGCATACGTTTTCATGTGCCCCGACCAGATAGGTCCAACGGTGATGCGTTACGCCAGGCATGACCTGTCTTACAGTGCGTACCCTCGCTACACCGAGCCTTTCTTCGTAGATTGGTATGACTATAAGGATGCGTTCAAGGCGACGTCGCCACGTGACGCGGGCGCGAAAGTGCTTGCAGCAGCAGGTAATCGAGATATTTACGTAGTTTGGTCGTCCGGTTACACATTGAAGGGAACCTGCAAAGCTGTCGCCCACGAGATCACGAACGCGACAGGCAGGACTGCAACCCGATTGCTAAAGGCCAGAGTGACCGGTTTCTACCAGTCCATGAACGTGACCTTGTTGCCATTTCGCTAGCCCTATCCCTTTGCTCTTGGCTAGTGTTTAGTCATGAGTGATTCCAGCCCAGTCGTCGTAATCGGTGGTGGTCCGGCGGGCCTCACTGCGGCCTATGAAATTGTCAAGCGTGGCGGTTCGGTCATTGTCTACGAAGGCGACAGTGTCGTAGGTGGCATCAGTCGCACCGTTGAGAGGGATGGCTGGAGATTCGATATTGGAGGCCATCGTTTCTTCACCAAGGTGAAGGAAGTCGAGGACTTGTGGCATGAGATTCTTCCCGATGAAGATTTTTTATTAAGACCTCGAATGAGCAGAATTTTCTACGATGGAAAGTATTACGACTATCCATTGAAGGCCGGGAACGCATTAAAGAATCTTGGTCCGATCGAAGCGGTCCGATGTGTCCTCAGTTACGTGTGGGCGAGAGTGCATCCACCTAAGGACCAAACAAACTATGAAGGATGGTTGGTCGCTCGGTTTGGATGGCGGCTGTACCGTCGTTTTTTCGAAACCTACACACAAAAAGTTTGGGGCGTCCCCGTTAAGGAAATGCCGGCCGATTGGGCCGCCCAGCGCGTTAAGAGTCTTTCTTTGAGTAATGCGATACTCAATGCCCTCCTGCCAAAGCGAGGGCAAACTGACATCACCTCCCTCATTGAAGAGTTCCAATATCCCAAATACGGACCAGGGATGATGTGGGAGAAGTGTGCTGAACTAATCATGGCCCGTGGCGGTGAAGTGCATCTGCGCACCAAGGTGAGTGGCATTCGCATCGAGAGTGGTCGAGCCATTGGCGTTGACATCACTCACGCTGATGGTTCTGTGTCATACCAGCCCGCGTCTCACGTAATTTCCACAATGCCAATGGCCCAGTTGGTCGACACCTTCACGCCGCCATTGCCTCCAGAAATTAAAGCAGCGGGCCATGATTTGCACTACCGAGATTTCCTCACAGTTGCACTGGTCATTCCCGAAGAGTTGGCTTTTCCTGACAACTGGATTTACATTCACGCGCAGGAGGTTAAGGTCGGAAGAATCCAGAATTTTGGCTCCTGGTCACCATATTTGGTCAAAGAGGGCCGCACCTGTCTCGGCCTAGAGTTCTTTGTTTTTGAGGGTGATGAACTCTGGGCGGCCAGTGATGAGGATCTCATCGAACAGGGCAAGAGAGAGCTTGAGTATCTCGGTCTTGCCAAAGCGGTAGATGTTGAGATGGGCTATGTATTCCGTATGCCAAAGGCATATCCTTATTACGACAGCCACTACCAGGCGAACGTCAAGGCGATTGCCTCCTATCTCGAGGAAAACGCTTCCAACGTTCACCTGATCGGACGTAATGGAATGCATAAGTACAACAACCAAGATCACTCTATGTTCACCGCTATTTTGACGGTCGATAATATTTACGGTGGAGACCACGACGTATGGAATGTCAACGTCGAGGAGGAGTATCACGAATCTGGCAAGGGTGGTACGGGCCGTGACGCCCCAATTCTCCCCAGCCGAGCAGCTCGGTCCTAAGTCTTTTGATGGCTGAGGGTGGTATTAGAAAACGGTTCGAATCGCTTGTCGGTGCAGCGGTCGTTATGGCCGTCTCGGGTTTCATAGCGAATGTGCTGAACCTTGGGGTAACGGTATTGATTGCTCGTCTCCTCAATCCTGACGACTACGGCGTTTATTCCCAGATGATTGGCATATTTTTCATTGTGGCCCTCCCTGGCTCGGCCCTTTCAGTAGCGGTGGTTCGTAGAGCGAGCTACTACCTCGTTCGTGAGGACGAACAACTTATGGCCCGCTGGCAACGTCGCCTTAATCAGCGTTTGGTGCGCTGGGCCGGCGGCTTCTCATTCCTTGCGCTTATCGGCTCGTTCGTACTGTCTCAATGGTTGGGCCATCGCTCATGGTTGGCAGTTTGGCTAGTTGTGATCGCCGCCATATCCTGGGCGTTGCTGAATGTTGATCGAGGACTACTGCAATCGAGGCAACGCTATAGCGCTCTTGCTTCTAATTTTCTCCTCGAGGGTGTGGCGCGCACCCTCTTTATGGTGCTCGGCAGCCCTTTTGGCGTGACGGGAATCGTAACGGGTCTGCTGATTGGCATTAGCGTTGCACGCTGGCACGCCAGACGGCTGGTAGGAACGAAGGAGACCGGTGGCGGCGGGCAGGTTCTTGAACACACAGGAGTTTCCACAGACCTGCTATTTGCTCTGGCCACTCTTGCGCTGTTGGCCACCTTGCAGTTCATTGATGTTTTCCTCGTGGGTCGTTACCGGACCGACTTAGCTGGCGCCTACTCTGCTATTTCTCAAGTGGCCAAGACCATTGTGTACGGTGCGATTATTCTGGGAAACTTCCTCCTGCCGGAAACTGCGATTGCTGCTCGTCGCGGTCGAAATGCCTACCGACAACTGTTCATTTCGGGCGCTCTCTTGATGGTTCCAGTGTGCATTCTTCTTTCGGCTTCAGGGCTCGCATCGAGAGAGCTGCTCGTTTTAGTGTTTGGCGAACGATATGCCTCAGACGCGGCCTCTATGACGGCACTGATTGGCGCCATGGTCTTTCTAGGCGGGAGCACTCTTTTGAGTGTTTATCTGTTGGGTGCTGGCCGTCGTTGGCCGACGATGTGGCTATTTGTCTGCACCGTTGGTGGCACGCTGTATCTATCCCAAGCTCGGGGCGTTGTCGCGGAGACCGTGCACCGCGATCTACTACTCCAAGGGGTTGCGTTTTTTGGACTACTCCTGATTACTTTGCTACCCGCGAAGTCTCGAGATCTAGCTCATGTCTAAGGACGAACGCGAACTCGCGGAACTGGTGAAGGGGAGCGGTATTTCCAGTATCGGGGTAGTGGCCTGGCGTGATTTAGATGACCCCGAGGCCGGAGGATCCGAGCTTCACGCTGATGAGATTCTCAAACGATGGGCAGCAGCGGGGCTGAACATCGAATCTCGCACTTCGAGGGTGCCCTCAAGGTCACAACGGGTTGAACGTAATGGCTATCAGGTGAATAGGCAAGGGGGGCGCTATCTCATTTTCCCGAGTGTTGTTTTCAGGGGGTTGATTTCTCGAAGGTCGCATCGTCCTGATGCAGTTGTCGAGATTTGGAACGGGATGCCTTTCTTGACTCCACTCTGGCACCACGGCCGACGACTAGTTCTGATTCATCATGTGCATGGTGAGATGTGGCAAATGACCTTGCCGGGTCTGCTGGGAAGAATCGGCTGGCTAATCGAGCATCGACTTGCTCCTCCGTTTTACCGTCGCACGGTAATTTCAACGCTCTCTAAATCATCTCGTATGGAGATCGAGGAATACATGAGGTTACGTCGAGTTGAGGTGGTTCCACCGGGCATATCACCCTCCTTCTGTCCAGGGGGAGTGCGATCTGAGTCGCCGATGGTGGTTGCCGTTGGTCGTCTTGCGCCCGTGAAGCGATTCGACTTGCTTATTAAATATTTTGCCGAAGTTCGCGAGGCGGTGCCAAGCGCCACTTTCGTTCTGATTGGGGAAGGCCACTTGCGAACAGACCTCGAAGATCTGATTCAACACTACGAGGCGAAGGAATGGATTACCCTCGTCGGAAGGGTCTCGGATAGCGAACTTGTGGATCTCTATCGGAAGGCGTGGCTAGTCACTTCAGTATCCTTGAGGGAGGGCTGGGGTATGTCGCTAACCGAGGCGGCTGCCTGCGGAACGCCGTCGGTAGCAACCGATATCGCCGGACATCGCGATGCTGTCATGGACGGTGTCAGCGGAATTTTGGTCGATGAAGAGCATGTTGCGCGGACCATGATTGAAGTCCTTAATGACGCCCAGCGATTGAGTCAATTGCGATCTGGAGCGCTGAAATATGCAGAGACTCTTACTTGGGACAGTGCGGCTTTAAAACTATTCAGATTACTCTGCAATAGCCGCTAGTCAAAAGTTCGTTCAAGTTGCACGACGAGATTGACTGTAACTAACTCGCGGATTACTGGAATTCTGAGCAACCATCCAGACTCCAAAGGTAGATACCTAGGGTGAGCACTGACAATCGCTAGCCGAGGTTCGCTGTGGAATTGCCTCATCATCTCTCTAATGCGCAGACGATAGAAGTTCGATTGGAAGCTATTTTCGGGCGGAAGTCCATTCCGTCTGATGTAGAGCTTTCTAGCGAAATTTCCTGAAATTAGATGCCAGGGAGACGTTTCGCGCCCACCCCAAGGTGAAAACCAAGTCGTATTCTGCAAATAGATCGTTCCTCCTCGTCGGGTGACACGCACTAGTTCGTTGATGAGCGCTTGTGGCTCTTCAACGCTGCTGAGGACATTGGTTCCTACAACTAAATCAAACGCTTCGTCCTCTGCGGGAATCCGGAAAGAGCTGTACGTGCTGTCCTTTGACAACTCGGTGGATGTATTCAGAATGGGTTGAGGGTAGCCCCTTCGAGGCGGCGGAATCTCTCGACGCATTTTTGTGATGCGGGCCCCTCTCTCGGCTAGACCCTCGGCGTAACCATTGTCATGATTCGCAATTTCCAGGACGGTCCGATTGTAAAGAGGGCTCTTGCCTACAATTTGGTTCATTGCATCGGCGATAACGATTCGACGGTAAAGGTCTGGATTGCGCCGCTTAATAATGATCGCTCGAAATAGCGCCAGGGTGCGCAGTGCTCCTCGAGGTGCGACCACGAGTGGCAACAGTTCTCGCTCGTCTTGGGCGGGTGCCGGCTCTTTGAGCGCGACGTTGAGCCCACGACGACGTTCAGGTGCTATTTCGGGTGAGTCATCAGGCGGCGGGCTTTCGTAGTGCGCAGTTGTTGCGACGACTAGGAGAACCCAGATGGCTAAGGCCATCCAAGTTAAGCCATTTGCTAAGGGAACGCTCGAAGGCCAGTTCAAGCTCCGACTCCAATGGCGCAGTGTGATGACGTACGTAGACATCGATGCTCCTACGAGAAGTAGAGCGACTCCGAAACTAAGGAATTTCGAAGATTGCCTCTTAGTGATTAAGTAGATCGCTGCTGCGACACTGAGTGGAACGAACCACCAAGAGACACAGAGTGCGACGACAACGCTGGTGGCCACCGTGAGCGCCGGTCGTCTAATAATCGGAGTGGTATTGATTTCAGGCCGGTTATCGCTCTGCCAGGAAGTAGTGCGAGGTGCCCTGCCGAGTGCAAGCCAGAGGCACAGTAACAATCCAAAAAGTGATATCAGAAGTGACATATTGACATTGGATTGTGGCGTCCATGTGACGACGAGCTCCTGCGTTCCGCTCATCGTGGCTGGAAGAGCCCAGCCCATAGAGGCTCCGTCAATAAGTACTGGTGGGCCCAAGTCGACTCCGTCGAGATGTGCCACCCAGCCCGGACCAAAACTCTGCCCAACTACAACGAACTGTCCCTGCGAACTCTTAGGAATTGAAGCGTTAATGGTCCAACGATTAGACCAATGACTCTCTACGTTTACCACCGCCGATGCTGGTGGTGTCGCGGTAAGCGCGGCCGAGTTCAGCGACAGGTTGTCAATAGTGATTCCCGAAATGCGCCCCAGGAAGGTTCGGACATGGTGCATGCCAGCTGAAAGGGTAAGTGGGGTTGGACCGCACTGCGCGAAAAAGAACTGACGATGTGCGAGAGCGTCTAGCGTCTTGCTCTTCGGTGCGATCGGTACTGGCTTGCCGTCAATCGAGAGCAGGTCGCTTCGACACCCAGTGTCGAATGTGCTACTCATCGTGATCGGCTTGAGTGCGCCCAGGGTCATTTCTGTAATGGCAATAGGCGGGTGGTTTACGTTGCCCGTGACGCGATCTTTCACGTCGACGGCCTTGAATGCCAGTACCGATAGCCGGAACTTGGTGCCCTTGAGCATTGAAGTGTCAATCTTCAAGGTTTCAGTTTGGCCCCTGGTGGCGTTAGCCGCGATTGTCATCTTTGTATCGAAGGTATAAGAACCGCCGGATCCGCCATCGGCACTCAACATGAGCTTGGTTGGAATCATGTGCATTCCGTCGTTGACGAAAGTGATGTCTACGTGCGAGACGGTGGACTGCGAACTAGTTGTGGCCTCAATCCATGTATTCGGTCCCGTTTGAAAACCTGGCATCCAGCTAGTTGAAGTATTGCCGTCGAAAGCGGCCCATGAACGGTTTCTGAGGGAACCGACGAGCCTGGACGAACTTGTGGAGCTGGTGATTTGGCCATCACTATTGCCCCCAATATCCAGCAATGCACTAAGGACTCGGTTACTGGCATCTGACTGTAGCGAGGCTGTGCCTTGGACTGAGAATGTTCGCCCAAACGGAAGCTCGAATGTCCGGTCCAACGTAGGTTCAGGGTCGGTGCGAGGGGGCGTTGGCGCAACGCGTGAGCGGGTCATCACGACGTGCAGGTCGCTCGTGGCTGCAGCGTTGCCTACACGGCGCAAGAGGCTCGTTGGCATCAACAGGGAGTGGGTGACGGGCTTTAAACCAGGTATCTGAATCTCTCTGAAGCCAACACCGGCCTGCCACGTCTGATCCCCTTGATCATGCGACGTCCCCTCAATCGTTATCTTCACCACAGTTCCGCGAACCGAGGGAAACTTCAGGTTGGACCACTTCGATTGCCCCGTATTTTTGGCGAGCGAGAATCGACCCAAGTCTTTTCCATCAACATTTATACGGACATCCGTTATGTAGCGCGTAGTCGAGGCCGAACGTCCCTGGGCGAGACGGATGTGATTGAATTTAAGGCGCCGCCCCATATCAATCTGAATAAACTCACCTATTGCATTACTGAAAGCTGAAGTTGACCAGCCTGTTCTGAGCGACCCATCCAGCGCCAAGTAGGGCTGAACCTCTGGGGTGCTCGCGATGGGGTTGCCGTACGAGGATGCCTGAACTGAGCGGGCATTACCCAAAATGGCCACAGTTTGAGCACCGCTCACTAAGTTGGGGTAGGCCGACAGCGGCTGCAGCGACGGGTTATTCACAAGTGGAACTTCGTTCGCCATTTGAACCAAACCGGCGCTGGACTGCAGAATACCGAAAGTGTTGAGACGGCGCTGATTTGAATCTGTCAAATACAGTGCGACGTCACGCTGCGTACTTAAGCGGTCGATCTGAGCTTTATTGAGCGCCCCATCGTAGAATATCGCACGATTTTCTGGAATCAATCCGAGGTTGGCCATGCTTACAAGGCCTTCGCCGTCACCTGCCACAATCGCCGGCGAAGCGCTAGATTCTGTACGTACGAGCTGACGAACATCGGCAACGCCGTAAATCGCTAAGGATTTAGGCCAGGAGAATCCGCGCGGAAGTGCGAGATTGCTTTCGTTGATATACACACCATCAAGCACATGGTTGGTGACCACTGGCCCGTAGGCCTTTTTGAATACAAGTCCCGAATCACGAGACTGAGAGAGCTGCCAAAGATACCAAGGTTCCGGACCACTGAAACGCTCGTACTGCGTATCAAATTGGAATAACACATCACCAGTGCCGAGCAGCCTTGCGATTGGAGCGATGCTCTGAGGTAGAGCAATGAGCTCCTGGATGGGCGTGTCGAGAGCGCGAATCAAGTTAACGCTTGCCATTTGACCTTGCAAAGTCACCTGACTAGTGACGAATGGTCGCTGGAGCACGCCCGGCCACACGGGGTCGGTTAATGCACCCCAGCGATAGTTCCCAAAGTCAAGGCCGGGTAATCCGAGAACGGAAGTGTGCTGATTCGTGGTGTTCAGGTCATTGGCGGCCGCTCGTAAATATGAGGGCAGAGTTTCGGGTGAACTTATGTTGTCTGCTAGAGCCGTTCCCTTGAACAACGGCGTCATTCCCAAGCAAGCCGCAAGAAAAACGAGGAGTAACGCGGATAGCGCCTGACGCGGGAAGCGACGACGCCAAGCGTCAATGCTGGCACCGATCAGCAGACCGAACGCAAGCACGGTGATCGGTATCACACGGTTCGTAGAGCGCATAGCAAGACCAACCGTCGTGTGCTCGCCGAACCATTTGAAAACCGATCCAACTGGTGTGGGCGACTGATATGGGTAGGCCCCCACGGCTATGACTACTCCCAGAAAGGCCGTCACAACTGCAAATGTTCGGTAGCGCCATTTTATGAAAAGTGAGGCCACCACGGCCACTGTGGGAAGAATCAGGCTTAAGAGAGACGTGAAACGACCAGAGGTGTAGGCATACGAAGCACTGGTCCAAGATTGAGAGTGGTCTGACCCATAGAAATACCAGTACCCCAAGCCACGGAAGACTTCCGAACTGCTCGAAGTACTCGCAACGCATGGGATTGTCTCGGTGTAACGAAGTATGTCGATACCGAACTTGCCTTCCGCCCAAAGACCCGCGAGCCACCATATTGAGACGGCCGTACAAAGAACGCCGATACGAGCGACTGATGAGTAGATGGCTCTCCAGGGAAGCTCCTTACTGGCGCCTGCAAAAAGGAGCCAGATAGCCGGAGCAAGACCGACGAGAAGAATCGATGTTGCGTTAACTCCGCCAACAAGGGCGACGACAATCGCGAAGCGTGCCGGATTCTTCCAGCCGCCAAAACGAGCTGATCGGATTGCGAATAGCAATAGCCACCCGAGGCCGGCCCAGGGCATGAGAATCGCAGAAGTTCTTCCGATATTGACAAGGATGAAAGGTGTGAAAACGTAGGGGAGTGCTGCGCCCCAGCCCGCAATGCGGCTCAGTCCAAGTTCTTGCGCAACCTTACGGACACCTAACCCAGCGAGAAATAGAAGCGAGCCCATCCAGAATCGCTGGGCTATCCATGTTGGTATCCCGAGAGTATGGGTCAGCCAGAAATAGGGGCCCATAGGGAAAAGAAGACCGATGTTCTGGTGAGTCACCATTCCGAACGCCTGATCGGAGTTCCACATGGAGGTCGCCGTAGCCAGCAGATGCGATGGACTGAGATGCAGGTAGGCCTTGGTGTCGGCCGAAACTCTTCCGGGATTGTTCCAGAAAAATGGCAAATAGGCAATCAGCGCGAACACCAACGTGTCCCAGCCACCAAATCTGCGAAGGTCAGTGGGGTCGATATTTCGGAGTTGCCGTAGTTGCACAGTAGAAATCTACCGTGATTTGCCTAGATGGACTAATCAGTGACTACGGTACAAATATGCTTCAAATAGGAATTGCCGGTGGAATCGGCTCGGGAAAGTCAACCGTTACAGCAGCCCTCGAGCGGGCGGGTGTCGAAGTAATCGACACGGACATCATCGCCCGCGAGGTCGTTGAGCCTGGCAAGCCGGCTTGGCGGGCTTTGGTTGATGCCTTTGGCTCGGCCGTTCTAGATGAAGATAATCACCTCGATCGGAAGTTTCTCGCCGCCGTTGTGTTCCCCAGTCCAATCGCCCTGAGACGCTTAAACGGTATAACGCACGGCGCAATTGGCGCTGAAGTGATGCATCATTTAGACAGATGTCGGGATCTCCACTACGCCGTTGCAATTCCGCTTTTCCGCCCAGAGCATCGAACGCTATTCCGATTGAGCGAAGTTTGGGCTACTGAGGTTGAACCCAAGATTGCGATTGAACGGCTAGTGAAACATCGCGGCTTTAGCGAGGAAGACGCAAAAAATCGGATATCGAGTCAAATCTCGAACAGTGAGCGAAGAGCAATCGTTGACGTGGTGATTCCGAACAACGAGACGGTGGCCGTATTGGAGAACCACATCAAAATGCTACTCATTGACAGAGGTTTCAACGTTGACTGATTTTCTCGTCGAGTCACCCTTTCAGCCAAGTGGCGATCAGCCCGGCGCTATCGCAAAGTTGGCACAAGGTATCACCAGTGGATTGCGTTACCAGACGCTGGAGGGCATTACGGGTAGTGGTAAAACAGCCACGATTGCGTGGCTCATCGAACAGGTTCAACGCCCTGCCCTGATTTTAGAGCCGAACAAGTCTCTAGCGGCACAACTGGCATCTGAACTGCGAGAGATGATGCCGAAAAATCGCGTTGAGTTTTTCGTTTCGTACTACGACTACTACCAACCCGAGGCTTACATTCCGAGTTCGGATACTTACATCGAGAAGGACAGCTCGATCAACGAAGAAATAGACAGACTGAGACACGCCGCTACGAGTGCTCTGCTCACTCGGCATGACACGATTGTGGTTGCCTCCGTATCTTGCATCTACGGCCTAGGAAACCCAAGCGAATATAAAAATCACATGCTGCTCTTAGGGGTCGGAATGACCGTCGATCAGCGAGATTTGCTACGAAAATTCGTCGACATGCAGTACCACCGGAATGATCTTCTGGTCGAACGTGGCAGTTTTCGAGTCAGAGGCGACACGATTGAGATTCAACCGGCGTATGACCAAGAAGCGATTCGCATTTCTCTCTTCGGCGACGAAATTGATGCCATTTCGTTCTTCAATCCTCTCACGATGGAGACGAAGGGTTCGGTGACGGAAGTGACGCTATTCGCCGCCACGCACTATGCGTCATCGAGTGACACCCTTAGTCAGGCGACGCATCGAATCCGGGCGGAGTTAGCGCTGCGACTCAAAGAGCTGGAGGAAGAAGGCAAACTTCTTGAGGCGCAGCGTCTCCGTTCGAGAACCGAATATGACCTGGAGATGCTCGAGGAGACGGGAACTTGTGCGGGAGTCGAGAATTATTCGGCGCATCTAGACGGTCGATCAGCTGGGGAGCGACCATTCACACTGCTCGACTATTTCCCAAAGGATTATTTCGTGGTCATTGACGAATCCCACGTTGCGGTGCCGCAAGTCCGAGGTCAGTTCGCAGGTGATAGGTCTCGTAAGGACACGCTCGTGAATCACGGTTTCCGACTACCAAGCGCTCGTGATAATCGACCGTTAAATTTCGAGGAGTTCATCGACATGATCCCTCAAACGGTTTTTGTATCCGCAACACCTGGTCCGTACGAGCTTGAAATTTCAGATGAAGTGGTTGAGCAAGTAATACGCCCAACGGGGCTTCTTGATCCACCCGTTCGTATTGTTCCAACCAATAATCAGGTTGACGACCTCAAGGTGCGAATCGCTGAAGTTATTGCGAGAGATGAACGAGTATTGGTTACAACCCTTACCAAACGCATGGCCGAGGATTTGACAGGATTTTTAGCCAAATCTGGCGTCAAAGTCCAATACCTCCACTCCGACATCGACACTATTCAAAGAATCGAGATATTGAGATCGCTCCGACTTGGAGAATTCGATGTACTCGTGGGCATCAATTTGCTTCGAGAGGGTCTTGACCTCCCAGAAGTGTCGCTCGTCGCAATTCTCGACGCTGATAAGGAGGGCTTCCTTCGTTCCCGAAGTGCCCTAATACAAACCATTGGACGTGCGGCACGAAATGCCAATGGTGAAGCGATTCTTTACGCCGACCGAATTACTGATTCCATGCGGGATGCGATATCGGTGACCGAGCGCCGCCGTACGGTACAGATCGCGTACAACGAAGCACATGGGATTATTCCGACGACCGTCTCCAAGGCGGTTGCCGACATCCTCGGCAGACTACGTAGCGGTAGTCCTTCTTCGGGGTCCAATTCACCGAAGCGCCTCAGCTATTCAGATGAGGAATTGAGACTCGAGGTTGAGCGCTTAACGATTTCGATGCTAGCCGCCGCTGAAGAGATGCGATTTGAAGAGGCGGCGGCTCTCCGCGATGAAATTCACGGCCTACAACGACTAGGTAGCGACGAGTTGAACCTGCCGTTCGATTGATATTGAGGGTAGCCTTCGACGGTATGGCAGATCTGATCCGCATTCAAGGTGCGCGGGCGCACAACCTTAAGAATGTCAACCTGGAAATTCCTCGCAACAAACTGGTTGTTTTCACCGGGTTGTCTGGATCGGGTAAATCATCTCTGGCCTTTGACACGATTTACGCTGAAGGTCAGAGGCGGTATGTCGAGAGTCTTTCGGCCTATGCGCGCCAGTTTCTGGGTCAAATGGAGAAACCTGACGTTGATTTTATCGAAGGACTCTCTCCGGCGATCTCAATCGACCAAAAAACGGCCTCGAGGAATCCAAGGTCAACAGTTGGAACGATTACAGAAATTTCAGATTACTTAAGGTTGCTGTATGCGCGAATTGGGGTTCCGCACTGTCCAAAATGTGGTTTGGAAGTTTCGAGGCAGAGCCCGCAACAAATAGTCGATCGAATCCTCGGAGGGAAAGCTGGCGCGAAGTTTTTAGTTCTCGCTCCGATCGTGGAGGGCCGCAAGGGTGAGTACGCGACTCTTTTGGATGACCTATCAGCACAAGGATTTTCACGTGTTCGTGTCGACGGCACCGTCCATGAATTGACGGAACGCAAAGAAATAAAATTGGCTCGATACGAGACCCACGTCATTGAGGTGGTGGTTGATCGTTTAGTGCTGAAATCGACCATCAGACAGAGGCTTACAGAATCAATTGAGGCGGCTCTACGGCTCGCGAAGGGAGTGGTTGTTGTGCACAATCTGGACGGAGGTCCAGAGGAGCGATTCTCAGAATCGATGGCTTGTACTGCATGCGGCATTAGCTTTACCGAGCTCGCTCCAAGAGACTTCTCTTTCAACTCGCCCTACGGAGCTTGCGGTACGTGCTCTGGCCTAGGTACACGTTTTGAAGTAGATCCGGACCTAGTGATTCCCGACCATTCGTTGAGCGTAGCGGATGGTGCGATAGCTCCATGGGGAGGAAATCGCGCTCGATATTTCGATCGATTGCTCCGAAGCGTTTGCGATTTCGGAGATTTTTCTTCAGACACGCCGTGGGCGGCGCTCCGCGACCAAGATCGCGAGCTCCTGCTCAAAGGAATTGACGGCGAGAAAGTTGAATACAGATTTATAAAGAAGAATGGTCGCTCCGCGACGTTCATGGCGCAGTTTCGTGGTGTGATTCATTGGCTTGAGCGCCAATGGCAGGAGGCTGAGGGTGACTGGTCTCGCGATCAAGCGGAGCAGTACATGCGAGAGGTTGAGTGTCGGGCCTGCAATGGCCAACGCCTAAAACCAGAAATTCTTGCGGTACTCATCGGCCAAACGAATATCGCGGAGGTGAGCAACTTCACCATCGACGAGGCTGTGGCTTTCTTTCAATCGTTAAAACTAAACAAGCGAGACGCCAAGATCGCTCAACAGGTTGTGAAGGAAATCAACGAGAGATTGAGCTTTCTGCTCGATGTCGGTTTGGATTACCTCACCTTGAGTAGGGCGTCAGCCTCCCTCTCTGGTGGCGAGGCACAGCGAATCCGACTGGCCAGTCAGATTGGCTCGCATCTGGTTGGGGTTCTCTATGTGCTAGACGAGCCGTCGATTGGACTACACCAACGCGACAACAGACGTCTCTTCTCAACGCTAGAACGGTTACGAGATCTGGGTAACTCGGTAATAGTTGTCGAACACGACGAAGAGACCATTCGCCTTTCTGACTTCGTGGTTGATATCGGACCCGGGGCCGGTGAACACGGAGGAGAGATCGTGCACGCGGGAACCGTAGCTAGTCTCCTGGCCAATCCGAAATCCTCTACAGGTCAGTACTTATCTGGCGCCAAAGCAATCGCTGTACCCAAAGCAAGGCGTACCGTGGAGGCGGGATTTCTTTCGGTCATCGGTGCCAAAGCAAATAATTTGAAGAATGTCGATGCTGAATTCCCATTGGGCCGTTTTATCGCCGTGACCGGGGTCTCGGGTTCTGGAAAATCGACCTTGATCAACCAGATTCTTTTATCTGGGCTTCAGAAACACTTCTATCGGTCGAAAGTACAAGTCGCCGAGCACGATGCGATTATCGGTGTGGAATTCATCGACAAAGTCGTCGCCGTCGACCAGCAGCCGATTGGGCGAACCCCAAGGTCAAATCCGGCCACCTACACCGGAGTGTTTGACAAGATCCGGAAATTGTTTTCAGAAACCCAAGAGGCCAAAACACGCGGATACCTTCAGGGCCGCTTTTCATTCAACGTTAAGGGTGGACGGTGCGAAAATTGCTCGGGTGACGGAACGATAAAAATTGAGATGCACTTTCTTCCTGATGTGTATGTGAATTGTGACGTATGCAATGGCAGTCGCTATAACCGTGAAACATTGGAGGTTCTTTACCGAGGGAAGTCGATCGCAGACGTGCTGCATATGCCGATAGCGGAGTCGCTCGAGTTTTTCTCCAAACAACCATCGATATCGCGGCATATTCAGGCGTTGGTTGACGTGGGCCTGGGCTATGTGAGACTGGGACAGCCTGCCCCAACGCTGTCTGGAGGCGAGGCGCAGCGTGTCAAACTGGCTACAGAACTCGCTCGGCGTGCAACCGGGCACACGCTTTACGTTCTTGACGAACCGACGACGGGACTGCATTTCGAGGATGTCGATAGGTTATTGACTGTGCTGCATCGCCTTGTAGACCAGGGCAATACCGTATTGACCATCGAACACAATCTCGATGTAATCAAGACTGCGGATTGGATCATTGATCTTGGCCCGGAGGGTGGGAAGCGGGGTGGCACTGTAACGGCTGTCGGCACTCCAGAGGATGTGGCGAAGACTAAAACAGCCACGGGTGAGGTGCTCCGAGCGGTGCTACCTAAGACAAGGACTGCGAAGCGCTAGGCCTATGGAAAAGCCTCAGGGCATACCCACGGAAAGTGGCTGCTACATCTTTCGTGATCAACACCAGACGATTATTTATGTCGGCAAGGCCAAGAACCTATCTAGTCGGCTTGGAAGCTATTTCAGTCGATCGACTCAAATGTCAGCCAAGACCGTCGCTCTCATGGAAATGGCCTGCGAGGTGGAGTGGATTGTAACGGGCACCGAAGTTGCAGCGCTTATCCTCGAGAACGATTTAATTAAAAAGCATCAGCCTCGTTTCAATATCCGACTGAAGGACGACAAGTCCTACCCGTATTTGGCACTTGACTTGCGGCAAGACTTCCCTGTGCCGTACATGACGAGATCGGCGCGCCAAAAAGGTGTGCGGTATTTCGGTCCTTTTGGGCACGTAAGGAACGCTCGAGTAATGCTGGACGAGGTTCTACGTATCGCACCACTACGTTCTTGCAGTTCCTCGAAGTATCAGGCTCACGAGCGACGAGGACGGGCATGTTTGCTTTACGACATTGGTAAATGCTCGGGACCCTGTGTGGGGGCAATCGAGAAACCGGCGTACGACGATCTGGTGGCCACGTTTGTCAAGTTTTTCAGTGGCCAGAAGCGCGAGCTACAAGAACGATTAGAGCAAGAGATGAATCAAGCATCGCGTCTGCAAGATTACGAGGGTGCCGCACGAACACGAGACGCGCTGGTAGCCCTTCAGAAGGCATCACAAGAGCAGGCTGTAGTACTTGGAGAAGGTACAAACTTGGATGCAATCGCGGTCACTCGAGCAGATGCTCGAGCCGTCGTGAGTTGCTTTTTCATTCGCCATGGCCGAATTGTGGGACGAACAAACAAGCTCTTCGATGTCGGCTACGAAACGACAGATAGCGACGTCATGGAGGCCTTCGTTGTTGGTCATTACGACTCGGAATCGATTCCAAGTTTGATTATTTCGAATGTCGAACTGGCCGATTCAGCGCTGCTCGCCGATTACCTGATTTCGATAGCGAAGCGTCAAACTCGAGTTTCCCCTCCTCGAGGAGACAAACAGCGCTCGGTAGTGGCGTTGGGCCTTGCTGATGGCAACACCGTTTTGAGGAGAGATTCTCTTCGGCGTCAGAGCGACCATAACATTCGCTCAAAAGCGCTGCTAGAGATTGGCTCCACTCTCGGGTTGTCAGCGCCGCCATACCGTATCGAGTGCTTCGACATGAGCCATCTCCAGGGAACCAACTATGTCGGATCAATGGTGACGGTAGTTGACGGACTCCCGCAGCGGTCTGGCTATCGTCACTTCAATGTGAAAACTGTCCTCGGCAATGACGACGCTGGTGCTATGAGGGAAGTTCTGACCAGACGGTTAGCGTATTTACAACTGGGGAATGAAGACTCTCGATTTCCTCGACCAGACCTCATTGTGGTCGATGGGGGGCTCCCACAACTCTCAGCAGCTCTCGACGCCGTCAACGCTCTAGGACTTTCCGGAACGGTTGAAGTCGTTGCGCTGGCTAAGAGGGAGGAGCTGCTCTATCGACCAGGTAGTTCCTTGCCAATTCGGTTGGACCAAGGCTCTGAGGCGCTGTACCTGCTCCAGCGCCTACGCGATGAAGCGCATCGATTTGCAGTTACTTTTCACCGTTCAAAACGCGGCATCTCAATGATTAGCACGACATTGGACTCAGTCGCTGGTCTCGGTCCGGCGCGGCAAAGACGGCTGCTGCAGGAATATGGCTCGCTGAAGGAGATGCGATCACTTCCCCTGGATTCGCTACTTGAGCTGTCGTGGCTACCACCGACCGTGGCGCGAGCACTCTACGATCGTCTGCATGAGACGGGCATGCCCCGTCTAGAGAAGGGGAGCGTTCCCGATGAATGAGATTCTCGTAGTCGCCGGTATGTCGGGTGCAGGTCGGTCAACGGTATCGGCGGCCCTCGAGGATGCGGCTTGGTCCGTGATTGACAATTTGCCTCTCGAACTGATTACGCGAGTTTCTGAACTGGCGTCACCTGGGGGCGCCGAATCGACTGGCCTCGCTTTTATCGTGGGTCGCTCTGGTGGCCTTGACCCCGAACATTTGCTCCGGACCATTGCTGAGTTACGCCAGCAGGGTTTCGCCGCAAGATTACTTTTTCTGGACGCACCCGATGACGTTTTGGTAAGTCGATTCGAAGGCAATAGAAGGCGCCATCCCGTCTCCGCCTCCTCAGTGGTTAATGCAATTCAGGGAGAGCGAAACCTCCTGAGGCCACTCATGGAATCTGCTGACTTGAACATTGATACCGGAGCTCTTAATACCAATCAGCTGCGTCGACGGATAGCCGAACTGTTTAATTCAATTCCGAGTGGCTCCATGAGAATTAACATCATGTCTTTCGGTTACTCCAATGGGATTCCGCGAGATGCTGATGTAGTGATGGACTGTCGATTCCTACCTAACCCTCACTGGGTGGAGGAATTGCGAGCCCATACGGGCCTGGAGTCGGAAGTCTCTGAATACGTAGTAAGCCATGCCGACGCACAGCGTTTTTTGACGGATGTAGTCGGGATGTTGAACTGGCAGATACCCGTTTTTGCGAAAGAGGGGAAGACTTATTTTTCGGTCGCCTTCGGCTGTACTGGTGGTAAACATCGCTCCGTTGCCATAGCCGAAGAAATCGCAACCCGCCTCGGTGGTGGCGTAACGGTGTTTCATCGTGACGTCGAGCGTTCATGAAAGTAGTTGCAATCGGTGGAGGCCACGGTACGGCGGTAACGTTGCGAGCCCTACGTTCCTTGAATTGTGACATAACCGCGATTGTGTCAGTGGCAGATGACGGAGGTTCAACCGGAGTTCTTCGAGATGCCCTCAACATCGCCGGTGTCGGGGACATTCGTAAATGCCTAGTGGCTCTCGCGGCTGCGGAGAAGCCATGGGAAAGGTTCTTCGAATTCCGATTCGGCGACGATACTGCGCAACATCATGCGCTGGGTAATCTCTTCCTGGCAGCCGCGATCGATTCCCAGCCTTCGCTCGAGAATGCTGTGGTTGAAGTAGGCCGGCTCCTCGATATCTGCGGCCAGGTTCTTCCGGCCTCTAAGGAGGGGGTCTCGCTCGAAGCTGAGACTGAGGCTGGATTTGTGCGGGGTCAGGCCGCGATTACGAAGTCAACAGGAGTCAGAAAGATTCGTACCGTGCCCGTTGGCGTGTCGGCGACTGACGCAGGGCTCGACGCTATTCAACTTGCAGATTTCGTAGTCCTCGGCCCAGGGTCGCTCTTCACATCCGTTCTAGCGGCATGTGTAGTTCCGGGATTATCAGAAGCGATCGCCCAAAGTCCAGCCAAGTGCGTGTGGATCGCCAACCTGCAAGGGTTAGACCCGGAGTCTCGAGGACTTGGTTTGATCGAACAGTACGCAGCCCTCGTCCTGCATGGGATTCGAGTGGACTCAGTGATAGTTCATAATGCGAACGAAGGGGGCTCGGAGATTCCAGGAGTAGGGCTAATTTCCGCCGATGTGGCCGGCATTAACGCCAAGGTTCACGATCCCGTCAAATTGGCACATGTTTTGCGCCAACTGATGGCAAACTAGGACGTCTTGGAGAGGAGCCGTCATGACGGTACGTGTTGGCATTAACGGTTTTGGTCGCATCGGACGCGGTTTTTTGCGTGCGACGTTAGGCAACCCGGATATTGAAGTGGTTGCAATTAACGATTTGACCTCCACGGCGACCAATGGTCACTTACTTAAGTACGACTCCACCCAAGGTCGGCTCAAACAGACGGTGTCGTGGGCGGAGAAAAGCATCACGGTCGATGGTCATGAAATTAGAGTTTTCGCTGAGAAGGATCCGAGCAACCTTCCGTGGGCCGAAGCAGGTGTCGACGTCGTCATTGAATCGACTGGTCGCTTTACGACGCGCGAGGCGGCCGCTGCGCACCTAGATGCGGGCGCCAGGAAAGTCATTGTTTCCGCCCCCGCGACCGACGTAGATGCCACCTTCGTTGTGGGGGTTAACGACAGTGACTACGATCCTTCGCTTCACCACGTGATCTCTAATGCCTCGTGCACTACAAACTGTTTTGTACCGATGGTAAAAGTGCTTGACGATTCATTCGGGATTGTCACGGGACTCATGACGACTATTCACGCCTACACAAATGACCAGAACCTTTTGGATTTGCCCCACAGCGACCTGCGCAGAGCTCGGGGCGCGGCGATCAATATCGTTCCTTCGTCGACGGGTGCCGCTCGGGCCACGGGTCTAGTTCTCCAGGCAATGAAGGGGAAATTGGACGGAACGTCGCTCCGGGTCCCAATTCCTGATGGTTCAATCACCGATTTCACGGCAATCGTTCGATCGACTTCCCTAGAAGAGGTCAACGCCGCCTTCAAACTTGCCGCTTCAGGCGATCTTGGTCGTGTTTTGGTATACACCGAAGATCCAATAGTGTCGTCGGACATTGTTGGCGATCCGGCATCGTGCACCTTTGACGCCAACATGACAATGGTTCAGCCGATCGATGACAAGACGAGTTTGGTCAAAGTTTTTGGCTGGTATGACAACGAGTGGGGATACTCCAATCGCCTCGTTGATCTCTCAGTCATTGTGGGAACTCGAAAGTAGCAATGCAGCTACCGTCAATCGACGATCTCGGTGATATTTCAGGTAAGCGAGTTTTAGTCAGGGTCGACTTCAATGTTCCGTTAGCAGATAGACAGGGAACATTGGTTGTTACGGACGATTTCCGGATTCGAAGCGCTCTGCCGCTTTTCCGTGAGCTCCAAAATCGCGGGGCCCAAGTGACTGCCTGCACCCATCTCGGAAGGCCGAATGGTGCTGCCGTAGATAAGTACAGCGTGAAGCCAGTGCGCGACCATCTCGATTCTTTGATCGACGGAGTTGACCTACTCGAAAATCTCAGATTCTCACCGGGCGAAGAAGGCAATGATCGTGCGTTTGGTGTAGCGCTGACAGACTCCTACGACTGTTTCGTAAACGAAGCGTTTGGGGTATCGCATCGTGAACATGCATCCATCATGGTCCCTCCAACATTGATCCCATCGGCGGCCGGGCCGAATTTGGCTCACGAGGTTGAAACGCTGACTGGACTATTGACAAACCCATTGCGACCATTCGTGGCGATAGTTGGCGGGGCGAAAGTGGCCGACAAGATCGGAATAACTAAAGTCCTAGTTGACAAGGCCGACGCCGTTATTGTCGGCGGTGGCATGGCCTTCACATTCTGGAAAGCATTGGGCCGCTCCATTGGCGATTCCCTTGTTGATCTTTCACGTATCGACGAGGTTGGCGAGCTTCTCGCAACGGGCCGTGTTCACATTCCAGACGATGTTTGGGCGCTTCCTGTGGGCTCTCCCTTCGGGGTGGGCGGCGAAGAGACCCCTAGTCATTTTGTGGGTAATGTACCGGACGGCTTTATGGCCCTCGATATCGGTCCGGAATCCGCCCAGCGTTTTGCGAAAATACTTGCTACTGCTGGCACGGTTCTTTGGAACGGCCCTATGGGAGTTTTCGAAGACCCCAGGCTCGCATCAGGTACTCGACTGATCGCCGAAGCGCTCGCTACGTCAAAAGCGATATCGGTGGTCGGCGGTGGAGACTCTGCGGCCGCGGTGGAGCAATTCGGCGTTGCTGAGCGGATGTCGTTCATTTCCACTGGTGGTGGGGCTTCGTTGGAACTACTCGAATACGGAGATTTGCCTGGGCTTAGAGCCCTAAGAGGGGAGTAGAAGATGTCCAATAATCGAGCGCTAGTAGTAGGCAACTGGAAAATGAATCTTGATCACGTCGAGGCGATTCATCTAGTACAGCAATTAGGTGTTTTGCTGCGCGCCCACGCGCCCGAACGAACCGATGTGGTGGTCGCACCACCATTTGTTGACCTTCGCTCATCCTGTTCGGTTATTGAGGCCGACAGGCTCTCTATTGGAGTGGCAGCCCAGCATGTAAACCCGTCTGAAAGTGGTGCATTTACAGGCGAGATCTCGGCTGCCATGCTCAAACGACTAGGCGTGCAGCGAGTGATTATCGGTCACTCCGAGCGTCGGGAGATGTTCGGCATGACGGATGAAATAGTTGCGACAACTGTGCGTTCAGCGTTGCAGTCCGGGCTACGAATTATCTTGTGTGTTGGAGAGGGTTCTGATGAGCGTGAAGCCGGAGAAGCCATCAGCTTCGTATCTGCACAATTGGCCTCAGCTCTCGATGGTATTCAAGAGTCGTACTTTGACCAGATCGATATTGCATATGAGCCAGTATGGTCAATAGGTACTGGGGTAAACGCTTCTTCGGAAACTGTGGTCGAGATGACAAATGCAATACGTAGGTGCATCAATCCGTTGTTGCGTAATCACGCGGCGGTTATTTATGGCGGCTCTGTCAAACCTGAAAATGCAGAAGAGTTGATACGTCTGGGTGGCTGTGACGGTTTCCTTGTTGGGGGAGCGAGTCTGAACGCCGAGCATTTCACCCAAATTGTGACGATAGTCGATGGATGCTACGGTAAGCATCGCTGATTGGAGTTTTTGTGCTTACAGGAATTGTTGTTGCGGTCTCAGTTATTAGTGGTGTAGGGCTTATCTTTCTGGTCTTGATGCACTCTGGTCGGGGCGGTGGTATTTCAGACTTACTCGGAGGTAGTTTGGGCTCTGTGGCGCAGGGTTCCACCGTGGTTGAAAGAAATCTCGACCGCTTCACCGTGGCGGTCGCAATGATCTTCTTTTTCGCAGTTCTCACGCTCGATTTGCGCCTGCAGTAATGATGCGCCCGCGAGGGTTAATTGCAGCGCTAACTGCATTCGCCACACTGGTTGTCGCTGGGCCCAGCGCAGGTGCTAGTCCGGTTAATACGGGTACGTTACACATCTACGTTCCAGGTTCATTCGCTGGTTGTACTGCGACGAGCGTTAATAGTTCGCCGGCATTGCGTTCGATCATGGACTTAATTCGGCCCAGTGCATTCCTTCCCAACAGTGTCGGCCGTTTGATTGGCGTTCGCGGACCTATTCTTTCGGCCGAATTGACCTCGCTTAAGCCTCAAGCCGTTGTGTACACCATTGATCGCACATTTCATTGGTCTAACGGAGATACGTTTTCGGTTGCCGACCTAACCAATGTCATCGTCGAAGGTAGACAGTCTTCGGCCACATGGGCCGATGGTTACCACCACATCGTTAGTTTTGCGATTGGACCAAAGAAGAATACTCTTCGTGTCGTATTCGATAACCACTATTCGGATTGGTCGCGGATGTTTCGGAGCCTCGAGCATGCGCCAGTGCCACGCCAGTGTCGGTTCGATCAAATTGTTTCGCAACCTTCTCTAGGTCCCTACACCCTTCTGTCATTGACACGTGCTGTTGCAGTGCTCCAGGCGAACGAGTCTTGGCCGCACTATGAACAGTTGTACCGAACCGTGATTGTTGAAGCTGGGGCGCCTGCAACCCGTATCGGAGCCACTCCTTTTGTAGATTTGCGATACGGCTTTACCAGGCAGGATCTCACCGCTTCCAGTATCCATACGGATCGTTACGCAAAAATTGGGGTATCTAATCACACGGCCGTAGTGCTCTATTCGCCTCGCCGCTACCTCTCCAGTCAACTCAAGGTCAGAGAGTATTTGAGTGCCGCGCTCAATCGGCAGGAACTGATTAACCAGCTAATTGGAGAACAGACATTTGCTATAGCACCTGCAAGGTTCAATTTAATTGGGCAGGCACAAATTGGCTATATCGGTGACGGAGGCCTATCGCCCGTGACGCAGATGACCGTTCCTGATAGTTCCGATTTACAATTTACGGGCACTGGCGACTGCCGGTCGTGTGCGAGTGCACTGTTGAATCACGGTTTCGGTTTACGCATCAGATCGGGTGGCGTGATCTTCAATGGACTTCCTTTGGTAGTTCGACTTGCCGTAGGACCATCTCCAAAGATGAGAGAGTTAGCCGCATTGATTCAGTCGCAGTGGCGAATGGCTGGTGTCAGTTCCTTTATAGCTAGGTATGACACAGAGTTAGCCGCTGCCAACGCCGTAGCCTATGGTGCAGCCGAGACGGCACTGGTAGAGCAAACAGTTGGACCAGTAGGCAGTACGGCAGCCGCTTGGTACGGACCCCGTCGATCCGATCAGTTCGATGCGGGATGGCGTTCGCCACAGGCGAATAGCGCCGCGCTCGCTGCGTTGTCTGCGTTCAACCCAGTAGAAGCACTCACCTCCTGGAAGAGTCTCGACCAAATTATTGCTTCGAACTTCTGGATGAGGCCTTTGTTTGCAATGCCTTATTACCTCCGTTGGAGCTCTAGTATTTCAACCGTCTCGCCGAGTAATAGCTTGGAAGGATTGTTGTGCCAGTTGACGTTGTGGAATGCGACCTGAATGGCCCCCTGTTCCTCTTGAGATAAACTGCTTACCCACGTCGAAGTGGTGAAATGGCAGACACGCTAGCTTGAGGGGCTAGTGCTCGAAAGGGCGTGCGGGTTCAAGTCCCGCCTTCGACACCAAACTTTTACCAATATGCCGAAGGAGGTCTCCCGAGGCTTAGCGGCGGTACCATTCCACATGGAGGTGCGCATGACACAGGTCTTATTGGTTGCCTACGAAACGCGCCCTGACGCCGTCGAACTAGCGGTGACCGCAAAAGAGCAGCTTGAATCTCTTGGTATCGATACGTCAATCGCGAAGGTCGGTGATATACCCCGTATTCCTGAATTGACGACCGACTCCATTGTGGTTTCATTAGGCGGGGACGGAACATTTCTGCGGGCTGCTCGTTTCGCCCACGGAGCGTCGGCGACCGTTATGGGGGTGAACCTCGGTCGAGTTGGTTTCCTAGTGCCTGCCCAGCCCTCTGAAATCGTTTCACAGGTGATTGCATACCGCGACGGTGGTGCTGTTGTCGAAGAACGCATTGTTCTCGATGTTCGACTGTCCGACGGCACTCACGACATTGCGATTAACGAGGTTGTGGTCGAGCGTTCGCAAGCTGGACATATGGTGCGTTTGCGAACCTTTATCGCCGGCGACGAGTTTCTTACGTACTCAGCCGATGGTGTTCTTGTCGCCACGCCCACTGGGAGTACTGGTTACAATTTTTCGGCGGGAGGACCAGTAATGGGAACGAATCTTCCAAACATGGTTATGACCCCTATAGCCCCCCATTTCACTGTTGACCGTTCAATTGTCGTATCGGCAGATACTGAAATTTCAATGTCGGTATTAGATCGTCCAGGGCTAGTAGTCGCGGACGGAGTTCGACTGGGCAGCATTGAACCAGGCGAATCTCTCACTATCTGTTCACACGCCACCCCGATTCGCGTTGCGCTTCCCCAAGATTCAAAGTTCGGAGCACGCTTGCGTCATAGTTTGCGAGAAGGGCATGCCTAGGCCTCGGTTAGTTTCACTGGCGGTCCGCGGTCTCGGCGTAATCGAGGATTCGACACTGGAATTCTCGGATGGCTTCACAGTGGTTACAGGGGAAACTGGAGCCGGGAAGACATTACTTGTCGACGCGCTGACGCTTTGCCTCGGAGGTGATGCTCGATCTCCACGCCGAGGACAGGAGATGATTGCCGCCGCAGTTTTTGTCGATGCTTCCGGCAGCGAGATCTCACTTCAGCGCTCTCTGGTTTCGGGATCTCGTCTAAAGGCCCACTTAAATGGCGTTCCCACGAGCAGCGAGGCGCTCAGATTAATTGGAAACGATTTGCTCGCACTCCACGGTCAACACGATTCCCTTCGACTAAAGAGTCGGAGCGACGTTCTGGGCCTTGTGGACGCCTTCGGTTCCATAGACACTTCGGAACTCGGTGAATTGCGCTCTACGCTTGCGAATCTACATTCGGAGCAGTTGCATCTCGGTGGCTCCTATGAAGAAAGAAGTAAGGAGATGGATTTCATTGATTTCCAACTTCGTGAAATCGATTCCGCCAAAGTACATTCCTCAGGCGAGTTGGACTCGATAGTCCACGAGCTGATTTCGCTCACTGCTGTTAGTGAACAGCACGACGCAATCTCATCGCTCATTCAGGTTGCGGATGGTGAAGAGGGTTCACTCTTAGACATCTTGGGTGGGGGAGTCTCTGCATTGGGTTCTAGCGGAATCGTTGGCGAGCTCAGAGATTCACTCTCTGAAACCATACGGCAGTTTCGTGATTATCTTCGTGAGTTACGCGATATCGCTGATTCGACTGAAGCTGATGCAGAGCGAATCGACCACCTTAATGGGCGCTTGGAGTTGCTTCGCAGCCTCGCTCGTAAATTTGGGGGATCCCTTGAATCCGTCCTTCAAGAGCGAGCCAAATTAGGCGAACGCCAAATATTCCTAGCTACAGCGGAGGAGCGAAGTCTGCTGATTCAAGAAGAAATTGTTCTATTGGAACAACAGGTGGCACGCGAAGCCTCTCGTATTCGCTCTCTTCGCGCCACCACGGCGAATCGACTTAGCCATCTCGTGCAAGATCAGCTGGAGCGGGTGGCCCTGCCGAATGCTCGGATGACTATTGAAATTGATGGTGACGATGGTTCTAGTGTCGACATTACGTTTCGTCCCAACCCCGGCTCAAGTGCCGGTTCTCTTCAAGCGATTGCATCAGGTGGCGAGCTCTCGCGTATCCTGCTTGCGCTTTCGCTCGTTACGGCGTCAGACGGATTAGTTACGGTATTCGATGAGATAGATGCCGGAGTGGGTGGCAATGTCGCACAATCTATCGGAGAATGCCTCGCTGATCTAAGTCGCAGTCGACAAGTTATTGCCGTCACGCATCTGGCAACAGTGGCAGCGAGGGCGCGACACCATTTCGTGGTCGAGAAGTCTGTCGCAAGCGGCCAGACCAGAACGCTGGTCCGATTACTATCGAACGAGCAACGCCCGGCTGAAATTGCCAGGATGCTGGCGGGCGATGAAGCCAATTCTGAGGCGCTTGCTCTAGCTAGACAGCTGCTTTCTTCACCATCCTGAAGATTTGAGAAATTCGTATTACAATGATTCTCCGTGACGAGTGCGAAGCGTGAAACGAAGTACGTGTTTGTAACCGGTGGTGTCTCCAGCTCCCTCGGAAAAGGTCTGACAGCTGCATCGCTGGGTCGGCTGCTGAAGCTGCGTGGGCTTAAAGTGACGATGGGCAAGCTTGATCCGTACCTCAATGTTGATCCTGGGACCATGAATCCCGGAGAGCATGGCGAGGTTTTCGTAACTGATGATGGAGGAGAGACCGACCTCGACCTCGGCCATTACGAACGTTTCATCGACGAGCCGCTCACTAAGCTTTCCAACACAACAACTGGTGCCGTTTACTCATCCGTCATTGCCAAGGAACGCAAGGGTGAATACCTAGGCAAGACGGTCCAAGTGATCCCTCACATCACAAATGAAATTAAGGAACGCATATCTCGCCTGGGAGCTCAGGGTGCGGACGTCGTAATTATCGAGATTGGCGGCACGGTAGGTGACATCGAAATTATCCCTTTTATCGAGTCGATAAGGCAATTCCGTCATCAAGTCGGCAAGGAAAACGTCTGCTACACCCATTTGACTTTGGTGCCGTTCCTTGGGGGATCTAAGGAGCATAAGAGTAAGCCGACTCAACACTCTGTCGCAGAATTGCGTTCTATGGGTATTCAACCTGACGTGATTGTCTGTCGTAGTGATCAGCAGGTGTCTCACGACATGAAGCACAAGATTTCGATGTTTTGCGACGTGGCTACAAGCGCAGTCATTAGCGCAATCGACGCAGGAAGCCTGTACGACATCCCCCTCCTGCTACACGAAGAGGGGCTTGATGCCATAGTTTGCGAGACATTAGGAATCGATTTAGACGAGTACCCGATTGACCTTGCACTCTGGGAAAAGGTCTCGCAGCAAGCACACTCCGCGAGCAAGCCAATAAGGATTGGACTTGTCGGCAAGTACGTAACAATGCCAGATGCCTACCTTTCTGTCTATGAGTCCATACTCCACGCAGGCTTTGGATCAGGATGCCGCATTGAGGTGCAGCAGATCGATGCAGAGTTGGTCCCGTCGACTTTTTCCGCAGAATTTCTGGACCAACTAGATGGAATTATCATTCCAGGAGGCTTTGGCGAACGCGGTATTGAGGGAATGATTGAGGCTGCTCGAATTGCTCGAGAGCGGGGAATTCCGACACTGGGTATTTGCTTGGGCATGCAGGTGATGGTCATTGAGACTGCCCGTAATCAGATATCGATGACTGATGCGAATTCAACTGAGTTCAATTCATCAACACCGTTTCCAGTTATAGATCTAATGTCCGATCAGGTGAACGTTACCGACAAAGGTGGGACTATGAGACTGGGCGCTTATCCCGCGATGTTGGAGGCCGGTTCGATTGTTTCAGGTCTTTATGACGCTCCAGTAGTTTCAGAGCGACATCGACACCGTTACGAATTCAATTCAAGATTTAAGGATCAATTCGAAGCGGTCGGCATGGTGTGTTCGGGTCTGTCACCTGACGGCCGCCTAGTGGAGTTCGTCGAACTCAATAACCACCCTTACTTTGTCGGTACTCAAGCGCACCCGGAATTCAAATCGAGGCCAGATCGTCCACACCCCCTCTTTTCAGGCCTCGTTGCAGCCTCGATAAAACGTAGTGACGCGCGCGAAAATCGTATTTTCAATATAGATACCTTGCAGGCAGGTTCGTGAGCAGTTTCGCCATTGTCGCGCGAAGCACAATTCTGCAGTCATTCGTTTTTAATGTAGAGACAAGAACGATTGCCGGCTTAAACGAAACGTTTACTAGAGACGTGGTTACGCATCCCGGTGCTGTAGCAATTGTGGCCGTGAACGCCAAAGGCGAAGTTGCACTATTGAGCCAGTATCGCGCGGCGCTAGATATCGACAACCTAGAGATTCCAGCTGGAACTTGTGATATCGGTGGTGAGGACACCCTGACCACCGCACAGCGCGAACTTTCCGAGGAGATCGGCGGCTCCTCAACCCAATGGTCACTTATTGCTCGTTTCTACAACTCTCCAGGATGGACGGATCAGGAGACATTCGTCTACCTGGCAGAGCGTTGCATTTTTAGGGAGGCGAGTCCGGATGGCCCTGAAGAGTCAGCAATGAGCCTCCAGTGGAAATCTGCAAGCGAGATTAGAGAGCTACTCCAAGCCGGCGGCACATTGGATGGAACGGCGACAATAGGTTTGTACGCGTGGCTAGCCCTGCAGCATTAGTCGCTGAAAGCGTCGAACAGTATCTTTTGATGTTGACCGTGATTGACGGGCGTAGTCAGTTCACGATTTCAAGCTACGAGTCTGATTTGCGTTCGTTGCTACAACACATAGGTAGCGAACGGGCTCTTTTGGGAATTTCGGCTGCGGAATTGGATGAGTATTTCGCCCACCTTCGTAGCATTGGAAGAAAACCGTCCACAGTTGCGCGCGCAATGAGTACATGTCGAAGTTTTTATCGGTTTCTCGTAGATGAGCGAATTCTCATGGTCGACCCAACAGCTCGGCTGCCGATTGCTACAAGGTCTCAATCGCTGCCAAAAGCATTAGCCGAGTCAACTATTGACGCTCTGATTCATAGCGTTCAGGGTGACTCACCACTCGATCTACGAGATCGGATGATAATCGAGTTTCTTTACGGAACGGGAGCGCGAGTGACGGAAATGTTGAACGCGGAGATTCAGGATATTGATCTCGACGAAATGTTGATACGTGTTATGGGCAAAGGTTCTAAACAACGGCTGGTCCCAGTTGGGACGAAGTTGGCTTTTTCTCTGAGGGAGTATCTCGGACCTCAGGGACGTCAGAAACTTGCAACATCCAATTCGAAATCATGGCTAGTTGTAAACCAGAGAGGGAATCCGCTTACCAGGCACGGAGTGAACGAGATATTAGTTAGGCGCGCGCGCACTGTCGGCATGGATTCCACTGGACTGCATGCTCACGCTTTTAGACATAGTTGCGCAACCCACATGATCGCCCATGGTGCTGATATTCGAGTAGTCCAGGAACTTCTGGGGCACAGTTCCATCGCAACTACACAGCGTTATACGAGTGTTGCGCTCACCACTCTCCGGACCGCGTATGAGAGTGCACACCCTCGTGCGGTCAACCTGCCCTAAGTTAACAAGATGAGCAAAACAGTATTTATTTACATCATCAGCGCAGTGATCGCGGTTACATGCCACGAGGCAGCTCACGGATACGTTGCAAATTTCTTCGGTGATCCCACGGCTAAACAGGCGGGTCGATTATCGATTAATCCTCTTCGACACATTGATCCTTTCGGCACCTTGCTGTTGCCCCTTTTGCTTATTGTTGCTGGGCTTCCGGTGTTTGGTTACGCCAAACCCGTGCCAGTCAATATTGGACGCCTGAGGAAGCCGAGGAACCATGCGCTACTCGTCTCCCTAGCTGGACCGGGCCTTAACTTGATCTTCGCAATGTTGGCTGTTGTGCTGTGTCGCCTAAGTGGCGCGGCCTACGATTCGCCGTCTGGTTCGATCATTGCGTCTAGCGCCCTTTCGCTCAACGTCGCAGAGATTTTTGGGCTCTTCGGACTCGTAAATGTACTTTTGGCAGTTTTCAATCTTCTGCCCTTACCGCCACTGGATGGAAGTGCGATACTCGAACGACTCGTACCACAGCGCCACGTCGTCCGGTATTACGCATTGAGACAATCTGCTATGCCATTTCTGCTCGGATTTCTGCTCCTCAATGGTCTATTTTTTCATCTTGGAGGCGGCATGCTTAATTCTCTGCTGAACGCTTTTGAGCGCCTCGCCTTCAATAGCTAAGAGAGAAGTCCCATAGCGGCTGAGGCCCGGCGATATGTCTCGGCTGCAATCGGCTCCGCTTTACCTGCACCAATCGTCGCCAGTCGCGCCAATTCAGCGGGATCGCTAAGCAAATCTTCGTATCTCAACCTGATGGGAGTGAGGGTCTCGACAAGTGCTTCTGTTAGATCTGCCTTTAAATCGCCATAGCGAGTGTACGAGGCTGCTATTTCAACTGGGGATCGATTGGTGAGCGCTCCAAAAATATCCAAAAGGTTGGACAAACCTCGCTTGCTTTCCCAGTCGTACTTCACTTCGTTGTCGGTGTCGGTAACGGCTCGTTTAATCTTCTTGGCGATTGATGACTCGGACTCAAAGAGGTCGATGGAGCCCTGAGGGCTGCTCACCGACTTTGACATCTTCCGGATCGGTTCTTGAAGATCCATAACTCGGCCGCCGAATTGAGGAACCATGCCTTCCGGTACTACGAAAGTTTGGCCGTATCTATTATTAAATCGTTCGGCAAGCTCACGCGCAAGCTCAAGATGTTGCCTTTGATCGTCACCAACGGGAACGTGCGTTGTTTGATACAGCAAGATATCTGCCGCCATCAATACTGGGTACGTGAGCAAACCGACTCTATAACCACTCTGGCGGTCGGCCTTTTCTTTAAATTGCGTCATCCGCTTGAGTTCGCCGTAGGACGCTACACATTCGAGTAACCAGTTGAGCTGGGAGTGCCAAGGAACTTGACTTTGGATGAAGAGCGTGCATTTATCATGGTCAATGCCACAGGCCAAGAGTGCGGCAAATAAGTGCCGAGTGTTGGCATTCAGGGTCGCCGGATCGATGTCTCCGGTGAGCGAATGAAGATCGACGACACAATAGAGCGAATCTTCATTCTGATTGGCAACCCAATTACGTATAGCGCCCAGATAATTTCCTAGATGTGGGGTGCCGGTGGGTTGAATCCCAGAGAGAATACGCATGGCTCAAGCGTACTAATGAGGTCCCCACTAAAGGCGCAGGCTCGCCGGAAATTGAGTAATCTTGTTGAGTGACTTTCGTCGTGACGACGCCGTCATTTACCGGCCCAATCGAACTCCTTCTCCAGCTGATCAGCACGAGAGAGAAGGACATTCTCGACGTGCCACTTGGACCAATTGTTGACGAGTTTGTTTATGCTCTACGAGATGCTGCAAACGTTGTCGGCGTGGAGGAGCTCTCTGAGTTCCTGTTAGTGGCGGCAATTTTGCTGGAGATGAAGAGTCACGCCTTGCTGCCTGGAAAAGCCGAGTCCGATCCAGACGAAGAGTTCATTGGCTGGGAGGAGCGGGATGTTCTCCTCGCACGCCTCTTGGAGCTTCGGACATACTCCGGCGCTTCTGACTCCTTTATAGCCCTTTTTGAACGAGCGGCTCGAAGTTATCCTCGACTCGCTGGACTTAATGAAGGCTTCGACGTTACGCCACCCGATCTTCTCCAGGGTGTCACTCCTGAGTCGTTAGCGTTGGCCTATCTCAAGGGTATCGAGGAGAAGCCGGTCCCAGTAGTGCGTCTTCATCACGTAACGGTCGACGCAGTGACGGTGGCGGAGACCGTGGCATCGTTGGCTCAACGGCTACCCACCCTCGGCCGTATCACTTTTAGGGACCTCGTGATAGGCCTCGACACACGAATCGAGATAATCGTTCACTTTCTAGCGCTCCTAGAGCTGTGCAAGCTTGGTCGTATCGATCTCGGTCAAGGAGACACATTCGGTGAAGTGAATATTGAATGGGTGGGCGACGACAGCCGACTCGAAATTGGAATGGTGGATACCTATGAGGGTTAGCGGATCGTTGGAACAGCAACTCGAGGCAATGCTAACTGTGGCACTCGAGCCGATCACAGCCGCCGAATTGGCTGACGTGCTGGCGGTGGACGCAGACTCTGTCACAAAAACGCTGCGGACACTTCAAGTGGAATTAATCGAGAAAAAACGGGGGTATATCTTCGTTGAGCTAGCGAGTGGCTGGACTATGCAAAGTTCATCCGAAGTTGCTGACGCGGTCGCACGCTTTGCGAACCGCGATGTGTCGCACCGTCTGAGTGCTGCGGCTCTGGAGACCTTGGCGATTATCGCTTACCGGCAGCCAATATCCCGTGTCCAGATCTCGGCATTACGAGGCGTGAACGTTGACGGTGTATCACGATTATTGGAGCAACGGGGCTATATCGAAGTTGTAGGAAAAGCGGAGGGACCCGGCCAACCAGTTCTCTATGGAACGACAGAAACTTTTCTAGATCGCATGGGACTCGCGTCCATTGGCATGTTGCCGCCAATTGAGAATTTTCTTCCACCAGTTAGCCTCGCCCACGAATACGCCGACGACATGAGCCCTTCGGTAGAGGTTCAAGATGGCAGTGCCGAGTGAGCGAAGGTGAGCGACTACAGAAAGCACTAGCCCGTGCAGGGCTAGGTTCACGGCGAATGGCTGAAATTCTCATCGAAGCGGGTCGCGTAACTATTGATGGCCGCGTCGCCGATTTGGGAAACCGTGTGGACGCCGATTCGCAAGAAATTCGAGTCGACGGCAAATTGGTACCCGCCGCACCCAGCGCTGTTTATTTCCTCTTAAATAAACCTACAGGAGTCATAACCACTGCCGATGACCCTCATGGTCGGCCTACGGTCGTAGAGATGATCAACACCGACGTGAGGATCTTTCCTGTCGGTCGACTAGATATGACTACCGAGGGACTCCTTCTGCTAACCAACGACGGTCGATTGGCCCATCTGCTAACGCACCCATCCGTTGGCATCGAAAAGGAGTATCTCGTCCGAGTAGAGGGCGATCCCTCCCCAGCGTCGATTAGGCGATTACGTGAAGGTATTCAGCTGGAGGATGGTCTAACAGCGCCCGCCCAGGTAAGTCGTGTGAGTGACGGTGTGTTGAGGATTGTCATCCATGAAGGCAAGAATCGGCAAGTTCGGCGTATGTGCGAGGCTATCGGCCACGACGTAATCCGCCTAGTAAGAACCAGAATAGGACCTATTCAGGATGCGAAATTGACACCTGGCGGTTCACGTTCACTATCAGTTGGTGAAGTGAGAAAACTGATGGACGCTGTCGGCTTTGCGGGACAGCCAGAAACTACGATTACATCATGAAAGATCGCGTTGTAGCTTTGAGGGGCGCCACAACTGTGGAGTCTGACTCTGAAGAGGACGTGTTTCCAAGGGTCCAAGAGATGCTTCTCGAGTTAATGGCTCGTAATGGGTTGGCACACGATGACATCATCAGTGCATTTTTCACATCAACGCCAGACTTGACCTCTGTGTTTCCAGCGACGGCTTCGCGCGCTATCGGCTTTGGCGATATCCCGCTCATATGTGCCTGCGAGATCGCCGTCCTTGGAGCAACGCCACAGTGCGTCCGAGTGATGCTGCACGCGTACTCCTCGCATGCTCGAAATGAGATTCGACACGTGTACCTCCACGGTGCACAGGGTCTTCGTGATGACCTCCCAGGCTGATCAACACGCCCACGTTGTCGGTCTGGGGCTGATTGGCGGTTCAGTCGCCTTGGCGCTGAAAGATCAGGGTTGGTCTGTGACGGGCGTAGATCGTGACCAGAGTGTCGAATCTTTGGCGCTGAGCCGAGCCATGATTGTCAGTACGGTCGCCCATCGGGAAACCACCCTTCTCTTTGTATGCACCCCGGCGGGTCAGGTTATTGAAATTGCCAAGCAGCTCCTGAATGATTTTGACTCCGAAAAAGTTGTCGTTACAGACGTGGCCGGCGTAAAAGGATCCATTGCTTCCCAGATTTCCGATGGGCGCTTTATTGGGGGACACCCGATGGCTGGTTCTGAGATGAGAGGCCTCGAAGGTGCGGACGCAGCCTTATTCACGGGTTGCACCTGGGTACTAACCCCCTCATCAACCACCTCACCGGATAGTTATGCCAGATTGCACGGCGTACTTCGTGACATTGGTGCAGTTGTGATGGCGCTCGATGCGGCAGATCACGACCGAATGGTAGCGATGGCGAGCCATGTGCCGCATTTAGTGGCTGGCGCCTTAATGAATGAAGCGAACGACATGGCGCAGGCGGACGGCGCACTCTTGCAACTCGCCGCTGGCGGCTTTAGAGACATGACGCGGATTAGTGCAGGGGACCCCACAATTTGGCCCGATATTCTCTTCGAGAATAGCGACGCGGTTCTTGCGGGTCTTTCGCGATTGCAAGAGCGCATCACAGAACTAACCACGCTCGTGCATGCCAAAGATCGAGTGGCGTTGCTCAAGACCCTCGGGTCGGCGGCTGATGCCCGTCGGAGACTTCCAGGAAGCGCAGCGCTCACCACAAAGCTTACGGAGGTGCGTATTCCAGTTCCCGACCGCCCGGGCGTGCTCGCCGAGATTACGACCCTCGCCAGCGAACTACAGATCAATATTTTTGACATCGAAATAGGGCACAGCGTTGAAGGTTCACCCGGTGTACTCCTACTCTCAGTAGAGAGTACTCAAGCCCCGAAACTCATGGGTGCTCTTAGAGGTCGAGGGTTTGCCGCCGGGATGAAATCGCTGTGAAGTCGTTGACCATCTCGGCCTCGAGTGAGTTCACTCGCTCGATATCAACGCCTGGAGATAAAAGTATCTCCCACCGAGCGTTGATGCTATCTGCATTGGCTAATGGAAAGTCTGTCGTGCGCGGCCTCTCTCTAGGTGAAGATGTCGGACGGACAGCAAACATCATGCGGCAGCTAGGCGCCACTATCGAAGAAGCGTCCGGACTTTTCCTCGTCACGGGTTTGCCACAGGGCTTGCGAGCCACAGACGAGCAGCTTTACTGCGGTAACTCAGGTACGACAATTCGGCTTTTGTTGGGAATACTCAGTGGCATAAAGGGAACACACCGGGTCACCGGCGATGCCTCTCTTTCTCGGAGGCCCATGGATCGAGTGGCCATACCCCTGAATTTGATGGGCGTAAGAGTGAAAGGGGAGGGGCCTGCGATTACACCTCCGCTGACCTTGTCGGGCAGCGAAACTCTTCAGTCAATTGACTACACCATGCCGCGCGCTAGCGCTCAGGTGAAATCTGCACTTTTGCTTGCCGGCCTCTTTGCGCATGGAATCACCATTGTCCGCGAAGACGTCAGAACTCGTGCCAATACCGAGGAAATGCTCTCAGCGGCTGGGATCGTGGTTACGTCGACAGATCACGGCGACGGTCGGGTTGTGACGGTCGAGCCAGGCCGACCCCAACCTTGCGAATGGAATGTGCCGGGAGATCCTTCTCAGGCCGCCTTTTTTGTTGTAGCTGGCCTCATTCACCCCCGCGGCGATGTCAAGATCGCAGCAATCTACGACGGTGCCGAACGACTTGGCTACCTGTCAGTCTTAAATCGCATGGGTGCTCACATAACCCAAAGTCGCACAGCGGAGGGACTTCGCCTTCACGTTCGCCATAGCGAGTTGCGAGGTACCACCATTCATTGCAGTGAAATTCCGTCAGTTGACGAGGTACCAGCGTTGGTTGTTGCAGCTTGTGCGGCAGCAGGGGAGACCGTATTTGTTGATATGTCGGAATTGCGCATCAAAGAGTCGGATCGTTTTACCGAGTCGATCCGACTCGCCGAGGCACTCGGAGGGTCAGTGGAAGTGGATGGTGACAACTTCTCCATTACTGGCATGGGCTCTGCAAAGGATTTTCTTCCGTTCGAATTTGACGCCCCTGACGACCATCGGATGGCAATGGCTTCATCAGTGGCCGCCTTTTGTGGCCAAGGTGGAGTAATTCACGGCGTCGAATCTGTCGACACTTCATTTCCGGGGTTCTTCAGCCTTTTGACGAGTGCATCATGACAACTACGCCCGTAGTGGCTATCGACGGCCCGGCCGGTTCCGGTAAATCCACCATCGCCAAGCTGTTAGCCGAGCGGCTTAACTGGTCCTTTTTAGATACGGGTGCAATGTATCGCGCAGTAACTGCTCTGGCGCTTCGGCAGGGCATTGAGCCGCAAGACACGCTTGCTATCGCCGCAGTCGCCGCAAACGCGCGTATCGAAACAATTCCGTTTATTTCCATCAATGATTTGGATGTGACGATCGAAATCCGTCAACCTGCTGTAAATCACGCAGTATCAATCATCGCGGCTAACCCCATGGTTCGAGCTGCCATGGTTGAGCGTCAACGCGAGTGGTCGGTTCGACAACCAGTGGGCACCGTCGTCGAAGGAAGAGACATAGGTACCGTGGTCTTCCCGGACGCGCTTTTGAAAGTGTTTCTCACGGCTTCCGTCGAAGAACGTTCTCGGCGACGAGGAGATGAGACGGCCGCCTCGATACAACGAAGGGACGATATTGACTCAAATCGAGATCATTCGCCCCTGAGGGCGGATGCTGGAGCGGTCGTCATAGATACTACCGACAAGGATATTGCAAGCGTTATCGAGGAGATTGTTCAATGTCTGAATCTACGTTGAATCTGAAAATTAAGAAGACGATCGGCTACCGAATTGTTCGGCTAATCGTCGTCGTGGTCTGGCGCGTAATGTTCCGGCCGCGAGTAGTGGGCGCTGAGAACATTCCGTCAAGCGGTCCCGTTCTACTTGCTCCGATACATCGTTCCAATATCGACTTCGCGTATCTAGTGTTCGCCACGAACCGCAAAACATTCTTCATGGCTAAAGATTCACTCTGGAAGATTCGCCCCATAGGGGCTCTCATTCAACTTATGGGAGCATTTCCAGTGAAACGAGGTACTGCCGACCGTGATTCATTAAAGAATGCACAGCAGGTGCTCAATGAGGGCCAGGCCCTTGTCCTCTTCCCCGAAGGCACCCGACAGGAGGGAGACCTGGTTGGGCCCTTATTTGAAGGGGCAATGTTCATTGCGAGTCGCGTGGGAGCGCCCGTAATACCCGTAGGTTTAGGCAATACCGAGAAAGCCATGCGTAAAGGATCGAAATTCCCGAGACCCGTCCGCACCACTGTGGTTATCGGAACGCCGATAGCGCCACCGCAAAGCAACACACGCGTCACCCGTACCGAACTTAACGCGGCAACAGAAGAACTTCGAGCGGGATTGCAAAAGGCCTACGATCAGGCCCGAGCGATGTTGAATTAGCGTTCACGCCACCATGTTTTAAACACCACTCGGGCGTACCTAAATCCAAAAAGCCAGTTACTACCCTTTTTCGTGGTACCAGATTGACGAGGATGCCAAACGGTTGGCACCTCGCTGACGCGCCAACCCCGCTTGAGCGAAGTAATCAAGAGTTCTGACGTCTGGTACTGCTCTTGTTCCAAGCGGTCAATAACATCCGCCAGCATCGATACGCGCAACCCTCGATAACCAGTAGACGTATCCGTGAGGCGTTGCCTGGTCATGACATTCACAATGAAACTGAACACTCGTACGCCCACCGCGCGAAAATGATTCTCAGTTGTGTCTACGCCCAAACGTCGAGAAGCTAGGACAAAGTCGCTTCGGTCTTCAACAATGTCCCGAATAAGTTCGGGCAGCTCTACCGGATCATTTTGACCGTCAGCATCGAGGGTAACGATGTATTGAGCGCCCCGTTCAATACAGAAGCGATATCCAACCTGGAGAGCGACACCGTGTCCAAGATTCACGGGGAATTCAATGACGATGACCTCAGGAAAGGTGCGGCAAATCTCCGCCGTGCGGTCATCGCCTCCGTCTACCACCACAATCGTGGTGTAGGGCTCGCCCAAGACTAACGTCGGCATTTTCTCGAGAACTGGACCTATATTTCCTTCTTCTTCGTACGCTGCAATCAGTGCGACAAACGGCTTGGGTACGAAGCCGGGCCGCTCAGAGTCAAGCTGCTCCAGAGCTTGACGAATTGCATACTTCTTCATGGAGTCGTACCGGCGCTTCTCCAGATCAATCAACTTCGATGCCACAGGTGTCCTTTAGATGCTTCGGGGCTTACTGAACACTTGACGAACCATAGGTTCGAAATGCTCCAGCGGGCGAGATGTAAAAGCGGGGTCGAAACTTGTCTGGTCCCATTCGTCGGCGAACCGTATCGCCAGGTCGTAATAGGGCTTATCCGTGTGATTACGCCGCAAGTCGGGATCCATGCCGAGGTGTGAGTAGTAGTGCTTACCCTGGAAATCTTGATGCGCACAGATCATCCAATAGACGTCCTCTCGCACGTACGGACGCAAAATCTCTGCGGCAATCTTTGGATGATTGGCGACTGAAATAATTTTTCCGATGTCGTGACAAAGGGAGGCCACAATGACCTCCTCGTCCATGCCAGCGTCTTCGGCGCGCGTCGCTGTTTGTATAGCGTGTTCGAGCTGATTGACTGCAAAACCATCAGTCACATTTTCAAGGTCTGCCAGCATCGACAATATGCGATCGGCCACCCGAGGCTGTGCGGCTACCGTCACCTCGGCGATATGCATCCACTGTTCCCGTGTTGATTCGTCCATACGAGCAAAAGAAGTCACACTCATATTGTCGCACTTCACCGAAGCGCCTCGGTGTGTATGGGTTCAATTACGCCGAGAGCACCGTGGCGGCTGAGAAGTCTCGATCCCGAGCGGCCACGTCATCAGCCGGCAACGAACCGCTGAAACTAAGGCAGATGAGAGATTCCAGAGAGCGGAGCAGTTCACGAAGTTCCGGTGGAGGAGGGAAGTACTCATCCTCAATCGTAACGGGATTGACATAAACACCATCACGAGGACTCAACTTCTTGAGTACTTCGTCAACAAGAGATTCTGGCGCCGATGCGCCCGCAGTTACGCCAATGGTTCCTGAGAGGTCGTCTGGTAGTTCTGACGCCTCATTCACTCGATACACACGTTCGCAGCCCACTGACGTTGCGACCTTTGTTAACGCAACGGTGTTTGAGGAGTTGGCCGATCCAATGACCACGACGGCATCAGCCGTCGCTGCGATCTCACGAAGAGCGGCCTGTCGATTGGTCGTGGCAAAGCAGAGGTCGGAGCGATTCGGAAGCCAAAGATCAGGAATCTTCCCGATTGCGTAATCACGGAGATACTGCCATTCATCGAGAGACAAGGTGGTCTGACTTAGTAGGGCGAATGGCCCGGAGAGGAGGGCGACGGCATCAATATCTGACTCACTCTGTATCAAATGAACCGAATCTGGCGCTACGGCCATTGTTCCAACAGCCTCCTCGTGACCCTCGTGGCCTACGTACAACACCGTGTAGCCCTTCCGTGATCGCACCTTGAGTTCGTGATGGACTTTGGTCACCAGTGGGCATACAGCGTCTATGACCGTTCCGCCATTTTCTTGGGCGGTGGCAATGACTGATGGTGGTGACCCATGTGCGCTCAACATCAAGGGTGCGCCTTGTGGAACCTCGCTAACGTCATCAACAAAAATAACGCCCAGCTGCTTAAAGTGATCAACCACATACTGGTTATGAACGATTTCGTGATAGCAGTAGACCGGCGGAGTGAAGACCTTCGTCATCCAGTCCAACGCCTTAATAGCCTTCTCGACTCCGGCACAAAAGCCCCTCGGTGACGCTAGGAGCACCTTGTCGACGTTCATGATTCCAGCCTAACGAGAAGTGACCGCTGAGCGGGACCTAGTCTTATGGGGTGTCGGGCGCTGTAATTTCCTCAGTTTCACCTTCGTCGCCAGCGGCGACGTCAGGCCTGCTTGTCGGTGACACCATTACTTCGATTAACGGTGTCCCACCTACAGATGTTATTGAATATCAACGTTTAACCGATGGGGACGATGTCGTTCTCCTCATTCAACGTGAGAACGAGGAACTTCTAAGGCGATTCGCAATTTCAAAAGAGGCCGGTCAGCCCCTAGGTATAACGGTGGAGAGCGCGGTTTTCGACCGTATCCGAACGTGTGACAATCACTGCAGTTTCTGCTTTATCTACCAACTGCCCAAAGGAATGAGGCGGAGTCTCTACATCAAAGATGACGACTACCGCCTCTCCTTTCTTTACGGCAACTACACCACGATGACGCGCTTCACGGAATTTGATCTCGAACGCGTTGTCGATGAAGGGCTTTCACCCCTCTATGTCTCTATACACACGACTAATCCTGAGTTGCGGGCCGAGATGCTTCGAAATCCTCGAGGAGCCACATCCTTGCGTTGGCTTGGTGCGCTGCTCGAACTGGGTATTGCCGTTCATGGTCAAGTAGTTCTTTGCCCGGGAGTCAATGACGCCGACCACCTGGAGCAAACGTTGAGTGATGTTTTAACCAAATACGCAAATCTTCGAACGCTCAGCATTGTCCCGGTGGGCGTCTCCACGTTCTCAACAGAAGAGAGCATGCGGCCGATGACGAGCACAGAGGCCCTGCAAACCATTGGCACTGTTGAGCGATGGGCGCAAGTGGCCTTAGATGTTGTAGGAAGACCGGTCTTCTATGCCAGTGATGAGTTGTATCTGATTGCTGGCCTCCCTACACCGATGGTGAGCGACGAAGACATCGTTGACCTCATCGAGAATGGAGTCGGACTTTCGGCTACTTTCACGGATAGCTTTCTAAATAGAACCCCAATGAATTCGCTAGGGACCGGGTTCTTTCAGAGCGTTGATGGAGCTCCGGCTTTGGGGTATCGAGCGCCACGCCTCAGCCAAGATGCACCCACGCAGCTGGATTCGAGGGAGCAACTTTGCATCCTGACTGGTGAGTACGGAGCTGGAGTGCTGGAATCTGTCATTAAGGAAGATTTAATTGAAATCCGAGCCGTACGTAACGATTATTTCGGTGGCAATATCAAAGTTGCCGGACTGATGACCGGTGCAGACATCACTCGAACCATGCTCGAACGCGGTCTTAAGGGTGTCCGCTTCGTCCTACCTGATGTTTGTCTCTCCGAAGGCCGATTCCTAGACGGAATGACCCCAGCCGAGCTACCCGCCTTCGTAGATATCGTTCCAACCAGTGGTGTTTCACTTCGCGAGTATCTTGATATATGGCGATCTGACAGGAGCAAGCGTCCATGAAGCCACAAGTAGTTATTGTGGGGCGCCCCAATGTCGGGAAGTCCTCACTGGTTAATCGTCTAGCCGGACGGCGTGTCGCCGTCGTCGAGGAGCATCGCGGAGTTACACGCGACCGGAAAACATTCGAAGTCGAATGGACGGGTTCCAAGTTTGATGTAGTTGATACTGGCGGGTGGTTGCAGTCTGGTGACGAACTCGAAGAAAAAGTGTCCCAGCAAGCTGTCGCGGCGCTCGACCAGGCTGCGCTGATTTTGTTGGTTGTCGACGCCGCGGTCGGCATGACTGATGAAGATCAGTCAGCCGCTCGCTGGGTACTGCGAACGGGTCGGCCCGCAATGTTGATTGCCAATAAAGTTGACGATAATTCGCAAGAGGCTCTGATCTGGGAATTTATCGGACTCGGTATGGGGGAGCCCTTCCCGGTGAGTGCACTTCACGGCCGCGGCTCCGGAGACCTGCTGGACCGTTTGGTCGAGCATCTCACCAACGTTGAGTCAGAGGCCAGAATGGGTGACGTCGAAGACGAGCCAATCGATGAGGAGTCCCTACGCGTCGCCATTGTCGGCAGGCCTAACGTCGGCAAATCGACCCTCTTCAACCGCCTTATTGGCGAGGAACGCTCAGTGGTGCACGACATGCCCGGAACTACTCGTGATGCGGTCGACACCGTTGTCGACACGCCACACGGCAGAATCCGTTACATAGATACGGCTGGGATGCGTAAGAAGGCTCGTACCGAGGCAGGCCTTGAGACGTACGCCGTTCTTCGTAGTCTTGAGGCGCTCGATCGCGCCGACATTGCCGTACTTGTCATCGACGCCACTCAGGGTGCAACCGGACAGGATCAACGGCTTGCCGAGAGAATTTCGGCAGCTGGATGTCCCGCCGTCGTCGTTCTCAACAAGTGGGAGTTGCTTGATGCGGAAATGCGACTCGAATGTATGGCAACAGTGGGAGACAAGCTCGCTTTCCTTGGTGACGCACCCGTCCTCAAAGCCTCCGCGCTGACTGGCAAGGGCGTACATAAGTTGCTACCCGCTTTGACTGATAGTGCTGCTTCGTATGAGAAGCGTGTTCCGACCGGCTCCCTCAATCGGGCGATACGGGACATACAGATTAAGCAGCCCGCACCGTCAGGAAGGATTCGCTATGCCGTGCAAGGTGCCGTCGAGCCACCTACATTCACATTGTTCTGCTCGGGACGTCTACCCCAAACGTACTTGCGATATGTTGAACGTTCACTTCGGGAACGCTTTGAATTCGGAAGTACTCCACTCCGCATTCGAGTACGAGTTGACTAATCGTGAATTGGTGCGAGACCTGCGAACGACCTCAAGATGGCCTTACCTGCTCTAATTGTGGTGGCGAAATAGCTCCAGCGGTGCGGGCCCCGATTCCATGGCGCTGGAGATTGTTTCTCGTGGCTACCGTGGTCTATGTAATTTGGCGTATCTACCAATTGGTCAATTGGTTGACCTGAGGAGCAATAATGGCTATCTACGCACTCGGTGGACGAGTTCCATCAATCCATCCTGACGCCTTCGTGCACCCCGACGCAACCATTATCGGAGACGTCACGATAGGAGCACGGTCATCGGTTTGGCCTTCCGCCGTTCTCCGGGGAGACTACGGAACAATCATTATTGGCGAACGTACCTCGATCCAAGATGGTGCCGTCGTCCATGCTGTTGAAGCTTTCCCGACGATTGTTGGTGACGACGTAGTGGTCGGTCACCTCGCACATCTAGAGGGTTGTGTAATTCACAACGGGTCTTTGGTAGGGAGCGGGTCGATAGTCCTGCACCAGGCGCACGTTCACACGGGAGCGACAGTTGGCGCTGGTGCCGTAGTGACCAACAACCAGATCGTGCCCGAAGGCGCTCTCGCCGTAGGCGTACCAGCGAAGATTAGAGAGGGTGCGAGTAGTGGGCCCCTTATTGCAGCATCGGCCGCTGTTTACGTGGCCAACACAATTCGTTACAAGCAAGAACTCACGAGATTGGATTAATGATGCAAATTGCACGCTCTAGTAACCGCCTGTTGCTCCACGAGAGTGGACATTTTTACGAAATTGTTGGTGCCGAGGACACGCTCGGTTTTGGGGTGGGATCAGTCCTGGGCCAGCTCGAGTCGCTTCAACGGGGTGACGAAGTGATGGATATTGGAGAACTCCAGTCTCCATTCCCTCGCCCCTCACAGATTTTCGCTGTCGGACTCAATTACAAGAATCATGCTGCTGAGATGAACCTTCCCCTTCCCGTGACTCCGATGGTCTTCGGGAAATTTGCTTCGTGTATTGCCGATCCCAATTCGGATGTGGTTATCCCAGGCGAGACGACCGATTGGGAGGCCGAACTGGTCATCGTAATTGGTGAATCTGGTCGAAATATTTCGAGCGCTAACGCACTTTCCCATGTGGCGGGCTACATGGTGGGACAGGATGTCTCTGAGAGAACGGTCCAGATGGCGTCTACGCCAGCGCAATTCAGCATGGGCAAGAGTTTTCAAAATTTTGCACCGATGGGCCCTTGGTTCACCAGCGCTTCGGAAGTTGCGAATCCGAACGATTTGCTAATTCAATGCTCACTTAACGGCGTGCTCATGCAGGACGAATCAACCGAAGACATGGCATTCCATGTGCCAGAAATCATCGCATTCATATCTTCAGTCTGCGAAGTAAGAACGGGGGACCTGATTTTCACCGGAAGTCCAGCGGGTGTGGGGCAAGGCCAGAATCCCAAACGGTTTCTGCGTGACGGAGACGTGCTGACAACGTCTATTGAAAAACTAGGAACTATTACAAATACGTTTCGTGGTAGCAACTAGCGATGAGTACAACCGAGCGCAAGAACGCAACTAGCCATACAAGGACCCTCCTCGCCGCCAGCTTGGGTTCTCTGCCTTTTGAAGATCGCTCCGATTTCGACCGGGCCATAAGAGGCAAACTCGCAGAAGCTACGGATCGCCAAATAATTGGTCGATTTGGACACGCTGTTTGGGATTTAGACGCTTACGAGTTTGAATCGGCCGCTGGATCTGATTCCGTTCATCCGAGTTTGTGGCGTCAAGCTCAACTCAATAATGCCTCCGGTTTATTTCAAGTCACAGATGGCGTCTACCAAGTTCGTGGACTAGATATCTCGAATATCACCTTCATTAGGGGGCACGAGGGCTGGATTGTGATTGACCCTCTCACAGGCACCGAGACCGCGGCGGCATCACTGCAGTTGATAAATAGCCATCTTGGTGAGCGACCAGTGAAGGCAGTGATTTACACGCACTCTCACACCGATCATTTTGGAGGCATTCTCGGCGTCGTAACTGAGGAGGAAGTCTCGAATGGTTCAGTTGAGATCTTTGCCCCAGCGGGCTTTTTGGAGGCAGCGGTTTCAGAGAACGTCATCGCTGGCACCGCGATGCTTCGTAGAGCGATGTACATGTACGGCGTGCTCTTGCCTAAGGACGAACTTGGACACGTTGATACCGGCCTAGGTAAATCCTTGCCAGCCATGCCGGGGGTGACGCTGATTGCACCAACAATCGATATTCACCTGACTGGCGAACGCCATGTTGTTGACGGCGTTACTCTTGAATTCCAGATGACGCCGGGAACCGAAGCACCAGCGGAGATGAACATCTTTCTTCCCGACTTCCAGGCTCTTTGTCTCGCCGAGAACTGCACGGCCAACCTTCACAACCTCTACACATTGCGTGGAGCGCAAGTCCGAGACGCCCTTGGTTGGTCAAAATACATCAACGAATGCTTAACAGAATTCTTGCCGAAGATTGACGTCGCCTTCGCGTCGCATCATTGGCCGCGTTGGGGTGTAGATGAGATCCGGGAATATCTAGAGAACCAAAGGGACCTATACCGTTCGATTCACGATCAAACCATGCGACTCGCCAATCACGGCCTCACCATGAACGAGATTGCGGAGGAAATTGCGCTTCCGCCGCATCTAGCGAAACAATTCTACAACCGCGACTACTACGGCACCGTTCGTCACAATGCCAAAGCGGTCTACCAGCGTTACCTGGGCTGGTTCGACGCTAATCCAGCTCACCTCAACCCACATACGCCAGTTGAAGCTGGGAAGCGTTACGTAGAGTTCATTGGAGGCTCGGAGACCCTTTTGGCTCAAGCTCGAAGTAGCTTTGAAAAGGGTGACTACCGCTGGGTGTGCGAAGTAGTCAACCACCTAGTTTTCGCGGAGCCGGAGAACATCGAAGCCCGGTACCTACAAGCCGATGCGCTTGAACAGTTGGGATACCAGAGCGAATCTGGTCCGTGGCGCGACTTTTACCTGACTGGAGCCCAAGAACTCCGTGCCGGAGGAAGTGCGCTCAAGGGAGTTCGAGGGAACTCGACCGGACCATCATTTATGAGAGCTATGACGATGAACATGATGACCGACGTAATCGGAGTCCGGCTTAACGGTCCCGCCACCAAGGATCTTTGGTTAACCATCAGTGTGACCCTTACAGATCGCGACGAGCCAACCGAACGTATTGAAATTCGTGGGGGCGTGCTCTCGTCACGCCACGCGCTGGAGAGCGAGGTGGTTGACATCGCAATCACATGCGAGCAGTCTGCGTTCGCCAGATTTGCAGGTGGTTCAAATACGATCGACGAGATTATGGGAGATTCCATGTTCTTGATCGATGGTGACCTGGACGCAATGAGACTTCTGGAAAATCATCTCGACATATTTGAGTTTGGCTTTGAGGTCGTGCTTCCTTAGCTCTCAACAATGCCCACTAGTCGGGCTGGATTGCCCGCAACTATCTGGTTCTCAGCCACATTTTCCAAAACCACGGCATTGGCGCCAACAACTGCGTTATCGCCCACCTGGACGGCACCCAATACCACAGCGCCCGGATAGAGGGTTACCCCATTCCCGATCGTTGGGTAGGAGATCCCGTCCCGAGAGCCGAGTGTGACATTATGAAAAATACGACAATCCCGCCCCACGACAACACCGGGGCCAATCACGACTCCCGTGCCGTGAATGAAAACAGTACCTTCGCCGATCACGGCGCCATGCACTATTTCTATTCCAGAAATGAATTTCCCGACGGAGAGAAGTAGGGACGCAATATCTCCATGTCCTAGTGAATCCGCCCTTCTAGACAGCCGATAGAGGCGCAGAGCGTGCCACTGTGTTGCAAGGATTCGAGAGAGGAATCGTGTCATTTCAAGCCCTCCTAGGTAGAACAAGAACCGGACATGTCGTCCGATTCTTGTTCTTGGTCGGGCTAGCGGGATTTGAACCCACGACCTCTTGACCCCCAGTCAAGCGCGCTAACCAAGCTGCGCCATAGCCCGTGAAGTACCTACTGTACTACGCCTCATCCGCCAGCAGCCGCAGTGACAATCTCAATAACATCTGCATGGAGAAGTGCAGTCACAGCCCACTCTGACCTTGGAATAACACTCCCATTAATTGCTACGGCCACTCCAACCCTAGGAAGCGAGCGTTCCTCCACAAAGTCCGCCACACTTGTCGCCAACGATGAAACCGACGACCCGTTGAATTCGACTTCAATCATTCCAGAACTCCTGCGCGCGGCGATAGGCCAGCGGGGCCATCAGAACGCCGTGACGGTAATAGCCAGTGTGCCAAGCCCACGAACCGTTAAGTCGCTCAAGGAACGACTGTCCACTTGGGCCCACTGGTCGTAATCCCGATCGAGCCTCTAGAAATTCCGCATCATCGAGTGAAGGGCAGAGCTGAATTCCCAACCGCAAAAGGTCGGCGACCGCTTGTGCATCCACATATCGCTCATCACTCTCGTCTGAGCTTGCGCCAATAATTACTTCGCCATTGGGTCGGTCGACTACGTAGATAGAACGGCCATCGATCAGCGCGCGCACCATGCGAGGAGGAACCAACTCACGGCGTCTCAATCGGAGCGTGACCCCTCGAACTGAACGGAACGATTTGGCAGCGGCTGTATCTACGAGAGATTTTTGAGATCCCGTACAGAGTATGCCTGAATCAAATTCGTACCTACCCTTTTCAGTTCGAACAACAGCGGTAGTGCCACCCTCGATTGCGACGACGCACTCCGTAATTATCGAAACGCCATTAAGTTGCAGATTCGCTAATAGTGCCTCGACCAATTTCTCGACGTCCACAAAGCCGTCATCTGGGAAGAGGACTCCTTGAGTGAATCTCGGCGAGATGCCCGAAAACAGTGATGAGTTGCTTAATCGGGTCACGTGCTCCATTTCAAGCGAGGATTTCTGGGCGAACGCAGTCAGCCTCTTCACTTCTTCACTATCGCCTCTTGAGAAGCCCGTCAAAAGAGAACTTGTGCGCGGGAAGAAGATATTCGGGGGGCCTTTGATGACGTCGAGGAGTGCCGGCCAATCCGCTAGAGATTGTGCTGCATCCTCCAGGGCGTGAGCCTCGCCCGCGAGAAGCTCTGCACCCGGTGAAAGCATGCCGGCGGCCGCATACGTGGCCCCAGAGCCGATCCCTGGGTCAAATATCGTGACTGGACCAAGTTCGAGAGCGGCCAGTGCGGATACCAGGCCGATAATTCCACCACCAACGACAACCTTGGGTTTGGTGGACATCTCCATATGTTCAATGTAGGCGTTGCAAATACGGACAGTTCGTCTGTACAATGGGCACGGGCCAGCGTCGTCCCGGTTAGAAGGAAGACGCGATGAACCAGATCTATGACCCGCAAGGCGAACACGACGCGTGTGGCGTTGGAATGGTCGCCAATCTTGACGCCATACCAACGGCGAGCACGGTCTCCGACGCCCTCACCATTCTGGAGAACCTCGAACACCGGGGAGCAACTGGTTCCGACCCAAATAGTGGGGATGGCGCGGGCATTCTCCTGCAGCTACCGCATTCATTTCTGGCGGCGGTGACTCAAGATCTTGGGATTTCCCTCCCTGAAGCAGGCCAGTACGGAGTGGGGCAGTGGATGCTGCCCGCTGCAGACTCTGCAGAATCAAGAGTGATCATCGAAGAGGCCTGCACTGAAACTGGCCTGACCACGTTGGGGTGGCGCGAGGTACCTGTGGACTCCTCACTGCTGGGTGGTGCTTCGAGGGGTTCCGAACCAGTCCACATGATGCAGTTCGTATCGGGCGATTTAGCCTGGAGTCAAGATCAGTTGGAATATCGCCTCTACATTGCACGCAAGCGCGTGGCAAGAAAGTCTTCAGCGTACGCTTCATCATTTTCAACAAGAACCATTGTCTACAAGGGCATGTTGACATCAGCGCAACTCCGTCGTTACTTTGCGGATCTCCGTGATCCGCGCCTCGAGACAGCCATCGCTCTGGTGCATTCGCGCTTTTCGACGAATACCTTCCCTCGCTGGGAGCTCGCTCAACCGTTCCGTTTTATCGCCCACAACGGTGAAATTAATACCGTCCGCTCCAATCGATCCTGGATGGCGGCACGCGAGTCGAAGTTCAAAACAGACAATTGGTCCGATGCGTCCGATCTCGCACCCGTCATCACGCCATCCATGAGTGACTCGGCGAGCTTTGACGAGGCTGCCGAATTGCTCTTTATGAATGGACGTTCGCTCCCACACTCCATTCTCATGATGATTCCTGAAGCTTGGGAACGGGCCACCACGATGGATCCAAAAAAGCGTGATTTCTATCGTTTTAACGCTGCCTTGATGGAGCCTTGGGACGGCCCCGCGAGCGTCAGCTTCTGCGACGGAACGCGTGTTGGCGCCGTTCTGGACCGCAATGGACTGCGACCTGCACGGTACTGGGTCACCGGTGACCGTCGGGTCATATTCTCATCAGAAGTAGGGGTTCTGGACATTGAACCCTCAAACGTCATCGCCAAGGGCCGGCTTCGTCCTGGACGTATGTTCTTGGTCGACATTGAACGAGGGGTCATCGTTGACGATGCGGATATCAAAGATGAACTGGCCTCAACTCATCCCTATACCGAATGGCTCGAAGAACATCAGATCGATCTGGACACACTTGCCAAACAGTCCATGCTCTTACCAGAGCACGAATCTCTCGTGCGGCTTCAACACCTTTTTGGCTATACCGAAGAAGAGATTCGTTTAATTCTTACGCCAATGGCGCGCAACGGTGAGGAACCCATCGGCTCCATGGGCTCCGATTCACCAATTGCTGTTCTGTCGACTAAATCGAAACCGGTATTCGACTTCTTCACACAGCAATTCGCACAGGTAACGAACCCTCCCCTTGACGCCATCAGAGAGGAGCTAGTTACGTCACTACGCGTGGGTATCGGCGGACACGGAAATCTCTTGAGCGCCACGCCCGACCATGTGCGACAGATAGTGCTTTCTGCGCCCGTCATCGACTTAGAGGATTTGGCCAAAATTCGATACATTGAAGATTCCGGTGTAGGTACCTTCAAATCAACCGCTATTGATGGTCTTTTCGATGTGGCCAACGCCTCGAAGGATCCTCGTCAAGCAATGCTTGCCGGCTTAAAAGAACTTGAGGACCACGTCGTTGCCAGTGTCCGCTCTGGAGTCAATCTCGTAATTCTGTCGGACCGTAATTCCACCGTGAATTCAGCGCCTATTCCAAGCCTGCTGCAAGTGGCGTCAGTCCATAACCGGCTCGTCCGAGAGCACTTACGCGCCGATACCGCACTGATTGTTGAAGCGGGCGATGTAAAGGAAGTGCATCATGTTGCGCTCTTGCTGGGCTTTGGCGCCTCTGCGGTCTGTCCCTACTTAGCACTCGACACCATCGAGGAGTTGGCCCGTCTCGGACAGTTTGAGGACGAGGCTCCCGGACAAGCGCGCTACCGCTATAACAAAGCCTTGTCGAAGGGTGTTCTCAAGGTCATGTCCAAGATGGGCGTCTCGACGGTGGCTAGCTACATCGGCTCGCAACTTTTCGAAGCGATTGGCGTCGACCAAGAAGTGGTCGATCGTTGTTTCCCCGGAATAGCTTCAAAGATTGGCGGTCGGGGCTTCGCCGGTTTCGCTCAAGACGTGCTGCGTCGTCACGAAGTGGCCCACGGTCTCGAGGTCTCTCAGGAACTAGAGACCCGTGGTGAGTACCAGTGGCGCCGCGAAGGCGAACCGCATCTCTTCAATCCCCAGACCGTCTACACATTGCAGCATGCGACGCGGGAAGGTCGGATGGATGTGTTCCGCACTTACACCCGCCTGGTCGATCAACAGGAACGCCAGCGTGTCACGTTACGGAGTTTTTTCGAAGTACAGCCGCTCGGTCAAGCTATAGATATTTCCGAAGTTGAGCCTGTGTCAACCATTATGAAGCGCTTCTCCACAGGTGCGATGTCCTATGGCTCAATCTCTGCTGAGGCTCATGAAAACCTCGCCATTGCCATGAACCGTCTAGGTGGTCGTTCGAACACCGGTGAGGGTGGAGAAGACGAGGAACGCGACACATTCACGGACCCACGGTTCAATCGTCGTTCGGCAATTAAGCAGGTTGCCTCAGGTCGATTTGGTGTCACGAGTCGCTACCTTGTCAATGCCGATGACCTGCAGATCAAAGTAAGTCAAGGTGCGAAGCCAGGAGAGGGAGGGCAGCTGCCGGGTCACAAGGTCTACCCATGGGTTGCCAAGACCCGACACTCCACTCCAGGAGTGGGTCTCATTTCACCACCACCTCACCATGACATCTATTCGATTGAGGATTTGGCGCAACTTATATTCGACCTGAAGAACGCCAATAATCAAGCGCGTGTTCACGTCAAATTGGTGAGCGAGGCTGGGGTCGGTACGGTCGCCGCCGGTGTTGCCAAGGCCAAGGCCGACGTGATCTTGATATCTGGTTATGACGGTGGAACGGGAGCAGCGCCACTCACTTCACTCAAACACGCTGGCACGCCATGGGAAATTGGACTCTCCGAAACGCAGCAGACACTCGCCGCCAACGGGCTCCGTGATCGCGTCACCGTCCAAGTTGATGGTCAGCTAAAGACTGGTCGCGATGTGTTGATTGCAGCACTTCTAGGCGCAGAGGAGTATGGATTCGCCACAGCACCCCTGATTGTCTCGGGCTGCGTGATGATGCGCGTTTGCCATCTCGACACATGCCCGGTCGGCATCGCCACGCAAAACCCCGTTCTGCGAGAACGGTTTACCGGCAAACCAGAGTTTGTTGAGAACTTCTTCGAATTCATCGCCACTGAAATCCGCGAGTATCTCGCAGCAATGGGCGCGCGTACTCTGGATGAAGTTATAGGGCGTAGCGACCTGATCTCGGTGGAGGAATCCACTGAATTGCGCGATGCCGGGGTTGATTTCAATGCAATCCTGCAACCACCCGTGGATGGTCAGCGCATTCGGCTTGAAGCACAAGATGACCTCTTGGCAGACAGCTTGGACTGGCAGTATTTATCTGCGGCCGCCGATGCTGCTGAACGTGGAGTTCCCTATCGCTTTGATGGATTCATCAACAACGTGCAGCGGACTGTGGGTACGCTCACAGGATCAGAGATCACTCGCCGGGGCGTCCGAATGACACAAGATGATCAGATTGTGCTCAACTTTGAAGGTTCAGCCGGACAGTCATTGGGCGCATTCATGCCCAAGGGTCTAACGATTCAGCTCACGGGCGACGCCAACGACTACGTCGGTAAGGGACTCTCTGGGGGCCGAATTGTTGTGCAGCCCCATGTTGATTCACCTTTCGCGAGCGAGGAGAACATCATCGCAGGGAACGTGATTGGCTATGGGGCGACCAGTGGGGAGATTTTCCTCCGGGGCATTGTTGGAGAACGACTCGCCGTACGAAACTCTGGAGCGACCATTGTGGTCGAAGGTACAGGGGACCACGTCGCGGAATATATGACCGGCGGGGTAGTCGTAGTCCTAGGACCTACTGGTAGGAATGTAGCGGCCGGCATGTCGGGTGGGAGCGCATACTTCTACGATCCCGAACAGCAGTTAACGACAAACTTGAGCGCGGGGCTTTTCGATGTTGACCCGCTCGAATTCGATGATGATCATTTCTTGCACGATCTCCTGAAGAGATTTGTTGCTGCGACCGGTTCCGAGATTGCCAAGGCGATGATCTCCGATTGGGCTAGCGAGCGGATGAACTTCGTTCGCGTACAGAGCGTCGAATACCGCAAAGCATTGGAGGTGAGCAATGGGTAAGATTGACGGCTTCCTAACCATTGGACGAGAGAATCCCGCTCGCAGGCCGGTTCCCGTGCGTCTTCGTGACTGGCGCGAGGTTTACGAGCCACAGTCAGATGAGCAGTCTCGGGATCAGGCTGCCCGCTGCATGGACTGCGGTATACCTTTCTGCCACCAAGGGTGTCCTCTCGGCAACTTGATTCCAGAGTGGAACGACCTCTACTACAAAGGTAACTTTTCCAGCGCCCTTGAGCGGTTACACCAGACCAATAACTTTCCCGAGTTCACTGGACGACTCTGTCCGGCCCCGTGCGAATCGGCCTGCGTCGTGTCAATATCTAGAGACGCAGTATCCATTGAGAGAACCGAATACGAAATCATTGAGCACGGTTTTGCTGCCGGCATTGTTATGCCAGATATCGCTCCACTGAGAACTGGAATGAGCGTTGCGATTATTGGCTCCGGCCCCAGTGGTCTTGCGGCTGCGCAACAACTCGCTCGCCAGGGCCATGACGTAACGGTGTTTGAGCGTCAAGAAGCTATTGGCGGACTTTTGCGTTTCGGAATCCCAGAGTTCAAAATGGAGAAGGCGATTTTGGATCGCCGGTTAGATCAGATGACCGCGGAGGGCGTGCGGTTTAGGCCCGCCACGACAGTCGGTGACGATGGCGATATTTCGATCACGCAGTTGCGAAGTGAGTACGATGCCGTCATCTTTGCGATAGGTTCCACCATCCCTCGTGACATCCCCGCCCCAGGGCGACAGCTGCGTGGCATTTATCCCGCTATGGCATATCTCAAACCAGCCAACATCGAAGCAATAGGCGGTTCCGTTTCACCCATCCAGGCCACCGGAAAACACGTCGTTATCCTCGGCGGCGGTGACACTGGTGCAGACTGCCTTGGCACTGCACACCGTCAGGGTGCCGCCTCGGTGACCCAGGTGGAGTTACTACCACAGCCAACTCCCACGCGTCCACAGAGCCAGCCATGGCCGACGATGCCGACGATCTACAAGGTGACGAGTGCTCACGAAGAGGGTGGCGGTCGGGAATACGCGATGCGCACGAAGGAATTCCTGAGTCGAGACGGTACTTCACTATCTGGAATTGTTGTCGAACACTTGGTTTACGCCAGTGACGGCACAGTAACGATTGACCGTGAAGAGGAGATCCCAGCCGAGATGGTCTTCATTGCTGCAGGATTTGTGGGTCCCGAACTCGATTTTCTTAGCGCCCTAGACCGGGATGCGAGACAGCACATTAGGGTCGATGCGCGCTGGCAGGTATCACCCGCTGAGGGCGAATTGGCACCTCTGTTTGCCGCCGGTGATGCAGTTCGAGGTCAGAGTCTCATTGTTTGGGCGATAGCCGAAGGTCGATCGGTAGCTGCCTCGGTACACGCCTTTCTCACTCCTGATGCGCCGGAGCTACCCGCTCCGCTCGTTCCATATGAGAAATCTTGGACTGCCTGATAGCCGGCCAACAATTTTGTATTATCTAGAAAATCATTTGTAGGGGGAAATAGTGAAAAGTACGATGCAAGATGCGCCATTGCTAATCAGCAATATTGTTCGCCACGGCGAATGGCTCTACGCTGACAAAAAAGTGTTTACCGTGCACGCAGATCGTGTTCAAGAAGCTACGTTTTATGAGATTTCGAAGCGAGCGGAGCGGCTCGCTAGGGCGCTGGCCAAGCTTGGTGTGCAGGCAGGGGACCGCGTGGCGACATTCCAATGGAACAATCAAAGCCACATGGAGTCCTACATCGCAGTTCCTTCTATGGGTGCGGTGCTTCATACACTCAATATTCGGCTCTTCCCAGAGCAACTCTCCTACATCATTAATCACGCCGAAGACAAGGTCATAATTGTCGATGGCTCCTTGATTCCACTGCTGGCCAAAGTGAAGGACGAAATCAAGGGAGTCAAGCACTTCATCGTTTCGGGACCTGGTGATCGCTCCCTCCTCGGTGACACCCTTGACTACGAAGAACTGGTTATGTCGGAGGAGCCCGGATTCGTCTGGCCTGAATTCGATGAGCGCAACGCAGCAGCGATGTGCTACACCTCTGGGACCACGGGAAACCCTAAGGGCGTGGTCTATTCGCATCGGTCAACATGGCTCCACTCCCTGGCATCGATGTCATCAAACTCAATTGGACTCTCCGAACGCGACCGCGTTCTGCTCATTGTTCCAATGTTCCATGTGAACGCATGGGGAGTGGCTTACACCGCGCTCTTTAGTGGATGCGAAATCATCATGCCGCAAATGTTTCTGCAAGGCGAGCCGATATTGAACATGACCAAGACGCTCCGTCCAACAATCGCTTTGGGTGTTCCCACAATTTGGAATGATGTATTGCGCGTGGCCGAGAGCGACCCGACGGCTGACCTGTCAAGCCTTCGCGGCATTCTCTGTGGTGGCGCCGCCGTACCTCGGTCAATGATTGAAGCCTTCCGCGATCGCCACAATCTTGATGTCATTCAAGGTTGGGGTATGACCGAAACGAGCCCCCTCGCGGCCGTTTCCATTCCTCCATTTGGTAGCAACCCCGAACACGACGTTGATTATCGTGTCAAGGCTGGTCGCATTGTTGGTGGTGTTCAGATTCGAACTGTCGGAGAGGACGGATCTGTACTCGCTCACGATGGCAAGAGTGTCGGCGAGTTCGAAATCCGCGGACCCTGGATTACGGGCTCATACTTTGGTGTTGATGACCACGAGAAGTTCCACGATGGTTGGCTTCGCACGGGAGACGTCGGCACTCTCGATGGTGAAGGTTTTATGGTCATCTCTGACCGTAGCAAGGACGTCATCAAGTCTGGTGGTGAATGGATCAGTTCCGTCGAGCTCGAGAACGAAGTGATTGCCCACCCCGAGGTGTTCGAGGCCGCTGTCGTTGCTGTTCCCGATGCTCGCTGGGATGAACGCCCAATGTGCTGCGTAGTTCGCAATCCTGACTCCACGGTAACGCTCGAGGAAATTCGAGCCTTCTTAGAGCCTCGAATTGCGAAGTGGTGGATGCCGGAACGATGGTGCTTTATCGACTCAGTCCCCAAGACCAGCGTTGGTAAGTTCGACAAGAAGGTTCTACGCGCGCAGTACGCAGCGAACGAGCTGACTGTCACGACCTTTGAGTAGGCATGAACGCAGAAGAACTAGAAGAACTCGCTGGTCAGATTAGTTCAATTATCGACCGGGTAACTGATTTAGCGTACGTTGCTCTTCGTGAACAAACCGCAGGTAACGCAGAGTTCAAGGATATCGAGAAGAAGCTCAGTACGGTCCGTCGCTCGCTCGTAAAAGCAGAGGGAACTCTTCGTACGTTGAATTAATCGACCCAGCTATTAATTGCAGATATGAGGTCGCGCACCTCACCGTAGCTACGCCGATCGAATGTGAAAGCCACCCGTGCAAGATTCACTTGATCGTACGAAGAACGCTCCGGACCTGTCGCATCGATGACCTCAATAACACCTTCGGTCACAATATGACTGAAACGTGATCGGATTTCTTCCAACTGCTCACTAGTGGGACCGTGATGCATCCGCAGCACCATACGGTGACCGACCATCCTCAAAGAGTGGTAGTTGCGATAGAAGCTGGTTAGAGCGTCCTGAGCCGTAGCGACATCTGTGGCAATCGTAAAAAAACGATGATCGAGTTCGCTGACATAGCCATCACTGATGACCGCACCACGAATAAAAGCAAGCCAGTCGTTCCAATAGTGCCCATCGGGCGTGTCAATCAGTACAACGGGTGCCGGTACTGCCTTACCGGTTTGCAACAGCGTGAGTAACTCAAAGCATTCATCGAGAGTTCCGTAGCCGCCAGGAAAAATTGCGAAGCCCTTCGACTCTTTAGTGAGGGCAACTTTTCGTGTGAAAAAGTAACGCATCTCTACCAATTTCACGTCCGATGCGATGAACTCGTTAGCACCCTGTTCGAACGGAAGTCGGATGTTGACTCCGAACGACTTCTCCCGCCCAGCCCCCTCAATGCCGGCAGCCATAATGCCGGGTCCAGCACCCGTGATGATCATCCAGCCCTCTTGAGCCATCGCTGCGGCGAATGCCTTAGTCAATTGATAAAGGGGATGAGTATCTGGTGTTCGCGCCGATCCGAATATTGTTACCTTCGAAACATTTCGGTACGGTGCGAAGACTTCAAAGGCCTCAACCAGTTCAGCGAGTGCTGTTTCGGCAATTTTGAGATCCAGGGTGTCGGGATCTTGTTCGGCCAGTAGCACCACATTTTCAAGGAGGGATCGCAGAAGAGCACTTCTCTGGTTTGTTTGGGGCTTCGAGGCAGTGATTGCTGTAAGCAGCGAGGCGATTTCAGCGTCGTGGGTCACGCCACACCGTAAAGAGTTGTTCGCTGGCGTAGCGGGCGCCCTAGAGGTGCTACGAGGGCTTCTAGCGTCGCCACATCCATCTCCTGGCCGTGGGCAGCACCGGCTGCGCGCGAGATATTCTCGTCCATCAGCGTGCCTCCGAGATCGTTGGCACCGGCCTTAAGGAGTTCACGGCTGCCTTCAACGCCCAATTTCACCCAGCTGACCTGAATATTGTTGATCAGGCTGGCGTAGTGGAGCCGTGCTACTGAGTGCATGAGAACCGTCTCACGGAAGGTCGGCCCCTTGCGACTACGACCCTTTAGGAAAATTGGCGTGGCCATATGAACGAATGGGAGAGGAACAAATTCGGTAAATCCGCCCGTCCTCTTTTGAAGCTCTCTGGTTACCAAGAGGTGTCTGGCCCAGCTACGTGGCTCTTCGACGGCACCAAACATGATGGTGATATTCGAACGCAGCCCAATACTGTGCGCTGCTTCATGAACTTCGAGCCATTGGGCTGTGTTGATTTTGTCCGGGCAGAGTATGGCTCGCACGGGATCATCCAAAATTTCGGCCGCCGTGCCAGGCAGGGTCTTGAGGCCGGCATTCTTCAAACGCGTCAGATAGTCCACCAGGCTCATCTCGCTTCGACGCGCTCCCTCAAAGACCTCGAGAGCGCTAAAGGCGTGGATGTGTATATCGGGGGAGCCCGCACGGACAGCCGCAATAACGTCGACGTAGTAGTCACCATCAAACTTGGGATGAATTCCACCCTGCAGGCAGACTTCAGTGGCGCCCTTTTCAGCGGCTACTTGGACTCGCTCGGAGATCTCGTCGAGAGTTAGTAGGTACGGGTCACCTCGCAAATTGAGCGAAAGTGGACCCTTGGAGAAAGCGCAGAACTTGCACTTGAAGGTACACACATTCGTGTAGTTGATGTTTCGGTTAATGACGAAGGTGACGTCTTCACCAACTAGGTCGCGACGAACACCGTCGGCTAGGTCGGCGATGGCTGCGACATTTGTGCCACGAGCGCTAAAGAGCGTCACAATCTCATCCTCTGAGAACTCATAGCCCGGCTCGTAGCGATGGAGGATTTGCTCAATTCTTCCGGTCAGGGGACCTTTGGTGAACGTTGGTGGTGTGGAATCTCCACCTGAGAACCACTCATCATCACGTCGATGGCCGTGCGAGTTAGAAAGCGCCAACACGGACGGTCTCACGTGGTCGTCTAGGAAATTATCGCCATGCCATTGGGGATAGACGGTCAAGCGAGGCGCAAGATGCAGTCCTCGGCGCTCTACTTCGCCGCTGAGGGTCTCTACTACGGGCCACTGCCGCTCGGGATTGACGTGGTCTTTCGTAATTGGAGAAATACCACCAAAGTCGTCGATGCCATAGGCGAGGAGTCGTGCCGGATCGTCGCTGAGGTTAGGGGGAGCCTGTAGATGAATGTCGGCGGGCAACATGAGTCGCGCGGCAGCAATAGTCCAGAAGAACTCTTCCTCCTCGGCGGCGGGATGATCAGCCATGGCCGTTTTGGCCTTAGGTAAGAAATTCTGAATAATCACTTCTTGAACATGACCAAACTGCCGATGCGACTCCGCAATAGCGAACAAAGCTTCTATGCGGTCTCGTCGGTCTTCGCCAATGCCAACTAGAAGTCCCGTGGTGAAGGGAATCTGCAGTTCACCGGCGGCACGCAACGTAGCCAATCTCCGAACGGGTGCCTTATCTGGGGCTAAGCGATGAGCTTCTAAGGGGCGCAAGGTTTCGAGCATCATGCCCTGCGAGGCGGTGACGGTGCGCAGCTGTGCTAGCTCGTAGGAGAACAGGGCTCCAGCGTTCGCATGGGGGAGCATTCCCGTTGTGTGCAAGATCGTGCGGGCAACTTCGGCCACATAGTCCACGGTCGACCGATATCCGTGTGAGGCCAACCACCGCGCCGCATCGTCATAGCGGAGTTCGGGCCGCTCACCGAGAGTTAAGAGGGCCTCAGTAACACCAACCTTCTGTCCGGCCTCCACAATCTCCATCACTTCTTCAATGCTCATATACGGAGAAGGCAGATGGGCGGGTGGCTGCGCGAAGGTGCAGTAGCCACAACGATCACGACAAAGTTTGGTCAATGGAATAAAAACCTTGGGGGAGTATGTGACGACGTCCCCAAACTGCTTCCGGGCCATGGCGTACGCGTCTGGGGCGAGCGAGTTTGATGATTCCCCCTCGAGCTGAAAGTGCTGCGAGGCGTTCTTCGAGGCGATGGAGGTGTCAGCCATTGGCATGAACCTTAGTGAAGTAGGCCGAGTAAATGCTCACCTGGGGCTAGTTTCACTCTTACAACGTCACGGCCACGGCCAGTTAGGTCCTGAAAGTCACCTCGAGCTTGTGCGCCTAATAAATCATGGAACGAGTATTCGCGACCCGATATTCGCTCAGGTGTACTCGATGGTTCAATAAGAATCTGCAAAAAACGAAGCGAAGCAGAGCCGCCCTTATGAATCTGGCCTGTGGAGTGGAGGTATCGGGGACCTAGGCCGGCGCTGACCTCATGGCCCATCATTGCCATCGAGGACCGTAGCGAGGCGACTTCTGGGGCGCAGCTGAGTGGTCCGTAGACCTGGAGCACAAAGGGACCACCTCGTTCGATCCAACCCCCCAGGTTGGCAGGATCGATAAATTCATCCGGCGTCGGACTGCTCAGCTCTGCGAACGTTCTCCGCTTTGCAGACTCCACATCGGGTTGATCGAATGGATTGACTCCAAGGGCCGTACAAAGCCCCACGGTAAAGGCGTGCGTACGTTGGACATGGAGTGCAATATCTAATATCTTCCGGGGTGCGCCAGGCGTAGGTAGTAGCCCTTTGCCATCTTTTCCCGTGGATTCAGCGAGCAGTTGTTCCTCCCAGAGAGCGGTAAAGGACGTTAGAGGGTCTCCCGACACTGTCATCGTGTCCCATCCTGATGGTGGGGCAGCCTGCATTCCGTGGACGAATGATTCGATCCACTCTTCCTCGCCTAAGACAGTCTCTGGGACGCTCGTGGCGCCCGCTATCAAGATGGGGGCAATCCCAAAGACAGAGAGTGCCGAAAAGCGCCCACCAGTTTGGGGGTCACCCTGGAGCACTACTGCTCCCAGTGATTGACCTAGTTCATCTAAGGGAGTTCCCGGATCCGTGATAATCGTCAAGTCGCTGGCCCGAGCACCATGCGAAAGGGCGTAGGCCATCGAGGCGATCGTTTCCACGGTTCCACCCGACTTGGAACTGACCACAAGATTGACATTCTCAAAATTCGTAGATTGAATCGTGTCGGGGTGGGAAGTATCAAGAATGGTCAAGTCCGTACAACCCAACTCGCTCGCCAGCATGCCGGCTCCAGAAGAACTACCTCCCATGCCGACAAGAACTGTCTTTTCGTGGTGTCGAAGGTGTGCCCGTTGGACACTCCCAACTACTGAACCAAGCGCCGCCGGGTGAGACATCCAACCCATCCAGTTGTGGGGATCACCAGGAATGGCTGCACAGTCGCCCGTGACTATGCGCCGTGCAATACCATGCGGGTCCATTACCGTTTAACCGCGCAGCTTCTGAGACACCGTGGCTAGTAGTTCGTCGTAGGACGAAATGAATGCGCTGACACCTTCATCTTCGAGGCGTTGCGTCACTTCGGCCAAGTCAATTCCGGCAGCGGCGAGTTGAGCAAGCGTCCCGGCCAGAACCCGGCGATCCGACTCCCGTAGTAGTCGGCTCTTCGCTGAGTCTCCGTGGTCGGCATAAGCCTCTAGAGTCGGATCTGGCAGGGTATTTACCGTGTCGTGCGCGACGAGCGTATCGACGTACAGGAGATCCGAATAGGCCGAATTCTTCGTGCTCGTCGAGGCCCACAGGGGTCGTTGTAGTTGTGCGCCCGCCGCTAGGAGGGCCTGAAACCTTGGGGTTGCTACCCGCTCTTGAAAGATGTCGTAGGCCCCCGCCGCTTGTGCGATTGCGGCCGTGCCACGAAGTTGAGAGTCATCGGGGAGGAGTGGATCGATAGCGGTGTCGACCCGGCTGATAAAAAATGATGCAACGCTCGCTATTCTCGAAATATCTTTACCCGCGACACGGGCCTGCTCTATTCCACTCACGAAAGCATCGAGCACTTCGGCGTAGCGCTCGAGTGAGAAAATAAGCGTTACATTTACGTTTATTCCCTCCGCTAGCACTGCACTAATGGCTGGTAGACCAGCAGTCGTTGCTGGAATCTTGATCATCAGATTTGGCGAACTGCTTAGATTGCCCGCTAGGCGCTTAGCGGCGGCAATCGTTCCTTCAGTGTCATGCGCTAATCGAGGGGAAACTTCGAGCGAGACGAAGCCATCAAGCGAACGTCGTTCGCCTGTCGATAGTGATCGAACGGATGCTTCATAGACCGGGCGCAAAATCGCACACGCATCACGAACATCTTGTACGGCGAGCAACTCAAAGGCTTCTTCCGGATCGGTCGTTGGCAGCCCGGCAATCAAAGCGTCATAGGCGTTGGAGGAAGCAACGGCCTTGGCAAAGATTGAGGGGTTGGACGTGACGCCCCTGACGCCGCGGTCAACAAGATTCTGAAGCGTTCCGTCGTTGAGCCAGTCGCGTCGGATGTTGTCGACCCAGGCACTTTGCCCGTGTTCCAAATACAAGGCGTCAAGCTTGGTCATGACTGCTCCAAGCGATGGCGAACAGCTGCAGCTACCGAACTGGGAGTCAAGTTGAAATATTCGAAAACAAAATCTGCGGGAGCACTGATACCAAAGGTGTCAATCCCAAGTGACTCATCGGCATATTTCGCCCAACCTAGAGTGGCGCCTGCCTCAATCGAAAGACTGGGAATATCGCGCCGGATAACGGCCTGTCGATAATCCTTGGGCTGTTCTTCGAAGCACTCCCAGCAGGGCAGGGCGACTATTCGAACGTTGATACCTTCAATCTCTAATTCATCGGCCGCACCAACTGCCGTACCTACTTCGGAGCCAGTCGCCACAAGAGTGAAGGCGGCATTTGGATGGTCCCGAAGTATGTAGCCACCGCGCCGAGCGCCGGCGGTTGAGTTTTCAGCATCCGAACCTCGAAGCACGGGCAGGTCTTGACGGCTCAATATCAGCGCGGTCGGACCATGAGTGTGCGTGGTCATGACATCACCAATCAGCTGTAGTGCCTCATTGGCGTCGGATGGTCGCACCACGTGAAGGCCGGGCATGGCCCTCAGCGCCATTAGATGCTCCACCGGTTGATGGGTGGGACCGTCTTCTCCCACTCCGATCGAGTCATGTGTAAAGACGAAAGTCACCGAGGCTTCACTCAATGCGGCCAGACGGATCGCCGGCCGTACGTAGTCAGAGAAGACGAAGAAAGTTGAGCCGACCGGGCGTACGCCACCATGCAGTGCCATTCCCACCATGGCGGCACCCATTGCAAACTCCCGGATTCCATAGTAAATCTGACGACCGCCAGGGTTCTCGGCAGACTGGGCCGGCTCGTTCGGCAAGAGGACGCCCGTGTTGTCAGTAAGGTCGGCCGAACCCGAGAGGAGTCCTGGCGCAAGTGGGGCCAGGACATCGATCGCCCGTTGCATCGCCTTGCGGGTAGCAACCTTCGTGCCTTCTTCGTAGCGAGCCATCAGCGGAGCTGTGGTTGGCACTCCACCGGAAGCCACTTGGGCCAACAGTCGTACTCCCAGTTCACCTGAGGCCGTAAGGCGACCTTCCCAGTGTGTTCGCTCCGACCTCTGCTCTACAAGCGACTCAACCATCGCAGAGGGAAGATCGTCTGCAACATTGAAGCTGATGTCGGGATCTAATCCGAGTGCCACCTTGGTGTCGCGTATGACCTCGGCGCTAAAGGGTGAACCGTGTGCCTCGCGCCGATCAATCATCGTTAGCGCTGGAAAGCCGATGTGCGACCGAAGGACGAGCAGAGTCGGACGCTGGGTCTCCGCTTTGGCTGCGCGCAGACCAACCTCCAGTGCATCACAGTCGTTAGCCACTTCGCCCAGCTCGATGACATTCCAGCCGTAGGCACGGAATCGAGCCGGGGTGTCATCCGCCAGAGCCAAATTGGTCTCACCATCAATGGTGATGCGGTTGTCGTCATAGATAACCGTCAAGCCTGCCAATTTGAGGGATCCGGCAAGGGACGCGGCCTCATGGGAAATTCCCTCTTCGATACATCCATCACCGGCAATAACCCAGGTGTGATGCTCAATCAGATTGGCGCCAAAGGATGCACGCAGAAATCGCTCCGCGAGGGCCATGCCAACGCCATTGGCGATTCCTTGACCGAGCGGTCCGGTCGTTACCTCAACCGTCGGAGCCACCCCAACCTCGGGGTGGCCTGGAGTTCGGCTGTGGGGTTGCCGGAATTCCAAAAGGTCTTCTCGGGTAATCCCGTACCCGAAAACACGTGCGATTCCGTACTGCAGAATTGAAGCGTGGCCGCAACTCAAAATAAAACGATCACGATCCAACCAACCAGGGTGAGTTGGATCGTGACGGAACACTCGCGAGAACAAAGTGACCGCAAGTGGGGCAAGCGCCATAGCCGTTCCGGGGTGACCCGACTTCGCCTTCGCCGGGGCGTCCATGGCCAGTGCGACTATTTCACGGATCGCCCGGTCCTCTAGCTGTGATGCATGCTCGTATTTAACGGTCTTCACCGTCAGCAGAGTAGTTAAAAATTAACGACATCAAGGTGAATGGGGTCGGTAGCCTGAACCTATGGCCCTCCAAGTACCACCAAACTGCGATCTCACCCTCGGCCTGAGGTGCGTCGACAAGTCTGTGCCGGGGGCCACTGTCTGGGAGATGCGCGCCGACGAGCGTTTCGCAAACCCGGCGGGGATTATCCAGGGGGGATTCCTGGCCGCCATGCTTGACAGCTCCATGGGGGCAAGTGCCGTCACGGCCTTGCGTGGTCGCAAGGCCAATGTGGCCAATGCGGAGATGAAGGTTTCGTATCTCAGGCCGGCCAAAGTGGGTGGAATACTGCGTTGTGAGACTCAAACGACCCATGCCGGCAGCACCGTACTATTCCTGGAGGGGCGTGTTCTCGATGAACAGGGCCAAATAGTGGCGCAAGCGACGTCTTCTTACATAGCCCGAGACCGGACGTAGGCTCTCGTTGTGAAGTTTGGCGACATAAAGAATGTATTCCGAGGCCAGACATTGGCCGAAGAGGCAGAAATGATTCGGGATGTGGCCCAGCGCTACGTCCGAGAAGAGACGCTCGATCCAGTGAAGGCCCTGGGCCGCTACACGGCCTTCGGCTGCCTCGGCTCCTTTCTTGTAGGGACGGGCGGACTACTGATTCTCGTGGGCCTCCTTCGTCTCCTACAGAATCAGTTCCATGGAACCACTAGTTGGATTCCCTATTTGCTAGTCACCATTGGTGGAGCCGCTGCACTTGCGCTGACTGCACTTAAAATTCAAAGCGGTCCGAGTCGACGAAGGCTTGCCGCCCGTAAGGACAAAAAGTAGTGAGAGCCCAGTCACCAACCAGAGTTGAGTTAGAGGAAAGAGTCCGTTCCTTTATAAGTTTCGCCAATGATGGCGAAGGCGAGAATTCGGCCGCAACCCAGTCTGCTGGCCTCGCCCTGGGCGTCTTAGGTGCACTCGGTGCGTTCATGTGGGGAAGGCGTCGAGGACGTCGGCGTCGCAAATGATTCAAAAGGTTCTCGGAGGAGCAATCGCATTAGCGGTACGCCAAGCTCGCAGACAGATTAAACGTGAGATGGCGTGGCTCTGGTGGGCCATAGCCGGCGTGGCGTGGTTCATCCGACACGGCGAACGACGTCGCGTCAGAGCCGATACCAAGGCGCAGCGGAAGGCTAAATAGTGAGCGCATCAATAATTCACGATGGAGAACGGGTTATGTTGATCGATCAGAAAGATCGGCGCTACCTGATTACCCTGCGGCCGGGAGCCTCTTTTCACACCCACGCTGGAATAGTGCAGCACGACGCGATCATTGGCCTCGAAGAGGGTGACTCAGTAGATGGAAGCACCGGTCGACCGTTCTTGGTTCTTCGACCGATGCTCAGCGACGTCGTATTGAAAATGCCTCGAGGGGCGCAGGTGATTTATCCGAAGGATCTCGGCGCCATCTTGATGGCTGCAGACATTGGTCCAGGAATGAAGGTGCTCGAAGCGGGCATTGGGTCGGGCGCACTATCGATGACGATTCTTCGGGCGGGTGCCCTCATTACCGGCTACGAAATTCGAGAAGATTTTGCACAGCGGGCCAAGGAAAATGTCACCGCAATGTTGGGGGAAGACGTTCCGTATGACATCCACATTCGTGACGTTACCCAGGGTATCGACGGAGATGACTTTGATCGCGTCGTGCTCGATATGCCGGAGCCTTGGGCCGTAGTGGAGCACGCTGAAAAGGCTCTAAGGCCTGGGGGAATATTTCTCGCCTACTTGCCCACAATCAACCAGACGCAGCAACTTCGTCAAACACTCGATCGCCACGCATTTGGTTTAGCTGAGACTGTGGAGATTCTTCGTCGCACGTGGCACATAGATGGTCGAAGCGTTCGACCTGACCACCGGATGGTTGCCCACACGGGCTTCTTAACGAGCGCGCGCAGACTTGTCCGACGGATGCATATTGAGTCGCGGGGCGAAGATATCTAGTCGCGTTCGATGAAGATGCACTCGCCGGGACACTCTTCTGAGGCCTCGACTACTGCATCCTCGAGCTCTTCAGGCACGGCGGCAAGGCCGGTGGCACCACCGGGGCTGCTCTTTACGTCGGTGCCTTCTTTAACGTAGGCCAGACCATCGTCGAGCAGGGTGAATACCGCTGGGGCAATTTCCTCGCATAGGCCATCGCCTGTACAGAGATCTTGGTCGATCCAAACCTTCATTTGTCCTCCGAAGCGTGAACGTTGGTTTTCATTCTAATCGGCCCCTGTGGCACCAGGAACGTTTCACGCTTGAACCAAACCACTGAGCCGTGGATACGCTAAATGTATGGAAGAGTCAGCAGTCTCTCAAGAACCACTTCGCGATGCCCTGAGGGACGCCCTCGAAGAGATCGATTCCTTGAAACGTCGCCTCCAGGACCAACCACTTCGAGTTGAGACGCTCGAAGAGCAACTCCTCGAAGCGAGAGGCCAGTTGACTCAATCTCGCTCCAGTAACGAGAAGCTAGCGGCGGCCATGCAGCAGACGCGAGACCAGTTGGCTACCTTGCGAGAAGAAGTCGAACGACTCACCCAGCCACCAGCCGTCTACGGGACTTTCTCTAACTTCAACGCCGATGGAACTGTTGACATCATCGCTACAGGGCGCAAAATGCGCGTGTCGATTATTCCGGCCCTTGATCCAGGCCAACTCCACCGAGGAGACGAAGTGGTGCTGAATGAGTCATTCACGGTTATTGGCATTCGCAACTTCGACGGGCAGGGCGAAGTTGTCACCGTCAAGGAGGTCATCGACGAACGCCGAATTCTCATCTACTCACGAGGGAGCGAGGAGCGAGTCGTCGAATTGGCGGACGCTCTCGCTGACGAGAAGTTACGCTCGGGCGACACTCTGCTCTTCGATGTTCGGAGCGGGTTTGTTGTAGAGAAGCTGGCCCGACAAGAAGTTGAGGATCTGCTTCTCGAAGAGGTACCCGACATCAGCTACGCCGATGTGGGCGGACTTGACGCTCAGATCGAAAGTATTACCGACGCCGTGGAATTGCCCTACGTTCATCGGGCCCTCTTCAAGGATTACGAGTTACCCGCACCCAAGGGCATATTGCTTTACGGGCCACCTGGTTGTGGCAAGACAATGATTGCCAAAGCCGTCGCAAACTCTCTGGCTGCCAAAGTTGCGGCCATCACGGGCAATACCAACGTGCGTTCCTACTTCCTCAACATCAAGGGTCCCGAACTGCTCAATAAATACGTAGGGGAGACCGAGCGACAGATCAGATTGGTTTTCCAACGAGCGCGCGAGAAGGCTGAAGAAGGCGTCCCAGTCATTATCTTCTTTGACGAAATGGACTCGCTCTTTCGAACCAGGGGAACTGGAATCAGTTCCGATATGGAGTCAACAATCGTTCCCCAACTGTTGGCCGAGATTGATGGTGTCGAGTCATTGCGTGACGTGATTGTTATCGGGGCTACCAACCGTGAAGACCTCATTGATCCAGCCATCTTGCGTCCGGGGCGACTTGATGTGAAAATCAAGATTGAGCGGCCCAATGCCGAGGCGGCGACTCAAATTTTTGAAAGATACCTACACGACGCCTTACCTCTCGACGGCGGTGAAGTGGCAGGAATCGGAGGCGGTGATTCGCACAAGGCAGCCAATGCCATGATTGAAAAGACAGTCGAAGAGATGTATCGCTCTGACGATGCGAACCGTTTTCTAGAAGTCACCTATCAAGGTGGCGATAAGGAGACCCTTTATTTTAAAGACTTTGCTTCGGGCGCCATGATTGAAAATATCGTGCGACGAGCCAAGAAGCTCGCTGTGAAACGAGAGATTGGTGGCGGGACTCGAGGGATTAAGACAGAAGACCTGGTGAGTTCGATTCGCCAGGAATTCCGCGAGAACGAGGACCTTCCCAACACCACAAATCCCGATGACTGGGCCCGAATCTCGGGCAAGAAAGGCGAGCGAATCGTCTTCATCAGGACGCTCGTCAATCAAGAGGCTCCTGATCCCACAGGGGGACGTTCAATCGACCACGTGGGCACGGGTCAGTACCTCTAGTTATGGCCATCGCCAAAGTATTGGGAATCGAAACTGAATATGGGATTACGGGCGGACCCGATGGAGATCCAGTAACCGCTTCGAGCATTCTCGTTAATGCATTTGCCCGCAACGGTGTGACGCGCATTAACTGGGATTTCGGCGACGAATCTCCGGCGAATGATGCCCGACACATGCCCCTATTGACATCGGTGGCGCCGATGGTCGAGACACATCTGGCGAACACTGTTCTCACGAATGGAGCCAGGTTCTACGTTGACCACGCCCACCCGGAGTACTCATCCCCCGAATGTCGCACACCGCTTTCGGGCCTGCTCTACGACCGCGTTGGCGAAGACGTCCTCTTGCACGCAGTCCGAGTAGCCAATCAGACCTCAGAGGGTATGCCTCCCATTACGGTGTACAAGAACAACACCGACGGCAAGGGAAATTCCTACGGGACCCACGAGAACTATCTCGTAGACCGCGAAATACCCTTCGCCGAGATAGTTCGAGCGATGGCACCACATCTGATTTCTCGCCAAGTGATTCTGGGCGCCGGCAAGGTTGGCTTCGAAACGGAGTACTTCGAAGAGTTGGCGCCACGGTTTCAAATAGCTCAACGATCAGAGTTTTTCGAAGAGTTGGTTGGCCTGGAAACGACACTAAAGCGACCCATTGTCAATACCCGAGACGAGCCCCATGGTGACCCCGAACGCTTCCGTCGTCTCCATGTAATCATCGGTGATGCCAACATGAGCGAGGTTGCTACCTTCGTCAAATTGGGAAGCACGGCGCTCTTGTTGGCCGTCCTCGAAGACCGCGGCTCAGGCGTCTTCCCACCAATGCCAAAAACGCCGGTACGGGCGGTGCGGGAATACGGGGCGGACTTAACCTTGACACACGGTCAAGAGGCCGTGGATGGTCGCACGCGCTCAGCTTGGGACTATCAGGATGAACTTTGGAATCTGGCCGAAGGGTACGTCAATGGTGGAGACGGTTCAGCGGTCGCTTCCGAGGCCGAACTTACGCTTCTCTTAACTAATTGGCGCGAGATGCTCGATGGTGTACGCGACGCTCCCGAGAGCGTGGCCGATCGGGTTGATTGGGTCGCCAAGCTCCGACTGGTGAATGGCATGAGGGAACGTCACGGTCTCAGCGATGAAGATCCACGACTCGCCGCCATCGACATTCAATATCACGACATACGGCCCGAAAAGAGCTTGGCACGCAGGGTGGGCCTGCGGAAGCTCCTCGAAGCCAGTGCGATTGGTGAAGCCTTTCACAACCCACCACGAGATACGAGGGCTTACTTTCGTGGACGTTGTATTGCCCAATATCCCAATGAAATAGCCGCCGCCAACTGGGACTCCATCATCTTTGACCTCGGAGTCGACCCGTTGCACCGTGTTCCTATGATGGACCCATTGAAGGGTACGGCAGAACTCCTGGGAGAATTACTCGACAACGCGTCAAGCGCTGAGGAGCTCCTGCGAGCCCTTGGAACACTTTGAGGATCTATGACCGAGCAAGAGCATCTACAAAAACCATCACCCGAGAAAAACACTGAGACGACGAGCGTCGATCTTGTTGCCAATGCATCTAAGAACGAGCAGTTGAAGCATGACCTCGACAGCCTTCTCGATGAAATTGATGAAGTACTCGAAGACAATGCCGAAGAGTTTGTTCGCAATTACATCCAAAAGGGTGGTGAGTAGTGGCCCTGCCTATTTTTGACGTCACGACAGACCCCGGACCCTCCTTTCAGAACCTTCTAAAAAAGCTGAATATTCCTCTCAGCGTGCCGGGAGCTACGGACGATCCGATCCATGCCACGACAGTGGTGGCATTGCGATGCGATGAAGGTGTCGTGCTAGTCGCAGATCGGCAGGCCACGGCCCAGGCGATTGCGGCTCGAGATATGCGCAAGATTGCCGAGGCTGACCGCTTTACGGCCATTGCCATTTCCGGAACCGCCGCTGCTGGCATGGAATTCATCCGTATCAGCCAACTCTCATTTGAGCATTACGAAAAAATGATGGACGAGACGTTGAGTCTCGAGGGTAAGTCCAACTATCTCTCTGCATTGATTCAAGAAGTAAATCTAGGCACTCCGTTCACAGTTCTGCCGCTTGTCGCCGGCTTTGACATCAACCACAACAGGGGCCGAGTGTTTGAATACGACGGTGCCGGTGGATGCTACGAAAAAGACGACTTTGGGGTTATTGGTTCCGGTACGCCTTTCGCCGAATCTGCGCTTCGATTGGGGTACCGCGAAGGCCTAACGCTGAACGAATGTATCGAGCTCGGCGCATTGGCGATCTACGAAGCGGGCGACAACGACCCTTTCACGGGTGGACCGGACTTCGTTCGGGGGATATTTCCAATCGTGGTCACCGTAACGTCCGATGGATTCACCGAACAGCCAGAGTCTGAAACAAAGGCAATCTTCGAGGCCATTAATCAGCGACGTACGGCCAGCAAGGGTCGAGCTGGTGGTGATCTTCGATGACGATGCCGTTCTACGTAACCCCCGAACAACAGATGAAGGACCGGGCCGAGTACGCCCAGAAGGGCATTGCTCGCGGTCGCTCTCTGATTGCCTGCATCTATAACGATGGCGTTCTATTCGTCGCCGAGAATCCTTCGGCGTCATTGAACAAAATAAGTGAGATTTATGACCGCATTGGGTTTGCGGGGGTTGGCAAGTACAACGAGTTCCACGAGCTCCGTACCGCCGGTGTCCGTTGGGCCGACTCTACGGGATTTCGTTATTCCCGTGAAGATGTGGATGCACGGTCTCTTGCCAATGTCTATGCGCAATACCTCGGGACTAGCTTCACCGATGGCGGCAAGCCCCTCGAAGTAGAGGTTCTCGTAGCTCAACTGGGCATTCGAAATAAGCCGACCAAGATTTACCACATAGCTTTCGAAGGCACTATCACTGACGAGACTCGCTTTGCGGTCTTGGGTGGTGATAGCGAGACGATTCGCACGCGCTTTGTAGCCGAGGGCGATGACGTAACAACTTTGGGGATCACGTTGCAACGAGCGGTTCGTGCGCTTTCAGGCCCCGACCGAACGTTGCCCGCTGCTGATCTCGAGGTCGCTCGCCTAGAGGATTTAGGAAATCGAAGGACCTTCACCCGCTTGAGCGATGACCTCGTCGGTCAATTGCTGGCCTAGTTCCGTTCAACGGGCTGAGGTACGGTTCTCTCATGCACCGGCGAATCTACGGTCTTGAGACTGAATACGGAATCACCTACAGCTTTAACGGTCAACGCCGGCTCAGTCCCGATGACGTTTCACGTGTTCTTTTCAGAAAAGTGGTGGCGTGGGGTAGGTCGAGCAACGTTTTTCTTGAAAATGGTTCCCGACTGTATCTCGACGTCGGTAGCCACCCTGAATATGCCACAGCGGAGTGCGACAATCTCTACGACCTGGTCGCGCAAGACAGCGCGGGGGAGCGCATCCTTCAGAGCTTGGTGGCGTCAGCGCAACGCCAACTCAGCGATGAGGGCAGTAACGGTTCGATCTATCTCTTTCGGAATAACACGGATTCGGCCGGCAACAGCTACGGCTGTCACGAGAACTACTGCACCGAACGCGATGAAGACCTCAAGCGGCACGAGCAGTTCCTCATTCCTTTTTTGGTGAGCCGGCAGATATGGAGTGGCGCCGGCAAGGTTGTCACGACTGCCTCACGGGGTACCCATTTCGGACTCAGTCAGCGGGCCGAACATATATGGGAGTCAATTTCGTCAGCGACTACGCGTAGTAGGCCCATTATTAATACGAGAGATGAGCCACACGCTGATCCCGAGAAATACCGCCGACTACACGTCATAGTGGGGGACTCCAATATGAGCGAATTCGCCACGTTCGTCAAGGTCGGTGCAACTTGTCTCATATTGTCGATGATCGAGGATCGTCACACCATCTTGAGGGACCTGACTCTCGAACAGCCAATTAAAGCGTTTCGAGAAATTTCAATGGATCCCTTTGGTGACGGTCACTGCAAGGTCCGACTAGCCAATGGACGAGAGATGACGCCCCTCGAGTTGCAAGAAGAGATCTGCGAACGAGTTGAGGCTTACACGGTAAAGCGCGAGATACCTTCAGACCAACTCGAAGCACTTCGTCTATGGCGGGGGGTGTTGACCCAGTTGCGTCTTGACCCGCTGGTACTCGCCGACAGGCTGGACTGGGTAGCCAAGTACTCCTTGATCGAAGCACTCCGCGCCAAAGAACACGTGCCCCTCACGGATCCCAAAGTGCAGCTCATAGATCTCCTCTATCACGACACAGATCCTCAGCGGGGCCTCTATCACCGCCTGGCCGCTAAAGGCAACTTGATTCGAATGGTTGACGAGCCACTTGTTCAGTCAGCAATAACACAGGCACCCGAGACCACTAGAGCCAGGATGCGAGGAGCCTTCGTTCGACGTGCCAAGGAAAAAAATCGGGACTTCACCGTTGACTGGGTGCATCTGAAGTTGAATGATCAAGTACAACGGACCGTCCTTCTAAAGGACCCATTCACGAGCCATGACGATCGGTTCGATCGTCTCTTAAATTCCCTCTAACTAAATGGGAGGTCGTGCCGACTAGGGTTAGCAGTCGTGGGGGACAATCAGGCAGACGATGTAGTGTCGGATGTCAGTGCCGTGGTTGATGTCTCCCCTGAAGGCAACCAGCAGCCAGGTGCCGGAAGAAAATCGCTGACTCGCTGGCTCGCCGAGTGGCTGGGCATAATCCTGATTGCTCTTAGCGCAGCGTTTCTCATTCGCGCCTACGTCTTCCAAACTTTCTACATACCTTCAGTATCGATGGTTCCAACGCTTCAAGTTGGCGACCGAATAATTGTTTCTAAGTTGTCGACGGCTTTTGGCGACATCAACCGTGGAGATGTCATTGTTTTCAAGCACCCGCCACAGGAGCAGTGCGGGGGTGACACCGGGCCGAATTCCGACCTCGTCAAGCGAGTCATCGGCTTGCCGGGAGACCGACTGACGAGTCGTAATAACAAAATCTACATCAACGGAGAACTACTGATCGAACACTGGGAGCATGCGCCAGACCTCGGAAACGAAATTGGCAATGTCAAGGTGCCTAAGAATCAGTACTTCATGATGGGTGATAATCGACCCAGCTCGTGCGACAGTCGGATATGGGGTACCTTGCCAAAATCACTGATTGTGGGCAAGGTTGTCCTGCGGATCTGGCCTCTTTCGCAAATCGGACACCCGTAGTACCGGACCCATAAATGAGTCCTACAATGGCACTGTGTTCAACCTGAGCCCTTTCAAGTTGATGATCATTGTGGCAGTCATCTTGATCTTCCTCGGACCCGACAAATTGCCACAAGCAGCGCGCCAGATCGGCGAAGGCTGGCGTTCGCTCAAGAAGTTCCAACAGCGTGTGGAGTCTGAGGTTCGAGAAGCGATTCCGTCCCTCCCCAGTAGTGGAGATTTAGCGCGCGTCGTGCGTAGCCCCGTGAATCTCTTGAATGAAATTGCCAGTCGCACCCAATCAATCGACGATCTTGTCGAGGACAGCCCGCCGCCAGCAGATACCAACGACGATGAAATCGAACCGGATACTTTGATAGTTGGCGAGTTCACGCCACCGCCGCCACCGCCAGACCCTTCTTGGAATTGAGTAATCGTGGATAGTTCCTTTCAACGGGCCTCTCGTGGCATGACGCTGACGCAGCATCTCAGCGAAGCACGTCGGCGCATACTCCTCAGTTTTTTGGCGGTCGTCGTCTTTGGCATATTGGCCTTCGTCGAATACAACGCAATACTGACATTCCTTGAGAAGCCCTACTGTGACTTGAACTTGGCGGAATCATGCCAGCTAACCGCCATTGGCGCGTTGAGCGCATTCTCAATCAGGATCAAGATTGCTTACTACTGCGGAATGCTCTTTGCGTCGCCGGTAGTCCTCTGGCAAATATGGCGGTTCATTACTCCTGGATTGAAGAAGAGGGAACGGCGCTACGCTCTCTCCTTTCTGATCGCCGCCACTATGTTCTTCGCCGGTGGATGCTCAATGGCTTTCTTGATGTTTAACCACGCTCTTCAATTCCTCAACGCCATCGGTGGTTCCGGCATAACTACTTTGTACACCGCCGACTCCTACATCGGTCTAATTATTTTGATGATGTTCGTCTTTGGCTTGACCTTTGAGTTCCCAGTCATTTTGGTGGGGCTCCAACTCGGGCGAGTGGTCACCTCCCGCCAACTCTTGAAGTTTTGGCGGTACGCCATCATCCTCATTACGGTGGCCTCCGCCGTCTTCACCCCGAGCGGTGACCCACTTTCGATGATGGCAATGATGATCCCGCTTCTTGCTTTCTACTTTTTGGCCATTGGCGTCGGAAAGTTGGCCAAGCGGTGACATCAATAAACCGTGATGAATTCATCGCGGGTCTTGGTTTTGGAGTGGACGAGTTTCAAATCGAAGCCTTCGACGCGATCGACACTGGTCAAAACGTTCTCGTCAGCGCACCTACAGGCTCCGGCAAGACACTGGTTGCCACCTACGCCATCGAAAAGGTTCTGCGAGAAGGAGGTCGCGCCTTTTACACGACTCCACTCAAGGCTCTTTCGAATCAGAAATTTGGCGAATTGGGGAAGCGTTTCGGCACCGAGCACGTGGGCCTCTTAACGGGCGACACTTCAGTCAATCGTGGTGCTTCCATCGTGGTCATGACTACCGAGGTGCTTCGCAATATGCTCCTGACCGAGTCTGGACGCGTGCAAGATCTCTCACTCGTCGTTATGGACGAAGTTCACTACCTGCAGGATCCCTTCCGGGGTGGAGTCTGGGAAGAGGTCATCATATTGACTCCTTCTGAGGTGCAGTTTGTGGCCCTCTCAGCCACCGTGGCTAATGCTCCCTTTCTCGGTGAGTGGCTTACCGAAGTACGCGGACATACTGAAGTCATCGTGGAGCTGGAGCGACCAATCACACTTCACAACCATGTGGCCATTCACCGTCGAGGTCAGAATATGCCCGAACTTTTCGATCTACTTGACGGCGATCGCCTCTCAGATCCGGCTCGAAAAGTTGATGCCCTACTTAAGAATTCTCGAAGGTTTCGACCTGGCCCCCAGTGGCGCGGAGACCGGTCCAGCGCTCCGCCGCCGCCATACAGCACACCTCGGCGGAGCGATCTACTACGAGTAATAGACGACGAAGATTTTGGTCCGACCATTTACTTCATTTTCTCTCGAGCGGGTTGTGATGATGCTGTTCGGCAGTGTCGACGCGACGGCGTTCGCTTCACAACTCGTGACATGGCGTCTGCAATAGACGACATCGCCACCGATCGGGTTCGTTCATTCGAGGACGACGACCTTAACGCCCTCGGTTTTCCAGAGTTTCAAGATTCACTACGCAATGGCATTGCGGCGCACCACGCCGGGATGGTACCGGCCTTCCGGGAGATTGTTGAAACATGTTTCGAGCGAGGCCTCCTCGGCGTAGTTTTTGCGACCGAGACACTGGCGTTGGGAGTCAATATGCCTGCTCGTTCAGTGGTGCTCGAGAAGTTTTCGAAATACTCCGACGCCGGCCGCAACACACTTTCGAGTGGCGAGTTTGCGCAGATGACCGGACGGGCTGGACGCCGTGGTCTCGATGATGAGGGTCACGCCATTATCAGCTTCGCCCTCGAGACTTCGATGGCTGATATTGGCCGAGTGGCAGTCGCTCCGGCACCTGATCTTCATAGTTCTTTCCGTCCCACCTACAACTTCACCGCCAACCTGATTCACCACTTTGATGAAGAGATGGCCCTCACCATTTTGAATCGGAGCTTTGCCCAGTTTGAAGCTGACCGGAGACCCGCTGGTGTTCGCCGCACCTTGACTGACCAGATGATGGCTCGACGGAGTGTCTTCGAAGACCTTGGGTACGGATTGAAGTGGACGCTAACGGCCCGAGGTGAGGCCCTGCGGTCCATTTACCACGAAAATGACTTACTACTCTGCGAGGCTTGGTTCGAAGGAGCCTTCGACGATATCGAACCGGCCACCTTGGCGGCCGTCCTTAGTTGTTTTGCCTTCGAGGGCCGTCGGACGAAGCCCAAGCCGGCCGCCAAGGGGACTAAGCAGCGCAAGCCCAAGGACATTAAAGACCGCCTAGGGCCCCAACGGCGTGCTGACATCATTGACCGACTCGCACTTATCTCCACGCTGCACTTCCGTGTGGTGGAGAGTGAGGAACGACACAAGGTGAAGCACGCGAAGGGCCTGGATGACGGCTTTGCCCGAGCCATTGCGTCTTGGACCCGAGGGGCCTCGCTGGCGACGGCTCTGGACGTTGCGGATGCCGAGGTGGGCACGATGGCTCCGGGAGATTTCGTGCGTCACGCCAAACAGGTTGCCGACCTGTGCGAGCAAATTGCCCGATTAGCGGTGGGGACCGAAATTGTCGCCGTAGCCGAGGAGGCGAAGGCGGGCATTTTGCGCAGCGTGGTAGCCGGTTCTATGGGAATCCCTCATTTGCCAGGTTCTACGCTCTAATCTCAAAACCTCATGCACCCCTATGCGACCGAGGAATTCACAGCCGCTGAAACTGACGTTTTGCGGCGCTACTTCACGAACCTCGAGGGTCCCGTATTTGCGTTGGTCAATCTTCCTGAAGTTGTGAAGGGCGCGCTCTTTGCTCGCTATTCACGCTCGTCGAAGAGCTTGCGCCGACTCTTCTTGGATGAGTTCGTCGAGGACTTAGTGCTCGATGGTGATGAGTCAATCGACGCCACGATCGGCCTAGAACGTGCGGATGATCTCTACCAGAAAGTCTTCTTTGAGTACGGCGACGATTCAGTCGCCCAACTCGGTGGCGTGCATCTCGCGTGCGAGCAGGCTTCGAATGTTTTGACCAAGATTCTCGAATGGGGCCGCATCATGAGTTACCTCGAGCAATCGACACGGTATCTGGGCTATGACAAAAGGTTGAGTAATGGGTTCTACCGCTATTACCGCGACCACGACCTTCTCGACAGCAAATATGGCGCTAAGTACGTTGGCGAAATGGACCGGATGTTTGACGCCTATAGCGAGCTGCTTCCGAAGATTGTTGACTTCACTACCAAGAAATTCCCTAAGACAGTGGAAGATACTGACTTTTCTTATCGCATGGCCATTCGAGCCAAAGCTCTCGATGCGGTACGCGGTCTCCTACCTGCGAGCGCGCTCTCAAACGTAGGCATCTACGGCTCGGGGCAGGCTTACGAGTCCCTCCTGCTGCGCATGCGCGCGCACCCACTCCCAGAGGCCCGCCACTACGCCGACATGATGTTGACCGAACTGCGCAAAGTGATTCCGTCTTTCCTTAAGCGGGTCGATCTAGAAGATCGAGGCGTCGCTTGGACCAACTACCTCGCCGACACCAAGTCCGCCACGGGCCAGATACTTCGTGAGCTCTGGGATGACGTTTCATCTGAACCCGGTGAATCAGTCAATCTCATTGGCTTCGATCCCGACGGCGAACAACGGATCGTAGAGGCCATCGCATTCGCCCACTCCACGACCTCTGACGAGGAGGCCAAGCGACGCGTGGCAGCATTGACCCCCGCCGAGCGCGCAGCAATTCTCAGAACCTACGTGGGGGACCGAGGTAATCGGCGGCATCGTCCTGGTCGTGCCTTCGAACGAACTGATTACCGGTTTGAACTGGTCACGGACTACGGCGCATTCCGGGATCTTCAGCGGCATCGCCTTCTCACCATTGAATGGCAGCCTCTCACGACGGAGCTCGGCTACGACACTCCATCACTTATTGAAGAGGCTGGCTGCGGAGCAGAGTACGCAGCGAGCCTGGACCGCTCTCGAGAGCTATATGAGACGCTCGTTGACGAATTTCCGGAGCAGGCGCAGTACGCCGTTGCCTTGGCGTTTCGAATTAGGTACGTCATGCAGATGAACGCGCGTGAAGCCATGCACCTGATTGAGCTTCGTTCTGGCCCTCAGGGTCACCCCAGTTATCGCCGCGTAGCCCACGAAATGCATCGATTAATAGGCGAAGTGGCCGGCCACACGACAATCGCCGACGCGATGTCCTACGTCGACTTCAGCGATACCGATCTTGAGCGACTAGAGGCCGAACGGGCCGCTGAACGTGCTCGCAACGCTCGGTAAGTTCGCACAGACACGATTCTTATCAGAAATACACCAATTCTCTATATGGGTGCTCTAGTATGCGCTCGCACATTGAAGGATGACAATGCCAAAGAATGATGAAGTATTTGAAGATGATGACATCACCACTGGTGACGACGAACTCGAGGTTGAAGTCGAAGTTGAGGGTGCGGACGACGATGAGGTAGACACCGTAGCGGGCCCCGTTGTTATCGCCGAAGAAGATGTAGACGAAGATGATGGACCAGACACTGACGTGGAGCTAGCTCTCGACGAAGTATTGGCCGAGCGCGTGCGCGTGACCACTGATGAAGAAGACGAGGACGACGAGCCCGTCGCCGATTCGGAAGAGAAGATTGACGCCAACGAGACCGTTTTGCCTCAGCAGGATGACGAGTTTCGCTGCAACTCCTGTCACCTCCTCAAGAAAAATAGTCAACTCGCAGACAAGAAATCGATTCTCTGCCGTGACTGCCTCTAACCCATTCCTACGGCTCGTAGAGGCCGGGAGCGAGGTCGTAGCGGCATCAGTAAAGTACGGCGAAAAGGTATTTGTCAGCGTGAGTGGACGCGAACGCGCAGAGATCGAGTCGGAACTTCGCCAGGCGAAAGCCGTAGGACAGTTCACTATGTTGATGGCTTCGGCCAAAGCCAAGAATGCCCTGAACGACCTGATGGGTCACGAGCATGTCGCTCCGGAAGTCTCGCCGGTCACCGATGACAACCTTCAAGAACCAGTAGTGGACGCCGAGCCACCAACTTGCATCGATGACTACGACGCCCTAACTGCTTCCCAGATCGTTGCGCTCTTATCTGAACTTTCGCGAGAAGAGCGGGAGCACGTTTTGACATACGAGAGCGCTAATCGGAACAGGAAGAGCATTCTTAAAGAACTATCGCGGCTCGCATGAGTATCCGGCGTGCAACGGAGAGTGATCACTCCACGCTGCTGGAACTCTGTGGGGCTTTATTGTCTGAGATCGGTGTCGGACGCGGTGGTCACGAACTCCGTGTCGATCTGGGCGAGTTGTTTCATTGTGAGAGCGAATCGTTGCCCGGCCGTCTCGCCGAAATCGCCGCTTCGGGTTGGGTCGCCGAGAGTGGCGATTCGTTCGGCATCGGCTTTTGGTTCCGTGGCGTTGGCCTTATCTACGTCGCTCCCGAGATGCGCCAGAAGGGCATCGGCCGAGCGCTCTATAGCGCCATCCGAACAGAACATTCCGCGATTGATTTTTGGGTGCGGCCCGGCGATCGGGAAGCGAAGTCTTTTGGTGAAGCTCTCGGACTAAAAGCCCGAAAGCTAGTTATGAACGAGTCGCAGGTCGCGGACGACGAGGCGTAATCGTTCGTGGTGGTGGAGGTGGAACCTTCATCCCGAGCAGTTTTGCGAGTTCAGGAACCGCACCAGCTACCTTGATGGCTTCGTTGCGACAAGCATCGTCTGCGGGAATTCCCGATGGCTTAATCGTGCGGTGCATGGGCGAGGCCACGGCAGCCTGCACCAAAACAATCCACTGAGCGGGTGCCAAGGTCTCGTTTAGCGACTCGGAAGCGAGCGCAGCAATCGCTGCGGCCGACTCCGAAGCAACCTGCATACGGAACTCGGGAGGCCGTGCAGCCAACGTCAGTGCTTCGAGGGCATTCTTCGTTTCAATAGCGGTAGCAATTTTGGCCAACCATTCAGTGCTGAGGACGTCAATCTGGGCCGTCAGTTGAGCCTGGAGATCTTTCAGCATGGCTCGGGCTTCTTCGTCGAGACTAACGGTCTTAGCGGAGGTCACGACGGGACGAAGGTCACGAAGTCGAAGGTCGCGGCCAGCACTCTGGGCCCCTGCGGCTCGGTCCTTCCACATAGCCAAATTGGCCTTACCGAGGAGATCGGTTGCGATGCGATCAATCGCATCGGCGTTCACGGTGGTACGACCCTGGGCCGTAGCAGTCTTATTCTGTTCGGCCACAGCGGTCCGCACGGCCGGGAGACCACCACGGAGCAATTGTTCAGCCACTGGCAGCTGCTCGGGGTTGAGGGTGGCCAAAAAGGCGTTGCGGTGTACGGTCAGCAATGGTGGGCCAACGGGGCGCTCGGGACGAGGGCCGCGGCGATCATTGGTACGGGGACGCGCGGGACGGCCGCCCTTGTCAGCGCCTTCACCTGCGGGACCACCGGCACGGGGTCCGCGCGATCCCTTGTCATCACGACGAGGACGTGCATCATCACCATCACGGCGACCACGGGGTCCATCACCATCACGGCGACCCTTACCCCCCTTAGAGGCGTACGTAACTTGAATGTCGGGGCCGGTTGGGGCCTTCGCCACGATTGTGATGCGCTCACCGCGGAGATCCAGAGGAGAGGCTGATTTAACCGGCAAGACGGCCAGTATTTCCACACCTTCCATATTCTGCTCAACGTCAGCACGGAACTCGGCACCGGCCGTAGTTCCAGAGGGGAGGAGGCTGGTAGCCAGCGACCCCTTGGGCAACTTCGCACCAGCGGCACGCCAAGTGGCAACTTCTCCGTTAATGCTGGTGATTTCAATCTCGATTCGACGCGACATAGCCCTGACAATCTAGTCGGTTTCCGATGGCGTGTAATTTTCTTCAATTCTTATTCAAAATATCTGAGTACTCCCTAGCATGGGGTCATGGAACTCGGCCCTGAAATTGATGACCCCACAGACGCCCATGTCCAAAAGGGGCGAATCGCTGCCGTGACGTGGCCAATACCCGTGTCACAATCACAGCGTTCCGTAAAAAGCGGTGGCGCACCCCTTCGTAAAAGGGCTTTCGGTTCACGCCTCACCATTTTTCTCGTAGCGGCCCTGGTGGGAGGGATTGCCGGTCACTTCGCTGGCGCCGATGGTGGCACACGTCTCACGATCAATACGTCGAACCTGCAGCCCGGGGGAGCAGTCCTACCGAGCGGCCTGACGATTCCGCAACTAGTCCGAACAGTATCCCCGTCAGTCGTCTCGATCGATGTACGTACGCCCAACGGTGAAGAACAGGGCACTGGAATGATTTTGCAGGCCAATGGTTTGGTCTTGACTAACGCCCATGTCGTCAGCGGGGCTCTGAACGGTGGCACGATGACCGTTACTCGGACTGGTTCAACATCGTCGCTCCCGGCCACCCTCGTCGGCATTGATACGTCTAACGACGTCGCTCTCATACGCATCACGAGGGTCTCTGGCCTGCCAGCGGTCACATTCGGAAAATCTGACCGACTCGAAGTCGGTGACAGTGTTGTGGCAATCGGCAACGCTCTAGGTTTGGCTGCGGGAACACCCACTGTGACCGAAGGAATTGTTTCCGCTCTCGGTCGCACCGTCACGGCTAGTAATGGCACGTCGAGTGAAACGCTTCTCAATCTGATCCAAACCGACGCCGCAATTAATCCCGGAAACTCCGGGGGACCACTTCTCGACGCGAACGGTTTAGTCATCGGCATGAATACGGCCGTTGCTGGCACGATGGCCGACGGAACCAATGCGCAAAATATTGGTTTCGCCATCCCCTCAAGCAAGATTGAGTCGCTCCTGGCGTCACTCTTAAAGGGTGGCACTATCGCCAAGAAGCACGGCTACCTCGGTGTGCAGATCATGACGGTGACGCCGGCTCTCAAGGAGCAGTACGGCTTCGCAGTCAATTACGGCGCTGTCGTGACCACCGTCATGAGTGGCTCAGCCGCTGAAAACGCGGGCCTTCGGCAAGCCGACATCATCGTGCAGATTGACTCAACCAAGATTCGAACCGCCGAAGACGTATCGAGCTTCACTGCCAAACGTAAGGCGGGGCAGACGGTTACCGTCACCGTCTATCGAAAGAGTGTCAAAGTCTCACTAAAGGCGACGCTGGGGCTATCCCCGAACTAGCCGACGGTAGCGATACCACCATCGACCGGGAGAATCACACCGGTGATGTACGAAGAAGCTCGTGACGCCAAGAAGATGGCGGTGCCGGCAACGTCGTCAGGTCGACCAATGCGCTTCATCGGCGCTCCGGCCGCAATCGAGTCACCAAAGGCGTCAAGGGTGGCCTTCATCATCTTCGATTCAAAAGGTCCCGGGGCTATGGCGTTCACGGTGATGGTGGGCGCCATGGACTTGGCCATGTGGCGTGTCAACTGGTGAACGGCAGCCTTTGAGGTGGAGTAGGCAAACGTGTCCATAATCGGCACGTGAATGCCGTCAATTGATCCGATGTTGATCACGCGGGCAGGGGAGTCAGCGGTACCGGCTCGCTCCAGCATGGGGCGAAGGAACTTGGTGAGGTGAAAAACACCCTTCACGTTGAGGGCGAGTACACGCTCAAAGGCGCTCTCGTCGGTTTCGGCCATTGGGGCACCCCAGGTGGCACCGGCATTATTTACGAGGACGTCGAGGTGATTCTCGCGCTGTCCGAGCTCGTACGCCAGACGCTGACACTCGGCTTCAGTCGAGAGGTCAGCCGGAATGGCGATACAGGTTCCACCGTTAGCTGAGAGCTCTGCCGCCAGTGCCTCGCACACCTCGGCCTTGCGGGAAGAGATGTAGACCTTTGCGCCACCGTCGACGAAACCGCGAGCGATCATTTCGCCGATTCCACGGCTACCGCCAGTTACGAGCACTACCTTGCCAGAGACGTCAAAAAGGTTCATCATGGGTCAAA
>CAFBLN010000002.1_pt1 | contig 48253 bp, 42 predicted proteins | sample 7268151 | NCBI WGS metagenome assembly CAFBLN01 (sample SAMEA6814035, study PRJEB35770) | uncultured Acidimicrobiaceae bacterium | biome: Freshwater; feature: Freshwater reservoir; material: water | place: Czech Republic | collected 2017-05-23 | depth 30m m
AGATAGGCGCCGGTACGGGCATACCGAGCGGCGATGCCCGTCGTTGACGCAATGGCGCTGGCCGCCCGATAATCGGAATAACTGGCCGAGTCGACCTGGCGAATACGTGGGTCACCGTGGCGTACGGCCTGCTCGAGTGCAATGGCCATAGCAATCTTCTCGTCCAGTGAAACGAGCTCAATGTCATCCGAAACGAGATCGAGGGACACAGGCAGCACACCATCGGGACGAGCGAACGCGAGAAATTCATCTTCAGTAGCGAACTGTACGTTGTCTCGTGCTTCGCGTAATGTGGCGCTAATCGCTTCTTCGTCTAATGAGCCGGCCCAGGCGTTGCCTACTTGGGCTCCTCCAACACCATTGCGCAACACTCGAATGCCGATGCCGTCTGACGACGCGGTGGTGAGGCTTTCGATGGCACCCTGATACGCCTCTACGTCAACTTCACTAGAAGAGGCGACAAAGACTTCAATCTGTTCAGAGCCCGTAGCCCGATCAACGATTGATTGAGCGAGGGCGAGAAGGTCTCTCATGCGGCCGTGCCTCCAATGGTGACGCCGGTCAAGCGCATAGTGGCCTGACCAGTTCCGACTGGTACCTGCTGGCCATCCTTGCCACACGTTCCGGGGGTCATTGAGAAGTCGTTAGCCACGGCATCTACGCGCTTGAGGACATCCGGGCCATTGCCAATCAAATTGCATTCGCGGAGCGGGGTTGTGATTTCCCCATTTTCGATTAGGTAGGCCTCGGTCATACCGAAGACAAAATCGCCCGTAGTGGTATTGACCTGACCACCGCCGAGTTGCGCCACGTAAACGCCATAGGGGGTGGAGGAGATGATTTCTTCGGGTGTTGAAGTTCCCGCGAGGAGATAGGTGTTAGTCATACGCACCAACGGGAGGTGGGCGTAGGTTTGCCGTCGTCCATTACCTGAGGAGGTACGGCCTTCTTTACGAGCACGTAAGTAGTCCCACATGTAGTCAGTTAGAACGCCGTTTTCAATTAAGACGTTGCGTGCAGCCGGGCGACCTTCATCATCAATAGCTAAGTAGCCCCACTCCCCCATGACAGTGCCGTCGTCAACCAGCGTGACGAGTTCACTCGCCACTTGCTCGCCGACCTTGCCGGCATAAATCGAGGCCTGCTTTAAAATGGCATCCGCTTCGAGGCCGTGACCGCATGCTTCATGGAACAAAATGCCACCCGACCCACCAGCCAACACGACCGGTAGATCACCCGACGGTGCTGGACGTGACTTAAGTTTGGTAATTGCCTGTCGAGCCGCACCAGTTGCCGCTTCTGCGATGCGCTCCGGTGAGAGCATTTCAAACCCCCGGGTGCCGGCGATTGGCCGATAGCCCGTCTGCATGCCAGTGTCACCAGCGGCGATGCACGAAACGTTGAAACGGGTGCGCACTTGATGATCACCGGCAAAAGTACCTTCGGAGTTGGCGACCAGGAATCGTCGTGAAGAGTCGCCGAGGGCAACTTGGACTTGCGAAATCTCGTCGCCGACTGACCGTGCGACCTCATCGGCGTGCAACAACATTTCAATCTTGCGCTTTTTATCAACGGATGCCGGTAACTCTTGGGCAATCGTGCTGTGTCCACGGAAAGTGTCCAGAGAGACGGTGACCGTCCCGCCACCGCCGGAGCGCGCAACTGATGCCGCCGCCTCGGCAGCACGCTGAAGACTGACAGGCGAAAGGTCAGCCGTATGGGCAAACCCGGTGGTGTCGCCCACCACGACACGGATGCCGGCTCCACGCTCACGTCCGGAAGTGAGTTCTTCCACGCGCCGTTGGTCCAATGTGGCCGATGACGTACTGCGATCCTCTACGAAAATTTCCGCAAATTCACCGCCTCGAGCCATCGCCGTGGCGAGGACGCCCTCAACAATGCTCTGTTCTAAAAGGGTCTCAGTTATCACAAGGGCATCGTAGTGGTGACTGAGATTCGATTGATAGGACCGACGAGGGTACGGTCAATGCGAATTAGGCTGAAGCAGTGCTACTAACGTCGATCAATTCTCCGGAAGATATAAAGCACCTCTCCTACGCCGAACTTCAGGATCTGGCCGCCGAGATTCGGGAATTCATAATTTCGGCGGTAACCAAGACCGGGGGGCACCTCGGTAGCAATCTCGGTGTCGTCGAACTCACCCTGGCCCTGCACCGTATTTTTTCATCTCCGCGCGATGTCGTGCTCTGGGATACGGGTCACCAGACGTACGTCCACAAACTCCTCACGGGACGTCGCACAGGCTTTGAACAGCTCCGTAAACGAGACGGTATTTCGGGATATCCCAACCGTACCGAGAGCGAACACGATTGGATTGAATCCTCCCATGCCTCGACGGCGCTCTCGTATGCCCACGGCCTTTCCGTTGCCCTTCAGCAGCGTGGCGAACTCGTGGGACACGGAGGCGACCGGCGAATCGTTGCCGTTGTGGGTGATGGTTCGCTCACCGGGGGCATGGCGTTTGAGGCCCTCAATAATTTGGGGCACCACAACCAACGCGTGGTCATCATCTTGAATGACAACGGTCGCAGCTACGCACCGACCGTTTCGAAGCTTTCCGAATCGTTGACTCAACTGCGTTTGAATCAAACATACGTCACCACCACTAACCGCCTGCGAGAAGCTCTTCGCAAGATTCCGGGTCTTGGGCGTTTGGCGTATCTCGGCTTCCATGGAGTAACCAGCGTGGTTCGCGAGATGGTTACTCCGCACACTTTCTTCGAAAACCTAGGCGTTCGCTACGTCGGTCCCATTGACGGCCACGACATTGCGTCCATTGAATCGGCGCTGACGAATGCCGCCGAATGGGACGGTCCCATCGTTGTCCATCTGCTCACAGAAAAAGGACGTGGATACGCCCCGGCAATTAGTGATAACCAGAAACTTCACGACTACAAAATTCCAGCCAAACTTGATGATGATGAAGTACCCGTCGTCTCCTTCACGGAGTCGTTCTCTCGAGCTCTCGTAGCTGAGGGCAGTAAGGACTCTAGGATCGTGGCGTTAACTGCGGCCATGGCCGGCCCTACAGGGCTCTTACAGTTTCAGCAGCAGTTTCCAACTCGATTTTTCGATGTCGGAATTGCCGAACAGCACGAGATGACTACTGCGGCCGGTATGGCCATGGGCGGCCTAAAGCCAGTCGTATGTGTTTATTCAACGTTCTTTTCCAGGGCCTTCGACCAAGCCAATCTTGATGTCGGACTTCTGGGGCTCCCGGTAGTCATGGTCTTCGATCGCGCCGGCATCACGGGAGACGATGGCCCTTCGCACCATGGAATACTTGACATGGCGCTCTGCCTGGCAATTCCGGGTGTGACAATCTTTGCTCCGTCGTGCGTCGAGGAAGTGCCGGTGATGCTTGCTTCGGCCTTGTCCATGGAAGCACCAACAGCGATTCGATTTCCCAAGACGACTCCCCGTCATATCGACGGTGGATCCGGGGTCGGTCTAAATGCCCGCAGAATTAAGCAGGGTGACGGCAGTCTCTGTGTAGTTGCGGTCGGCAAAATGGTGGGTCATGCCTTTGAAGCTATCGAACAGATGGGTATTGACGCTTCACGGGTCACTCTCTTTGATGCTCGAGTGATTCCTCCAGATCCGGCCATGATTACCGCCGCGCTCACGCATCAGCGGGTTCTAACAATCGAGGATGGAGTCCAGCATGGCGGCGCCGGGGCGCTAATTCTGGCCCGACTGCGTACACAGGCGCAGGCTACGGGAGCCCCTATGCCCACCTCAAGAATCTTGGGAGTACCACGAGCCTTCCTGCAACACAACACACCTGATGCCCTCTTGGCCGAGATTGGCCTCGATGTAGCGGGCGTGGGCCGAGCGATGCAACATTTTCTCGACGATGTACCCGCCGTCGAACTTGAACTCCCGCTGGCACCTCGACCGACGTTTCTCTAACTCGACTCGCTTGGTATGCGGGTAGCGTGCGCCTATGAGTTTCCCGATTGAAAAAACAGACGAAGAGTGGCGTAGCGAACTTTCGAGAGATCAGTTCGCCGTGCTACGTGAAGCGGCGACGGAGCCCCCATTTACGGGCGAACTCCTCCACGTCGATGGCCAAGGCACATTCGCCTGTGGTGGATGCCAGCAGATCCTTTTTACGACGAGCCAGAAGTTTGACTCGGGTTGTGGATGGCCAAGTTTCGATGAATGTATTCCGGGTACGGTCCTCGAGCGACGAGACGCCACGCTAGGCATGATCCGAACCGAAATACTCTGCTCCCAATGTGGCGGTCACCTCGGCCACGTCTTCAACGACGGACCAACCGCATCAGGTCTGCGGTACTGCGTGAACTCGTTAGCAATCGATTTCGAAAACGAGGGCTAGACGTCGAGGAATCGACGGATGGCCAAGGCGGAGCCAATCGAACCGATAGACACACCGAGAAATGCAACCACGGACGCCGATCCAATAAAGGCCGTTGTAGATAGGCGGAAGAGCACCGGCAGCGGATACCAAGCTTGGAACACCGCCAGAAAGCCAACCGCAAGGCCTGAGCCAATAAGCCCTTGGAAGAATCCTTCGCTAATAAAGGGAATCCTGATAAACCAGTTTGTGGCTCCCACGAGCTTCATCACCGCCACTTCGCGCCGGCGGGCAAATATAGCCATGCGAATAGTGTTCAAAATCAGGACGGTCGCGGATATCAATAAGATGCCGGCGAGACCAACGAATACCCACTGGGCAATACGGATGACTTTCTCCATCTGTCGTACCTGTTGCTCTGGGGCCGTGACCGTCAAAACACCTGGTTGTCCCGTGAAGCTTGTCTCGACGACAAACACATTATTTGGCGACGTCGGAGTGCAACGGAATGACGATGGCATGTCGCTTGGTTGCAACACCGAGAATTCAGATTGTGGAAGAAGTCGGCGAGCCTCTTCGTAGTCCTGCTGCTGGGTATAGAAGGTGCAACTCTTGACGAAAGGAAGGGTCTTCAACTGGGAGTCAACGGCCGCAATCTCAGCCTGCGACGAAGTGGGCTTCATCCAGATCGTCACTCGAGTGCCCTGCTGCCAGTGGCTGGACGCCTGAGATGCACTCTGCTTGAGCATGAGTGCCGCGCCGACCAGGAACAGCGAAACGGTCACCGTAAGGATTGCGGCAATCGTCATCAGGCGGTTACGCCAAAGGTTGGTGCCAGTCTCGCGAAGGGTGTATCGAAGGAAGCTCAGCATTTAAAACCCCGTGTTCGCTTCAGTTTCGTAGAGCCCGCGACTCTCGTCACGTACCAACTCACCATCGACCATCTCGATCACGCGCTTACGCATCCGGTCAACTAGACCCTTGTCGTGCGTTGCCATCACCACTGTGGTGCCGGCCTTGTTGATTCGCTCCAGCAACTGCATGATGATTTCCGAATTGGCGGGGTCGAGATTACCGGTCGGTTCGTCGGCCAGGAGGAGAATGGGACGGTTCACGAACGCCCGGGCCACCGCTACTCGCTGTTGCTCGCCACCGGAGAGTTCGCTAGGAAGATTGTCGGCCTTGTCAGCGAGACCGACTACATCAAGCACCTGAGTGACCTGATTCTTAATTGTTTCTGTGGGTCGCCCGATTACCTCCAGAGCGAACGCGACGTTTTCGAAAACTGTTTTGTTGGGTAGCAATCGGAAATCCTGAAACACGCAGCCAATATTGCGGCGCAGATAGGGGATGCGCCACTTGGGCATCTTGAGCACGTTCTTGCCCGAAACATGGATGGTGCCACTGTCGGGGAGCTCCTCGCGAAGTACGAGCCGCAGGAATGACGTCTTACCCGAACCGGAAGAGCCCACCAGGAAAACGAAGTCTCCCTTCGTGATTTCAACCGAAACGTTCTGTAGCGCGACCGTGCCATTGGGGTATGTCTTGCTGACGTCCTCGAAACGAATCATGACACCCCCTTCGCGGGTCTTTTCGGTTTTAGCCGAAAACCGGCTACCGATAACTGGATAAGCCTACCCCTGCTGGCCTTCGAATTTGGACCATCAAGAGCTTTGAATTAGGCAGAACGTGTCCGCTGCCGGCGAAGTTCGGCTTCCATAAAGGCGTCGAGATCCCCATCCAGAACGGCTTCAACATTCCCCGTTTCGTGATCAGTTCGGTGGTCTTTTACTAATTGATAGGGAGCTTGGACATAGCTGCGAATCTGACTCCCCCAGGCGTTGTCCCCTCGTTCACCGGTAATCGATTCAAGGGTGGCCTTCTGCTCGGCTCGAATACGTTCCGCAAGTTTGGATTCGAGAATCTGCATGGCTCGTGCTCGATTTTGATGCTGACTACGTTCATTTTGACAACTAACCACAATGCCAGTGGGAATGTGTGTCAGTCGAATGGCGGAGTCAGTCTTGTTAACGTGCTGGCCACCTGCACCCGAAGCGCGATAGGTGTCAACTCGAAGATCTTTGTCTTCGATTGTGACGTCCCCGCTGGCGTCAGTGAGTAGTGGGGTAATTTCCACGCTCGAGAAACTCGTTTGCCGACGAGACTGGGAGTCGAACGGACTTATTCGAACGAGTCGATGCACTCCACGCTCAGCCGAAAGCCAGCCGAAGGCGAAACGGCCTTTGACAATTGCGGTGGCCGACAAGATTCCAGCCTCCTGACCTTCAGAGACTTCGTCGACCTCGACTTCGAAGCCGCGACGTTCGGCCCATCGGCTGTACATCCGTAACAGCATCTCTGCCCAGTCCTGTGCGTCAGTACCCCCGGCGCCCGCGTGAAACTCCAAGATGGCATCACATTCGTCATACTGGCCGGACAGTAAACTTTGCAGTTCAAGGGATTCAAGAGCACCGGTGATCTGAATCACCGTCTCGCTAAGTTCGGCAATCATCGATGCGTCACCGGCCGCGAGTGAATCTCGTGCCAGCTCAATGAGTACTTCCCCATCATCAATTTGACTGCCGAGGCCGTCAAATTCCTCAAGGGCGACACCGGCACGGCCAAGTTCTGTCGTCACGGCACGAGCGCGGTCTTGATCGTCCCAGAGGTTCGGATCAGCCGCTTGGTCGCTCAGCACCTCATGCTTGGCCCTAAGAACACCGATTTTCAAATAGTCCTCAGCCGCTCGCCACCGACGGCTGAGATCGGCGAGTGCAGTGGTTGCGTCGCGAAGGGCGCCTTCTGCCTTAGGGTCGGCCATGGCACTGCTTGAACTTCTTGCCGGAACCACAGGAACAGGGGTCGTTTCGACCAATCTTTTCCTTTGTACTGCCGACAGATTTCGGTCCGAGTCCCGAAGGATTGGGAACTTTCGAGGACTCCACGGGCGCGGCATCGATATTGGTGACGGCACCCTCAAGCGCATTTTCATTCGAGGGAGCTGGGATGGTCTCTATGTGCGTAATAAATCGTACAAAGTCGTCGTCTACCGACATCAAGAGTTGCTCGAACATGGCAAATCCTTCCCGCTGCCAAGCAACGAGCGGATCTTGCTGGGCCATGGCCCGCAGATGGATTCCATCACGCAGGTGGTCCATGTCACTGAGGTGGTCACGCCATCGTTGGTCCAGAATCTGCAACATGACGTCGCGCTCGATAGCCTCCGCCATGCCACCGTCACCGTCATCGGGATAACTATCGCACTTGGCCTTATAGAAGGTCAAGGCATCTCCTACGAGCAGCTCTTCTAGATCATCTCGATCAGAGAGTGCGGCCACCTGGGCTTCCGTCACCGTGGTTGGGTAGTAGTTACGCGCAGCCAGCACTATGGCGCTGACGTCCCATTCCTCGGCGTATTCGTTAGCACAGTGTGTAGCCACGACTTCTGCCATCTTCGTGGCAATAAGTTCCAACGCTCGCTCGTGGAGGTCTTCACCTTCCAGAATTTGATAGCGCCGGCCATAAATGACTTTGCGTTGCTCATTCATTACTTCGTCGTACTTAAGAACGTCCTTACGAATTTCACCATTTCGGCCTTCAACCGTGTTTTGCGCACGCTCGATGGCCTTAGTAACCATTTTGGCCTCAATGGGCTCATCGTCAGACATGGTTCGATCCATCACCCAGCTAATAGCCCCCGTGGCGAATAGGCGTAAGAGCTCATCTTCCAGAGAGAGATAGAAGCGACTCGTGCCGGGGTCACCCTGTCGACCGCTGCGCCCCCGGAGCTGGTTATCGATACGACGCGAATCGTGTCGCTCCGTACCCAGTACATAGAGACCGCCAGCCTCACGCACGCGTACACCCTCGGCGTCGCAGATTGACTTCCACTTTGCGAGCGAGGCAGCGAGCGCTTCGTCGTAACCTTCGCCGCCTGCTTGAAAGCCTTCGGCCTGAACGTCTCGCTGTGCGAGGCCTTCGAAGTTGCCCCCGAGAATGATGTCGACACCACGGCCAGCCATATTGGTAGCGACTGTTACGGCGCCGACACGGCCGGCCTGCGAGACGATATCGGCTTCGCGGAAGTGCTGCTTGGCGTTGAGAACTTCGTGAGTAATACCGGCTTGCGCAAAGGCCCTCGAAAGTAGTTCCGACTTCTCGACGGACGCCGTTCCGAGTAGCACGGGTTGCCCGGCCGCGTTACGACTTATGACTTCGTCGACAATGGCGGCAAACTTGGCTTGCTCCGTCTTATAAATCAAGTCGGGACGATCATCGCGCCGTGGAGGACGATGCGTTGGGATCGGCACGACCGTCAGGCCATACGTTGTACCGAATTCGGCCGCTTCGGTCTCAGCCGTACCGGTCATGCCGGCCAGTTTGCCGTACAGGCGGAAGTAGTTCTGGAGCGTAACCGTGGCCCACGTGTGATTCTCGTCTTGGATGCGGACGCGCTCCTTAGCTTCAACGGCTTGGTGGAGTCCATCATTCCAACGGCGCCCGTCGAGGGTGCGGCCGGTAAATTCGTCGATAATTTTTACTTCGCCCGCGTCGACGAGGTAGTCCTTGTCGCGATGAAATAGCTCTTTGGCTCGTAGCGCTTGAGTTAGCTGGTGCACGTAGTTCGTCGATACGGCATCGTAGAGATTGGTGACTCCAAGCGCACGTTCGACTTTCTCAATACCCGACTCAGTCGGAATCACCGTCTTCTTCTCTTCGTCGACTTCATAGTCCTTGTCACGCGTCAGCGTGCGCACAATGGAAGCGAATTGGTAGTACAGCTTTGTTACATCGTCGGCTGGACCGGAGATAATGAGTGGAGTACGCGCCTCGTCAATCAAGATTGAGTCGACTTCGTCGACAATGGCAAAGTTGTGGCCCCGTTGCACCATCTGCTCCAGCGAGCGAGCCATGTTGTCGCGAAGATAATCAAAGCCCAGTTCAGTATTTGTTCCGTAGGTCACATCGCAGGCGTAGGCCGCTCGTTTGGCGTCAAAGTCATCGATGTCCGGACCGACACGACCAACTGTTAATCCCAGCCATTGGTGCAAACGACCCATCCATTCGGCATCACGTGCCGCGAGATAGTCGTTCACGGTGACGACATGCACTCCGTCACCACTCAGAGCATTTAGGTAGACCGGCAGCGTTGAAACCAGGGTCTTACCTTCGCCAGTCTTCATCTCGGCAATCCAACCAAAGTGCAGTGCCATGCCACCCATCAGCTGGACGTCATAGTGCCGCTGACCAAGTACGCGGGTGGCCGCTTCGCGGACTACTGCGTAGGCCTCAATTAGGAGATCATCGAGTGTTTCACCTTCGGCCAACCGAATCTTAAATTCGGAGGTTTTGGCCTGAAGTTCGGCGTCACTCAGCGCGGCCATCTCCTCGGAAAGCGCATTGATGGGCTCTACCAGTTCATGGAGTTGGCGAACTCGCTTGCCTTCACCAGCGCGAAGGACCTTACTTAGGAGGCTCATAGTCCCAGTAACTCTACCTGCCATGAAATGACGCATTGGTTGCGGGCAGCTGACCTGGTCTTTGACCCCACACTCGCCTGCAGTGGTGTCCGAGTGGGTCCGAAGCAGCAGAAACTGCTCTCCGCGGACCGATTCACTCACTTCACCAACACTTCACACCACCCATTTGATGGCACAAAGGCAGGGCTTACTTCTAAACCGCGCCATGCTCAGCGTCCATAAGACGCCTTACGTGGGTCGTTTTGCCCGCGACTGGCATCGACTTTCAACCACAGCCTGCCCGCAACCACCAATATTCTACGCCGTCAGCGACGTGGTGTTCGTGGCGAAACTATTGAAAGGACTAGATACCGCGATCCGAGCACCATGGCCGCCAACGGCAGGAGCAGGCGTCGGACTCCACGGGCCGTGCGGGCCTCAAATTTAAGCGCACTGGCGTGATGGGCCCGCACCATGGCCCGAGGTGCTCGAGCCCGCGAGACTCCCTCAATATGCGTGACCGTGGCCTCCGGAACTACTGCGATACGCCACCCGGCCGCTTGTAGACGCCAACAGAGGTCCATATCTTCGGCGAACATGAAGTACCGCTCGTCAAATCCACCCACCGCCTGAAAGGCCGTTGTTCGAGTGATGAAGAAGGCGCCACTCACCCAATCGACATGACCATTACGACCCGGCGATCGATACCGCTTCGTGAAGGGATTGCCACGCCACAGGGGGACCAGGAGTGCGTGCAAGCCCGCCAGTAAGACATTCGGAAATATACGAATCGACGGATACGTGGCTCCCGTGCTGTCAACAATCGTCGGCCCGGCAATTCCCACGTCGGGATGTGTATCCATGTACGACACGAGCCGTTCCACGGCGTGTGGATGCACCAGAACGTCGGGGTTGGAGAGTACGAGGTACCTGCACTCCCCCGCAAAGGCCACGCCACGATTCATTCCTCTTCCGTAGCCGGTGTTGACCTGGGTATCAACCAGCACAACCTCATGACCCGAGAGTGCCCTAGCACTCGCGCCTTCGGTGCTGTTATCAACGACGACGATACGTTCGACCCCTTCGCGATGAAGAGAGTCGACACACGACACCAGCTCGTCTCCCGCGAAGAAGTCAACGACGACGGCGCTAACGCTAGTCATGACGAACTACCGGAGTCCGAGTTGCTTAGCGAAGTGAGTCACCGTCATTTCAATACCAGTGGCCACGTCGATAGCGGGAGACCAGCCAAGGACGGTGGCCGCTCGCTCGATGTCGGGTCGGCGACGAGTGGGATCATCCTGCGGGAGCGGTTGATGAACAATCTCACTCGCCGAACCGGTCGCTCCGAGAATCAAGGTGGCAATATCCAACACCGTCATCTCGTTGGGATTTCCGAGATTGATGGGTTCGCCAAACGCAGTGGCACAAGCCAATTGCAGACCTCGTACGAGATCGCTGACATAACAGAGGCTTCGCGTCTGTTCACCGGTGCCGTAGACGGTGAGAGGCTCGCCTCGCAGAGACTGGCAAATGAAGTTTGAAACTACGCGGCCATCACCCTCGGCGAGTCGTGGGCCGAACGTGTTGAATATACGCACAATTGCGACAGGTAACTGATGCGTGCAGCGATAGGCCGTTGTCAGTGCCTCAGCAAATCGTTTCGCTTCGTCGTAGACGCTACGTGGCCCGACGGGGTTGACATTGCCCCAGTACGACTCGCGTTGCGGGTGCTCTACCGGATCGCCGTAGACCTCAGATGTTGACGCCAACAGAAAATTGGCGCCATCACGCCGCGCCAATTCGAGGGCGTGACGTGTACCTTCTGACCCCACTGCCAATGTTTCGAGGGGATGTGCGAGGTACGCGGGCGGCGATGCGGGCGAAGCTAAGTGGTACACCTCTTGCACGCGGATGTCACAGTCGATTCCCTGCGACACATCCTGCACACGAAGTTCGCAGCGCCCACTAGCCAGAGCACTTGCAAGATTTTCTGGCGTTCCCGTCGAGAGATCATCAAAGACCACTACCGAGTCCCCACGCGCGAGTAGGGCATCAACGAGGTGAGAACCGATGAAGCCGGCTCCTCCCGTGACGACGATATTCATGACCTTCCGATACTCCGAACGGTGGCTCCAGCGGCACGAGCCGCAACGAGGTCAATCACACTTCGAGCGTCGTAGATAGCCGGCTGGGCCATCGTGGGCACTAGGTGGAGCCAATCGAGTGAATGGAACATGGCCCACTCGGTCAGAACTACCGCGGCATTGGCGCCGGCTAGAGCCTCTTCGAGGGTGGCGCAGACTCCAAGATTGGCGATGTCCGCCGAGGAGTCGTCAATCGAGACCGTTGGATCAAAGGAGCGTAAGTGGGCCCCTGCGGCGAGCAGTAATTCGGCTACTTGGAGTGCGGGCGAGTCTCGCCGATCACCGGTATTGGCCTTGAAAGTCAAGCCCAGAACGGCAATCGTCTTGCCAGAGAGAGAGCCTCCAACCATCGTCGCTACCTGAGAGACAATGTGGCGCTGTTGGGCCGCGTTGGACTCGATTGCCGCACGAACAACATCAAGCGAGAGTCCCGCGTCGGTGGCAATGGCCACCAGTGCGGAGGTGTCCTTTGGGAGACATGAACCCCCCCAGCCCGGACCGGGATTTAAAAATGGAAAACCGATTCGATGGTCGCTCCCCATGCCCCGCACGAGGTCGTCGACGTCAGCGCCGAGTTGGTCACAGAGGCGCGACATCGTATTGATGAAAGACAGCTTGGTGGCCAGGAATGCGTTTGACGCATATTTGATGAGCTCGCTGGTCGTCGCATCCGTCACAACGACGGGGGCGCCAGTCGAGGCGAACAGTTCGGCCACATTCTTAGCCGCATCACGATCTGCGGCCCCCACCACAATACGGTCGGGCTTCAGGGAATCGCCCAGAGCGGTGCCCTCCCGAAGGAACTCGGGATTGGAAACGACTCGCACGCCGGGGCGATTAATAATCGAGGTAACACGCTCCATGGTGCCAACGGGCACAGTGGACTTGTTCACGACAATTGCATCATCACGCAGCGCGTGAGCAATCTCATGCGCCACGGCGTCGACAAAGGAGAGGTCGGCACGACCATCGTCATCCATGGGGGTAGCGACACAGAGAAAAACGAACCTGGCTCCCGCAACAGCCTTGACCGCGTCATCGGTGACTTCGAGATGACCTGACTGCACCACCGCGGCCAGCACATCTTCTAGGCCCTCTTCCAAAATGGGAGAACGACCAGAACGAATCGATTCACGGCGAAATTCATCTCGTTCGGCAATGACCACGCTGTGGCCAAAATGGGCCAACATCACTGCCGTGGGGATTCCGACGTATCCGGCACCAATCACCGCGATGCGCTCGGGTTGAGACACCGTTTGGTAGGTGGAATCGAGCAGGGACATGTAGGGAAACCTTAGTTCCGCGCTGCCGCGAAACGGGAAAGACCCGCGGTCCATTCGGGCATTGGTTCGAAACCCGCCGACTCCCACTTCTGTGTCGAGAGATCACTTCGTGGTGGGCGAGTTGCGGCGGGCGCTGGTGAAAGTTCGTCGGTCACAATTGGCCTGACAAAACCCGCGGGGGCACCGAATTCACGTGCAGCGGTCTCGGCCACCGTAAACCACGAAGTCGTTCCCCTATTTGCAACGTGCCAGATGCCACCGAGTGGTCGGCGAGCAAACGAAGCGAGAGCCCGAGCGAGATCGGCCGCAAACGTGGGAGTACCCACCTGATCGGTCACGAAACGGACCGGTTCATTGCGAGCAACTCGATCCGCAATAACGTGCAACACATTGCGACCGCGCAGACCCATTACCCACGAAGTACGAACGATTGTGTCTTGTGGACGACAACGAAGTTCTCCAGCCAACTTGGAGCGACCGTAGACGCCGCTGGGATTCGTAGCGTCAGACTCCACATACGTTGCACCCTTGCGCCCGTCATAGACGTAGTCCGTTGAGACGGCAATCAGCCGTGCCCCAAACTCAAATGCGGCGTCCGAAAGATTGCCAGTGCCCACTTCGTTCACGGCAAAGCAGGTTGCGGCATCACTCTCTGCTTTGTCTACGGCGGTGTATGCCGCGAGGTGCACGATGATGTCCGGACGGACCATACCCACGGTGCGATGGACGGCTACTACATCGGTGACGTCAAGATCGTGATGAGTTAATCCCATGACGCTGAAGTCATCCGGCGATATTGCCGACCCGTCAGGCTGAAAGGTAGGGTCACCGCCCGGTGGTATCCGACCCGCCAAAACGTCGAGCAGATCTTGCCCTACCTGACCCGCCGCTCCGGTAACGAGAACCTTGATCACAGCGTCTCAGCCGCTCGTAGGTGCACGATGTCGCCGTACCGTACCGCTACGACGCCGTCGGGGGTTGCCACCATCAGCGTGCCGTCACGCTCAAGCGCAATGGCGGTACCCGTGAGCGAGTCTTGGGCCCGCTCAACGCGAATCATTTGACCCAATGTCGCGAGTGCGTGCACTAACTCGTCGTGCAATTCGACTCGCCCACTCTCGGAGTCAAGCAGCGATCGACGACGTCCTATCTCACCGAGCGTGATGTCGAGCATGGCTCGAGGTTCGATCGAAACACCCATCTCATCCAACACGCAGGTACCACCGACCCCCTCGGGTCCGGGCCACTGGAGATTCACGCCAATACCTACGACGTACCCCTCACCATCTCCGACGACCTCACTGAGCAGTCCACCGAGTTTGCGTTTACCAACGACTAAATCATTGGGCCACTTCAATTCGGGCTGGAGCCCACAGAGGCGAGTGAGGGCAGTCCGGGCCGAAAGGGCCACCGCGGCCGACACTAAGAATCGCTGCTCCGGTGGCACTGTGGGACGCAGCAGGATGGACGCCAGGAGCGAAACACCTCGTGGGGCCTCCCAGGAGCGGTCCAGCCTTCCTCGGCCGGCCGATTGAAAATCTGCCCGCGCGACGGCCCCTTCGGGCGCGCCAGATTGGGCTTCTTGGGCAAGATAGGTATTTGTTGAGTCGATTTCGGCAAATTCACGAATGTGCCAGAGAATGGAATCCATAGACCAAACCTTAGAGTTTTACTGCCAGTGGTAAAAATATAGGTCTAAGTAGGCGAGGAGAACTGGTGCTAAAGAAGGTCTTGATTGCCAATCGCGGAGAAATTGCTGTCCGCGTCATTCGTACGTGTCGTGAAATGGGTATCGCCACCGTGGCGGTATACAGCGAACTCGACCGAGAAGCGATGCACGTCCGCCTCGCCGATGAGGCCTACGCCCTTGGTGGTCAGACGGCTGCCGAGAGTTATCTCAACACCGAGGCCATCCTCGATGTCATTGAGCGCTCCGGTGCTGATGCCGTTCACCCCGGCTACGGCTTCTTTTCAGAAAACACCGACTTTGCGCGCGCAATCACCGCACGTGGCGTGACCTTCATAGGACCACCACCCGAAGCGATCGAAGTCATGGGCGACAAGATTTCCTCACGTATTGCCGCACAGGCCGCCGGAGTCTCTGGCGTACCAGGTCGCAACGAGACGTTGACCAGTGGCGAGGAAGTGATCGCCTTTGGTAACGAGTTCGGTTGGCCCGTAGCTATTAAGGCTGCGTATGGCGGTGGTGGTCGTGGCATGAAGGTCGTCCACTCGGCCGACCAAGCTGCCGAATTGCTCGAGAGTGCCAAACGTGAAGCCCTGAGCTACTTCGGGCGAGACGAGTGTTACGTCGAGCGCTACCTCACGTGGCCCCGCCACGTTGAGATGCAAGTGCTCGCTGATACACACGGCAACGTGCTGTGGCTTGGTGAGCGCGACTGCTCCGCCCAGCGCCGTCACCAGAAGTTGATTGAGGAGTCTCCGGCGCCAAACTTCCCTGACGATGTTCGTCGGGCCATGGGCGAGGCCGCCGTCAAGGTTTCCCGTGCCTGCGGTTACGTGAATGCCGGAACTGTCGAATTTCTCTTCCAGGATGGTGAGTTCTATTTCCTCGAAATGAACACTCGCCTCCAGGTGGAGCACCCCGTGACTGAACTCGTCACCGGTCTCGACCTCGTCGAGTGGCAACTGCGCATCGCCGCCGGCGAAGCGATTCCTTTCGGTCAAGAAGACATTGAACGCCGGGGTCACGCCATTGAAGTTCGCATCAACGCCGAGGACCCCACCGGTGGACGGTTCACCCCCTCCCCCGGCACAATCACTCGTTTTAGCGAGCCCAGCGGCCCCGGTGTTCGTCTCGATGCCGGCTACGCCCAGGGCGACACCATCAGTCAGTACTACGACAACCTCGTCGGCAAGCTCATTGTCTGGGGCCCCGACCGTGACCGCGCCCGCCGACGCTTACTGCGAGCCATCGAAGAAACCGTCATCGAGGGCATCGCAACGACATTGCCGGCCGACGTGGCGATTTTGGAGCACCCCGACTTCGTCGAGGGTATTCACTCCACCAAGTGGGTTGAAGAGATCTTGGACCTTTCGGGCATCGTGGCCACTCCTAGTGCTGTCGGCGACGAAGGTGAGGCACTTGTGCGTCGCTCGGTAACGGCCGAAGTAGGCGGACGCCGTATCAACGTCAATCTGTGGCTGCCCGAAGTAGTGGGCACGGCAGCCCCTGCGGCTGCCAAGGCTTCACCTCGTCGCGGTGGTGGCGCCAGCGTGACCGGAGCAGGATCGGGTGCCGTGGTTGTTCCGATGCAAGGAACAATCGTCAAGGTTTCCGTAGCCGTAGGTGACACCGTCGAAGCGGGCCAGACCGTCGTCATTCTCGAAGCCATGAAGATGGAAAATGCCGTGAACGCTGACAAGGCCGGCGTCGTCAAAGAGGTCAAAGTGGCGGCCGGTGACGGCGTGTCCGCTGGTGACGTCGTCGTGGTTATTGAATGAGTCTCCACGATCGGATTCAGGGCTCAGTTGCTGCGGTGCGGGACCAACTCTTGGCGCTGAGTCACGATATCCACGCTCGCCCCGAAATTGGGTACGAGGAATTTCACGCCGCGGAAGTAACAACAGCACTGCTCGCCAGTCAGGGCTTCGTTATCGAACGGCCCATTGCGGGACTCGAAACTGCCTTTCGAGCTACCAAGGGCTCGGGCGCACTCCGCATCTCGCTCTGCGCTGAGTACGACGCGCTGCCTGACGTTGGTCACGCCTGCGGTCACAACATCATCGCCTCCTCTTCCGTTGGGGCGGCGCTGGCATTGGGTGAATTAGCGGATGAAATAGACGCCACGATTGTGGTCTTTGGCACGCCAAGCGAAGAAGGTGGCGGTGGAAAAGTTGACATCATTAACGCCGGGCTCTTTGACGATATCCACCTCTCGATGATGGTCCACCCCTGGTCCACCGAACGACTCGAAGCACAGTGCCTCGCCGTCGTAGGTTTCGAGCTGACCCTCCTCGGCAAGGAGGCTCACGCCTCGGCTGCTCCGTGGGAGGGTCGCAATACCGTTGACGCCCTGACCTTGGCTCAAGTGGCAATCGGACTCCTACGGCAACAACTCCGCCCCGGCGACCAGGTGCATCACATGGTCAAGACCGGAGGCTCATTTGCCAACATCATCCCCGCCAAGTCGGTGGCCCAGTTCATGTGTCGCTCCATCAATATTGAACGACTGAACGAGCTGCGTACAAGAGTGGATAAGTGCTTCCAAGCAGCCACCTTGGCTACCGACACCAGTTACGAAATCGAAGTTCTCGGCCACGAGTTCACGCACATGGTTTCCGACGGGGACATCCTCAAGCACTACCGCAGTAATGCGGAGCGCTTTGGGCGTACGTTCGAACTCGATGACGAGGGCATTACGAAGCCAACGATCTCTACCGATATGGCCAATGTCTCCCTGGTGACCCCATCGATTCACCCTCTCATCAAGATTGAGACCAACGGAGCAACAAACCACCAGCCCGAGTTCACCGCATCGTGCATCACGGCCTCGGCCGACCAAGCCGTTCTCGAAGGGGCCATGATTCTGGCCATGACGGCAGTCGACACTGCGCTCGATGGCCCACTACGTACCCGACTCCTCGAAAGGATCGCTCGATGATTCTCGAACACGCATGGCTCACCGTTATCGAGGGCCGCGAAGCCGAATTTGAATCGGCGATGGCTAAAGCCTTCGCCATCATCGAATCAGCGCCTGGATGCCACGGTGCCGAAGTGCGCCGTGTGGTCGAGAGTCTCAATTACGTCTTGATTGTGAAGTGGGACAGCGTCAAGGCACACATGGAGGGATTCCGTACTTCGCCTCTCTTTGAAGAGTGGCGTGCCGCAACGCATCACTTCTACTCAGAAAAGCCGTACGTTATTCACTACAGCGAGCCAATCGCCCGCTAGTTCCTAGCTGGGCTGGTAAATGCCGAACTCGCCACGGAGCGTGTCGGCCACTTCGCCGAGCGTCGCCATGCGCGAGAGCGCCGTCTTCATGGGATAGAGCAGGTTGCTCGAACCGCGGGCCGCTGTCGCCAGTTCGTCCAACGCGGCCGTCACGGCTGCGTTGTCACGGCGGAGTTTGAGTTCACGCACTCGCTTCTCCTGAGCGCGCTGCTGCTCCACGTCAACTGGGAAGACATCGTTCTTCTGGTTCGTGGTTTCGTTGAACTTGTTAACACCAACCACCACCTTCTCACCCCGATCAACGGCTCGAGCAAAGTCGTAGGCCGCGGTTTCGATTTCGTCCTGCATGAAGCGGGCTTCGATAGCGGCTACTGCGCCACCCATCTCGTCAATTCGCTTGATGTAGTCAGTGGCGAGTTCTTCAATCTCGTCGGTGAGGGACTCAACGAAGTATGAGCCGGCGAGGGGGTCAGCCGTATCGGCGATACCTGACTCGTAGCCAACGATTTGCTGGGTTCGCAGTGCCAACTTGGCGGCCTGTTCGGTTGGCAGACCGAGGGCCTCGTCAAATCCATTGGTGTGCAGACTCTGAGTGCCGCCGAGGGCAGCCGCGAGGGCCTGCAGCGTAACGCGCACCACGTTGTTCTGGGGCTGCTGGGCCGTCAGGGTCGATCCACCGGTTTGGGTGTGGAATCGAAGCATGGCCGACTTAGGGTCCTGCGACTTAAAGCGTTCTGTCATGATGCGCGCCCACAAGCGACGAGCGGCTCGGTACTTGGCAATCTCTTCAAAGAAGTTGTTGTGGGCATTGAAGAAGAAGGAGAGACGTGGCGCAAAGTCATCGAGCTTAAGTCCGGCCGCGAGCGCCGCTTCAACGTATGCGATGCCGTTCGCGAGCGTGAAGGCCACTTCTTGGGCGGCCGTCGATCCCGCTTCTCGAATGTGGTAACCGGAGATTGAAATCGTGTTCCAGTTCGGAATCTCCTTGGCGCAGTAGGCGAAGGTGTCAACGATGAGGCGCATGGAAGGCCGCGGTGGGTAGATGTACGTTCCGCGAGCAACGTACTCCTTCAAGATGTCGTTTTGAATTGTTCCGCGGAGCTTGTCGCCAGAGACACCCTGCTCTTCACCGACGAGCTGGTACATCAACAGGAGCGATGAAGCAGTGGAGTTAATCGTCATCGAGGTTGTCACTTCGTCGAGTGGTAATCCGCTCAGCAGGAGACGCATGTCTTCGAGTGACGAGATGGCGACGCCAACTTTGCCCACTTCGCCTTCAGCTCGAACATGATCCGAGTCAAAACCCATCTGGGTCGGCAAGTCAAAGGCACACGAGAGTCCGGTCTGGCCGGCTCCGAGGAGAAATTTGAACCTTTCGTTGGTGGCTTCGGCCGTTCCGAAACCGGCGTACTGGCGCATCGTCCAGAGTCGACCGCGGTACATCGTCGGCTGCACCCCGCGGGTGTAGGGGTACGTACCGGGCGTGCCCAGGTCACTCTCTGGGACGAAGCCCTCGAGGTCTTCGGGGCCGTAGACCGGCTTAATCTCGATACCTGAATCCGTAAATCGTCCATTTGCGCTTGTCACAACTACCAAGGTTAGAGGTTTGCGCCGAACTTGACGATTCGACATGGCACGATGTCTGGGTGAGTTCGACTACCCCACGGGTCCTAATGGTGCTACCCAATGACGGTACGGGTGGTATGCAGGCTCAGGTCCGCCTCATCAGCGAGGCTCTGGCCAGTTCCGGTAGTCAAGTCAGCGTTCTGATTGGCGGAGGCACCACCAAGGAATCCGTGGGAGGAGTGGCCTATCTTGTCGCCCCTCCGCTTCTCAAATGGTTCGGGATTCCCTTTCTCTATGCACTTCGTCGCCATGCTCGACTACTGCGAGCCGATGTAGTTCACGGCCACGGGCTACGCACGGGCCCCTTCGTGGCTCTCGCTCGTCGTCGGGCCAAGCGGTTCGTGACCTGCCACGGAATCGACCCGACGGCCGTTCCTAAGGGTCTTCTGCGACTTCTACGTCTCCTACCCGTCAAAGTTTTAGCCTGCGGCCCTGGACCGCAATCAGTTCTGCAGACCTTCGGCTTCACTGTTGGGCTCTTGGAAAACGCCACCCCGCCCGAATGGACTCCAAGGACTCGTTCAGAGTTCAATGAGCGGTTTGGCACAACCGACGACGACTTTGTTGCCTTGTGGCCGGCTCGGTTCTCGGCACAAAAAGATCATGGTTCACTACTCGCATTCGCTCAATGCCTACGCGATACGAACGTGGTGATGGTCTGCTGTGGCGATGGACCACTGCGAGCGCAATTTGAGTCGCGGATCATCGCTCTCGGACTCGAACGCAACTTTCGAACGGTGGACTTTGTGAGTGACGCCGCAGCCTGGTTACCCGCAACCGATTACTTCCTTTTGCCTTCCAAATGGGAGGGACAACCGCTCGTTCTCCTTGAAGCCATGCGCGCCGGCATCCCTGCGGTGACCTGGACCACAATCGGTGCTGAACTGCTCCCCCTGTCGTCACACGTTGCGTCGCCAGAGGAAGGGGCAGCACGCGTTCTTTCGTGGATGAATGCACCGAAATCTGCGAACGTCGAGATAGAAACGCAGCGAACGATTGCCGCCGGGCATGCACTCAGTATCGCAATTTCCTGGTATCAATCGCTTTACTATTCCTACTGAACAGACCAAGGAGCACCAATGTTTTGTACCGAGTGTGGAACGCAGTATGACGGTCAGCAGTGTGGCGCCTGTACTAGCGCCTCGAGCCAACTGGAATTGGCTGGCTGGTGGAAGCGAGTCGGGGCATCGCTCGTGGACTTTCTCGTTCTTGTGCCGCTGCTGCTCGTTGTGGGTGTGGCCCTAGTCGACGCTCAACCCATTATCGCCACTCTCGTTGGCTTTGCTATTCAGTTCGCGTACCTATCGCTCATGTGGACAAAGCGCCACGGGCAAACCGTCGGCGCCAAGGCACTCAGAATTCGCGTCGTCGCTGCCGACGGCAGCCCCATGACACCCGAGATGGCCTACCGGCGCGCCGCGGTCCTCCAGCTCCTCAATGTTGGTTCCTCCATGACCTGGGTCTTGCGACCACTAGGTCAGGTAGCACTCTTGCTCAACGTCCTCTGGCCCCTCTGGGACCCGCAGAAGCAGACTCTGCACGACAAGGCTGCTGGCACCATTGTGGTAACCGCGAAGGACTAAGCCTTCAACACCGCATGAGGCATGCAGAACTCGTCATACTCGGCAATCACAATTTCCCCAGCGTTCTCGCCACAGGCAGGGCACGCGGGGTCGCGACGGACCTTGAAGGTTCTAAATGACTGGTCGAGTGCGTCGTAGCTAAGCAGACGGCCCACCAACGGATCGCCCAAGTTCAAGATGAGCTTTAACGCTTCAAGAGCCTGGATCGAACCAATGATGCCGGGCAGCACGCCCAAAACACCGGCCTCGGCACAGCTTGGCGCGAGTTCGGCGGGCGGTGGCTCGGGAATCATGCAGCGGTAGCAAGGTCCGACGTAGGGGTTGAAGATGGTGACTTGACCCTCGAATCGAAAGATTGAACCGTGCACGACGGGAATCTTCTTTAAGAGAGCGGCATCGTTGACGAGGTAGCGCGTCGGGAAGTTGTCCGTTCCGTCGACGATGACGTCGTAGCCATCGATGATGTCCAGGATGTTGTCGGCACCCAAGCGGGTGTCGTACGTGATCACATTCAGATCGGGATTGAGCGCTGACAACGTCGCCTTCGCGGAGTCGACTTTGCGCATTCCGACGCGGTCCATGTTGTGGAGAATCTGACGCTGAATGTTCGAAGCGTCAACCACGTCCATGTCAATGACGCCGATTGTTCCAACACCGGCCGCGGCGAGGTACAGCGCCGAAGGCGAACCGAGTCCGCCCGCACCGAGCATTAAGACCTTGGCGTCAAGCAACTTGAGCTGACCCACTTCGCCAACTTCAGGCAGTAGTAGGTGACGCTGGTAGCGGTTGCGCTGATCGGCCGTCAGCGTCCGAGGAGTCGTCCAAGGCAGGCCGTCGTCCTTCCACTTGTTGAAACCACCGATAACCGAAACAACGTCTTGGTAGCCGAGGTCTTGCAACGTCTTGGTCGCAAAGGCCGAACGGACACCACCGGCGCAATAGACGGCGATGTGCGCAGTCTTGTCGGGTAGACGACCTTCAATCGAGAATTCGAGCTGACCACGGGGCACGTGGACGGCGTTAGGGACGGCGCCCTGGTCGTACTCGTCCGGTTCGCGGACGTCGAGAATGGTGAAGTGATCTAGTTGCGCCGCAACAGCCGAGGCTTCGATTTCACGAATCTCGGACTTGGCGGCGTTGAGTAAGTCGCGGGGGGTAGCCATAGTGAACTCCTTTAGGAGTTAAACCCTACCATTTTGGTCAGGAATAGACAACGGCGTCTTTTAGTCTGCCTAGGTGGAGTTCTCCGATCTCGCCCGCCGGCGCCGTATGGTCCGTTCCTTTGATGGCACGCCCGTGCCTGGCGATCTGATGGCTGCGTGGTGCGAATTGGCACTGAGTGCTCCAACGGCCGGCAATAGTGCCGGCGTCCAGTTCGTCGTGATTGAACCAATCAAGGTCGCTGCATACTTTGAGGCCGCCACCGATAAGTCGTGGCGTTCAAATGCTCGACGCGCCGATGGCCTCCTGCGTGCCGGTGGTGTAGTCCTCGCTCTTTCGAATCCCGACCTCTATACCGGGCGCTACAGCGAAGCCGACAAGGCCCAGAGCGGACTCGCCAATCAAGACGCCTGGCCCATCCCCTACTGGCACACCGACGCCGCCATGGCCACGATGCAGTTGCTCCTTGCGGTCGAAGACGAGAATTGGGCCACCTGTTTTTGGGGCAACTTTCGTCATGAAGCCGAGATCTTGTCGCTAGCCGGAGTAACCGCACCATGGCGCCTGTTCGGCAGCATTTTGATCGGACGTCCCGACGGCAACGATGTGCGCTCGCCGTCGCTTGATCGCGATGTGCCGTCACGCACATCGCGCGTACTACGACTGTCGTGAGCGCGTAATCAGATACTGCAGCAGAGTGCGAGCACCGAATGCCGTCGCGCCACGCTGGTAGTACCCGCGCGCGCTGTCCGTTCGACTTGGTCCAGCCACATCGAGGTGAGCCCACGAAATACCGTTCGTGAAGTTCCTCAGGAACAGCGCCGCGACAATCGCACCGGCGTTGCCGGGTTTACCAAGGTTCTTGAGATCAGCGACGTCAGACTCGAGCTGAGACTCGTAGCCATCCACCAGCGGGAGCTGCCAAAAGGGTTCACCGGTTTCACTACTGGCAGCCAAGAGCTGTGAGGCCAGCACGTCATCAGTTGCAAACAGCGCACCCATGTCTTCACCGAGCGCCACAACTTGCGCACCTGTCAACGTGGCGATATCAATAATTGCGTCAGGCTGCCGCTCGGCCGCCAGACTTAGTCCGTCGGCCAAGATGATCCGACCTTCAGCATCGGGGTTGATAATTTCCACCGTCTTGCCGTTGCGAATCTTCAGCACGTCACCGGGCCTCATCGCTGCGCCACCGATCATGTTCTCGGTGAGAGGGGCGATCGCGGTGATGCGAATCGGGAGAGCCATTTCGGCCGCAGTGGCGATGACCGAGATAACAATGGCTGCGCCCGCCATGTCCGTCTTCATCGTGGCCATACCCGCTGGCGTCTTCAGCCAAAGGCCCCCAGTATCAAAGGTGACCCCTTTGCCGACGAGTACGACGTGGGGTGCCTCAGGATTACCGGCCGGAGCGTAGGTGGCGAGTACGAGGCGGGCAGGCTGCGACGAGCCGAGATTTACGCCCTGGAGTCCACCGAGGCCTTCTTCGGCGATCTTGGAGTCCTTCCAGATTTCCAGTTCGACATTGGGAATCCCTTCAAGACGTGCGGTGGCAAAGTTAGCGAACGCTTTGGGATGAAGATCCATACCAGGCATATCGATGAGATGCTTGGCCCAATTCACGCTGCTCGCAACGAGCGAACCGAGGCGCACACCATCGGCCACGCTTTCGTCCAGTGACTCGGCATCAGGTCCAACCGCGATGATGCCGACTGGGGCACTCTCCGGGGCACCTTTGTAGGAATAATTTGCGAGCAGCACTCCTTCAACCAGCGCCTGGGCGATGTCAACCACAGGCCGAGTGGGCCAAATTGAGAGAATTATGGCGGTGGGCACCTTGGGCGATACTTTGGCGGCCATCGCACCAATCTGACGCCACTGTTCTCGTGAAGTACTCGCACCGTTCGTGACCACAAGCGTGACGGCGGTTCCGTCAACTGCGCGAAAGGTCACCGAAGAGCCCAATTTGGGACGAAGGCCTTGCTTCTCACACCACTCCGAAGAAATCGGCGACGGCAGGGTGACGCCATTCACGATGGCCGGCACTCCCGCGGCCACGGTGAGGGCACCATCAGTTAGGACCAAGGGAACTACTACGGAACTGAAACTTGTGAGTTCACGAATAGATGAAACCGAAACAGTGCGAGCCATGCTCATTCCCTCTTTCCTTTACTCGGCGGCGCGGGCCGTCGGGTGATTAGGTCCCTCTGCGAAGCGGGCCAATGTCCAAATTAGGTCACTCAATCGGTTGAGGTAAGCGATCACTTCAGAGTCGGGCAGTGGATAGGTCACCGCTATCCGCTCCGCTCGACGCACGACCGTACGAGCGACGTCTAAGGAGGCGGAGGCCTGGTTGGCACCCGGCACGATGAACTCTTTTGGTATTTCAATGAGCGCGCTATAGGCGTCAATCTGGGATTCCAACTGCGCCACCATCGCCGCAGTAACGAGAGACTTGCCTGGAGTCAACTTCGAACGATTTTCTGGCAAGGTCGCCACTTCGGCCATAAGGACCCAGAGGTCGCGCTCAATATGAATAAGCACTTTGTTGAGCTCACTGTCGGATCCCTGGAGGGCCCGGGCCCAGCCAATGGCGGCTTGGGCTTCGTCCACCGCTCCGTTAACTTCGATCGGATCAGAACTCTTCGGGACTCGACCACCAAAGTAGAGGCCGGTCGTGCCGTCGTCACCATCACGGGTATAGATCTTCATCACCCAAGCGTACCGGTGGGCTCCCACTACGCTCTCGTACTCAAGACGTCGGTTCGAGGGCTCCGGAGAGGTGAAACGGTAGCCTTGAGGCATCGCCATGACTACTTTGCCCCCCTTCCAACGTCCGAGTGCCAGCGACCCCTATCTCGCCGCACTGGCCAAGCGCGCATTGATCTTTGACGGAGCCACAGGAACCAATCTCCAGTTAGAAAACCTCACGGCGGCCGATTTCGGTGGTGACGACCTCGAGGGCTGCAATGAACTCCTCGTCCTAACTCGTCCAGACGCCATTGAGCGACTACACCGGTCGTTTCTCGATGTCGGTGTGGACGTCATCGAGACCAACTCGTTTGGTTCATTCTCGGTCGTTCTCGCTGAGTACGGCATTCCCGAGCAGGCCCACGAACTCGCAATTACCTCGGCCCAAATTGCTCGGCGCGTCGCTGATGAGTACGCCACCACGACCTCACCGAAATTCGTAGCTGGCTCCATTGGCCCCGGAACCAAGTTCCCCACCCTCGGCCAGATTTCCTACGACGAGCTCTCCGCCTCCTACGAGGAACTGGCCTACGGACTCCTCGAAGGCGGAGTCGACCTTCTGCTCGTTGAGACCATGTTTGACCTACTCTCCGGCAAGGCAGCCATCAACGCCTGTCACCGAGCGATGGCTCGCCACGGACGTATCGTGCCGATTCAAGCCCAAGTCACCATCGAACTCACCGGACGAATGCTGCCCGGTACCGAAATTGGCTCGGCGATTACCTCACTTCTCCCACTCGGCGTTGACGTCCTAGGACTGAACTGCGCCACCGGCCCCGTCGAGATGCACGAGCCACTGCGTCAGCTTTCTGACACCGCGCCCGTGCCATTGGCCTGTTTGCCCAATGCGGGGCTGCCCAGCGTCGTCGACGGCAAGATGCACTACGACCTCACACCTGACGGCCTGGCCGAACACCTCGCTCGATTCGTGGCGGATTACGGCGTCGCAGCCGTGGGTGGTTGCTGTGGCACGACTCCCGAACACCTCGCTCGGGTCGTGGAAGAAGTGGGCAAGGTGACTCGCGCCGAGCGCACCACCGTCTTTGAGCCATCGGTCTCGTCGATTTATTCATCTACCTCGTACCACCAAGATCGCTCAGTGCTCCTGGTTGGTGAACGCACTAACGCCAACGGTTCCAAGAAGTTCCGTGAAGCGATGCTCGAAGGCGACTGGGACACCTGCGTCGGTATGGCCCGTGATCAAATCAAAGAGGGTGCCCACATCTTGGATGTCTGTGTGGACTACACCGGTGCAGACGGAATTGGCGATATGGATGCACTTATGTCCCGCCTCGCCACCCAGGCTTCCGTTCCCATAATGGTTGATACCACTGAAATCGCCACCGCCCGCGCCGCGTTGACGTGGCTCGGTGGTAAGGCCATCTTGAACTCCGTCAACCTCGAAGAGGGTGAGGGTCCCGGAACTCGTTTGGATGGCTTTTTGTCACTAGCGGCCGAATTCGGTACGGCCGTGGTGGCCACCTGCATCGACGAAGTGGGCCAGGCCCGCACCGCGGAGTGGAAGGTTCGTGCCGCCACCAACATCACCAACCTCGCTGTTGAGAAATATGGACTCGACCCTCGAGATATTTTAATTGACCCCCTCGCACTCCCCCTTTCCACGGGAATGGAAGAATCTCGCCGCGACGGCATTGAGACACTCGAAGCAATTCGACGTATCAAGGCCGAACTCCCTGGTGTGCAGACCATCCTGGGCCTCTCCAACATCTCCTTCGGACTCAACCCGGCCGCCCGTCAGGCACTCAACTCGGTCTTTTTGCACGAAGCATCCGAGGCCGGTTTGGACTCCGCCATCGTGCACGCTTCCAAGATCGTCCCCTTGGCTCGCATCGACGATGCCGTGCGCACCGCTTGCCTCGACCTCATCTACGACCGCCGTACCGAAGAGTATGACCCATTACGCAAACTGATTGACCTCTTTGAAGGCGTCAAGGTCACCGACACGACCAAAAGCAACCTCGACGACTTGCCCTTGCGTGACCGTTTACGCCGTCGCATCATCGACGGTGTGCGTACCGGACTCGAAGCCGACCTTGATGCGGCGATGGCCGAGGGTATCAAGCCACTTGAGATTGTTAACGACATCCTGCTCGACGGCATGAAGGAAGTTGGCGAACTCTTCGCCACTGGCGAAATGCAGCTCCCGTTCGTACTCCAGAGCGCCGAGACCATGAAGTCCGCCGTGGCCCACCTCGAACCGTTCATGGAAAAGTCTGACCAGGGTGGTCGCGGCAAGGTCGTCTTGGCTACCGTCAAGGGCGACGTGCACGACATTGGCAAAAACCTGGTCGACATCATTTTGACCAATAACGGCTACGAAGTAGTCAACCTAGGCATCAAGGTCGGCATTAACGAAATGTTGGCTGCGGTCGATGAGCACAAGGCTGATGCCCTGGGTATGAGTGGCCTCCTCGTGAAGTCGACGCTCATCATGCGCGAAAACCTTCAAGTGATGAACGAGCTGGGTTACTCAGATCTCCCCGTGCTTCTGGGAGGCGCTGCCCTCACGCGTACCTACGTCGAGCGCGACCTTCGAGAGATCTACAACGGACGTCTCTTCTACGGCAAGGATGCCTTTGAGGGGCTTCGCGTTCTCGACCGTTTGGGAGAATTGAAGAAGACCAACGAGATAGACGACCTCTTCGGTCGCGAAATTTCGGAGCGAAAGGTTCCCCGGCGTAGTCGTGACGGGATGGCCCCGAAGCCCGATGGGCTGCCACACCGCAGTCCCGACGTCGCTGACAATAACGAACTCTTCCCGCCACCATTCCTCGGATCACGAGTGGCCAAGGGGATGTCCATCGACGAGATTTCAGAGTTCTTGAATCTCACCGCTCTCTTTCGGAATCAATGGGGCTTTCGCCCCGAAGGCGACGAAGACGACAACGCCTTCAAGACGCGCGTGCGGGCCACCCTGCGGGAGCAGCTCGCAATCGCCAAGGCCGAGAACTTACTCAACCCCCAAGTCGTATGGGGTCACTTTCCCGTCGCGGCCGATGGCGATGACCTAGTTGTCTTCACCGATGACACGCGGACGACCGAACAGACCCGCTTTGTATTTCCCCGTCAGCACCAAGAGCCGTTCATGTGTATCTCGGACTTTTTCCGCTCCGTGCAGAGTGGTGAGAAGGACTACGCCAGTTTCATGCTCGTAACGATGGGCTCACGCGTTAGTGAGCGCTGCCAGGAACTCTTCGCCGAGGATCGCTACACCGACTACCTCATGTTGCACGGTCTCGGCGTTGAAATGGCCGAGGCACTCGCCGAACTCTGGCATAAGCGCATTCGAGAAGAGCTGGGTTTTGTTGATCAAGATGGACCCACCCTAACTGGCCTCTTCCGTCAGCAGTATCGAGGCGGCCGCTACTCGTGGGGCTACCCCGCCTGCCCCGATCTCACCGACAACGCCAAAGTCGCCGAATTGCTGGGTGCAGGACGTATTGGCGTTGAAGTCTCTGAAGGCTTCCAGCTACACCCGGAGCAGACAACCGACGCCATCATCTGCCATCACCCGCAGTCGAAGTACTTCGTCGCGTAGTCCGCGCCATTCCCCCTGCTAGCGAGGGAATTAGAGTCGTTAGTTGTAAGTATTTCCAGACGCAATCACAACACTAAGTATTAGAACTGTAATCCCGATACTGCCGAGCACGATTCCGGCAGTTGCCATTCCCTTGCCAGACTGACCCGTTACCTTGATCTGCTTGTGGGCAACGAGTCCAAATATCAATGCCAAAATGGAGCCAATGTAAAACACCCAGACGATGCCCAGCACCAGCGAGGCGATTGCGAGTCCGTTGGTGGCAGCATTCGCAGATACTACGCCGGTGCTAGTTCCTGGCTGAAAGGTGTTAACACCACAACTTGAGCAGAATTGAGCGTTGTCGGTGTTGTTGTGTCCTGCGGTGCAGAGCATCAGATTCTCCTGAGAAACGTTCTAACCGAAATATTAACATAAAAGCCAAAAAAACGCCGCTATAAACACTATATACCACCTCTGACAACTTGTTAAATGCTTGGCGTAATGCCATTAAATAAAGGAGAAGACTACTTATATGAAGACAAGGAAGTCGGAGACACTACGAAACCACGTTTACTGTGGTTGTAGCAAGAGACGGTGTCTGCCGTGAGATCGCATGTCAACGGACCATCAATGACGCGCGTACCGGCGCTGAGGGTGACAGTTCCCAGACCAGGATTTCCCAAGCAGCTACCGCTCTCGCAAGTCTTGAACGTTCCATCCACTTCCATCCGCACCGAGCGATTGTGTGAGGCTGTCTGGCAGTAGGCGTACGTGCCGAGCGCCGGAGAATGTGAGACTTCGCATTGGAGATCAGAGGCCGGGGCGAAGAATTCGTAGGCATGCTGGGAGCCGACGTACAACTGGTGCGTCGGCTGGAATCCCGTTCCCCGAGTTGCCGTAAATGTAATTGCTCCACCAATCAGCGCAACGGCCAAGGAGAAGATGACTGCACGAGATCGAATTGTGGTGAGGGCTTTCATGGGGAGACAGTAATGAAAAGTGCTCTTGCGCCACTAGGGCACAAGGGCACTTTCAACGAATTGACCGTTTACCGGAGCAAGGTGATCAGCCTCCGTTGCCGGCAGCGATGTACGTACGACAGGGCTGACCACGGTTGCTCCCGCAGGCCGGCTGACTGTCGGTTGGCGTCACTGTTGACACCACCGGCAGGACAAGTGAAGAGGCACCGAAGTAGATGGTGTTCGTTACTGCACCATTAGTCACCAGACTTCCAAATTCCCACGATGGACGATCACCGCCTGGCGCACTAATCGTGATTCGAATCCGGGAGCCAGTGCGGAAGGTAAAGGCAATGGGATTGATTGGTACTCGCACATTGACCGCCGTGCCTGGGGTTAAGGCGTGAGCACTACTTGCGGTATAGAGCGGCACTGGCGCATACTGCGTCGACGCCTTGGTATCAACAGTGCGATAACTGGCCCGGAGGAATCCGGAGGTTACGTACATTTCTTGACCACTAGCGCGCACTTCCGACACCGTCACTTGAATGTCCGTATTAGTAGCGGTCGATGCAAGGCGGAGATTCAAGCTGGCTGGGCCGACCACTGTCGTATTTTTTGTAAGTGCGCCCGAGAGAAAGCCTGCGCCGTCGGTTCCGGTCACGGCTGTCCAGTTGTAGTTCGGCTGTGCGGCCCAGGCGTTAAAACTCGATCCAGCCGACGTCGCAGGGCGGGTGGAGGCATCCGGCTTGTAGGTCGCACTACCTGACGTAGGAGCAGCGCCGAGAAGGGCACCACTGGCACCTAGGTAGTACGTCGCTGCTTTAGCCGTCGTTGGCGGGAACGCGGTGAACCCTGCTTCGTACGCCGGCGAAAGTACGCCGGCGCCGGCCGAAGAGTTTCCATTATCAAAGAGGACTCGGATGCGAGCATCCTTTTTGAACAACGTCAAAGCGCTGGCGTAACTCGAAGCCGAGGTGAAGCGAACGGCCGGGAAAGTTGCTCCGCTCGTGGGCTGGGCGCCGGACATAAAGAGGCTCCCTAAAAACCCAATCGTGGTTGGCTTGCGTTTACCCACGAAGAGATTAAGAAACTCATGCCAACGAGTCAAAATCGCGGGTGAAAAAGAGTCGACGTGAGTTCCATTCTGCATCGTGACCCAAACATTTTTATTCTTCGAGAGTGCACTGATGATCGCGGGCCACTGAGGTCCGGTCTGCTCGTCGTTCAGTCCACCAGTCAAGAAAACGGGGACCTTAATCGAGGTCGCCCACTTCTGGGGTGATCGAACGTCGTAAAGCGATGGGGTCCGGTCGTCATGGAGGGCCAGAATTTCATTGACGTCCTGTGCCTGTTCGTGGAACGTTTGATTACCAGCGCAGACCGTGTCGCCAGTATCGATTTCTGCTTGCGTCCAGGACTGACCTAGTGGTGCGGCCTTAGCGTCCCTAACGCGGTCCGCGATCCAACCGGCAGCGAAACCTGTGTTGCGAATGCCGCCCGGTGAACCCGTGGCAAACAAGTCGTTAGTCGGACTCATCGGAGCGATGGCGGCCAGGTGTGGTGGCTGGAGGCCAGCCACAGCGAACTGACTGATTCCCGAATACGAGATCCCGATGAGACCCACCTGATGGTTCGAGACCCAGCTCTGACGGGCAATGCGCTCGATGGCGTCATATCCGTCGGTTGCCAGGGTCGGACCAAAGAGGTCGTAGGCGCCACCCGAGCAGCCTGATCCACGAATCTGTAATGACACCGTGGCGAATCCAACGCTGGGACCAATTAGGGAACCCAGGGCCGTCGAAGACGAAGGCAGGAGGGGGTCGTTTGCAGGGTGGCCGGCACGACCTAGATATGAGTCGATGAGTGAGTGGGGTGCAGCCGTGGTGTACCCGGAGTATTCGATAAGTGTCACGAATGGGCCGTTGGCGAGAGTCTTGCCGTCGGGCAGACGAACTGTCGCCGCCAAATTGATGCCGTCTCGCATCGTGATGTAGTTCAGTCCTTCGTGGAGCGCAGGGCCGTTATAGAGCGAAACATTTGGGGTCTTGGTATCGAGGACGGTAAAAACTGGTCGGCTGACTCCACCGACGGTGGCGTGGTAGCCCGTTCCGGGGACGATGTCATGAAAGACAAGGGCGCCGTGGGCATCGGTTACGCCCGTGCCGATCGTGGCGTTTTTAGAGTTGTAGAGCGTCACTGACACGCCGGTGGCGGCGGCGCCACTTAACGTCGTTGACACGTACACCGCATTGACCGATCCACGCACCGAAACGGTAATAGTGCTCGCCATTGATGCGTGAGCCAGGCCCAACGTTGTAATAAGCGTGAGGGCCATAACTATGGCAATACGTGAAAAACTCTTGGTCCCCAACATGAATTCCCCCCAGGAAGTGCTGCCCATTCCTAGCACCGAATTCTCGAGCCCGGAGACTCTAGACCGTCGTGCGAATGCTGACTGGGGCGGGGGCGGCAGCGGCAGCGTCTCGAGCGTGATAGCTCGAACGCGTCAGTGGGGAACTCTGTACGTAGGCCAAACCGAGCGAGCGGCCCACGGCGGCCAGTTCGTCAAACTCGTGTGGCTCCCACCATCGAGCAACCGGCAGATGCTTGGTCGTAGGGCGCAGATACTGACCAATGGTGGCAATCTGCACGCCGACCGCCGCCAGATCGGCGAGCGTCTCTTCAACTTCGTCGCGACGCTCACCCAGACCCACCATCAGCCCAGATTTCGTAGTCAGACCGGCCGCACGGCTTCGAGCCAGCACCGCCAAGCTCCGCAAATACCCGGCCGACGGGCGCACGGCATATTGAAGACGCGCCACCGTCTCAATGTTGTGGTTCAAGACATCAGGCTTGGCGTCAAGAATGAGCTGAAGCGAATCCAGATCCCCCTTGACATCGCTAATCAAAACTTCAACTTGGGTGTTCGGCTTGCGCTCGCGGATGGCATAAATCGTTTCGGCAATCGCGCCCGCACCACCGTCTTCAAGATCATCACGTGCAACGCACGTAATTACGGCGTGGGAAAGATTGAGGCGGACCACCGCTTCGGCCACGCGGGCCGGTTCGGTGGCATCGAGGGGCATGGGTTTGCGTGTATCGATGAGACAAAATCCGCAAGCTCGGGTACAGCGCTCACCATTCACCATGAAGGTCGCCGTGCCATCCTGCCAGCACTCAAAAATGTTGGGGCAGCCGGCCTCTTCGCAGACGGTTACCAGGCGCAAGTCTTCGGTCAGTTTGCGCAACGAGTTGAACTCACTGCCCATATGTGCAGGAATGCGGAGCCACTCTGGCTTGCGTGCAGCGATATCAAGACCCATATCGGGGTCGACCCCGGCCTTACGGAGGCGGCGAATAAGTGGTCGTTCACTACTCGTCGATGCGGCCGAACGATCCACGGATGCCACACTCGTCGCGCCCCCGAGAGCGGTCGCCACGGCGTCGGCAATGGCCTCTTCAGCTGTATTAAACGAGGTGGCCAGACCAAGGCTCTGCAGGGAGCCAACGGGGTACTGCGATACGCCGCAGGGAACAATGGCCTCAAACGCTTCGAGGTCGACATTTACGTTGAGGGCGATGCCATGCAACGTCCGACGGCGGCCCGAGGTGTCACGCTCCGTACGAACCCCGACTTGGCCAATCTTCACGGGTGCCGTGTCAACGTGAGCCCAAATACCAGGAAAACCGTTGAGTCGACCAACGACCCCCAAGGCACCCTGGCCATCAAGCATCTGGACCGCGGCAATTACACCGTCTTCGAGACGACCAACATGGAGTCGACCGGCCGAAGGGTCATCCGCTACCGTCACAATCGCCCAAAGGACAACTTGGCCGGGACCGTGATACGTCACATCTCCCCCGCGATCAGCGTCGATTACTGTGGCCGACAGTGACTCGGGGGCTACGAGAAATGATTCATCACCCGCTCGAACTCCCCGCGTATAGGTCGGTGGATGCTCAAAGACCAATAAGTAGTCGTCGTGGGCTTCAAGCAGGGCGTGCTGGAAGTCGTTGACTTCCGCAAATGCCACACGCCCGAGATGACGACGACGTAGCACTACCGCTCCGCGTGGATGTCGATGGCGGCAAGGATTTCACCCACCCGCTCGAGATACTTGGCTGCAGATACGGGGTCCGCGACGCGATGATCGAATGAGAGTCCCAGCACCAACCGGCGTCCCGGCTCAACTACTTCCACACCGTCTCGTAGAACAATCACGGGAACATGACGGACGGCACCCACAGAGAGTGCGGCCACATTTGGTTGGATTAAGAGTGGTGTTGCCACCAGCGTGGAGGGAGTCGGAGCCGCGAGAAGCGAGAAGGTCCCGCCGAGAAGATCATCGGTCGTTAGCTGACGGGACTCCACGCGATCTGAGAGATCACTCAAACGTTGGGCTAACGCCCGAAGAGTGAGGCCGCCAGCGGCATGAACCACGGGCACCAGCATGCCCGCCGGCTGAAGGCTCCGCACAAACCCGAGATTGATAGTCCGGTGAACAATCAAGTCGTCACCCGCAACTGTCGCATTGAAGAAATCAAACTCAGCGAGCGCGCGTACGGCAGCGAGTGCGACCAGTGTCTCATCAGTAATAGGCGTACCGTCCGTCGTGCTACGACTTACGGCATCGAGTGTGACAAAAACCGACGCATCGACTTCGACGGCCACAAAACCGTGGGGACTCGTGCGGACGGAATCCACCATGTGCTGAGCCATACGGCGCAGCCCTGGAGTCAGGGCAATAGCTACATCGTCAGAAGGTCTCTTTGCTACGGCCGCTTCAGCATCGCGACGGGTAACCGAGCCTCCGAGACCGGTGCCTTGAATCGAGCGAGCGTCTACGCCGCCATCTTCCAGGATGCGGCGAACGACTGGGGACACCACTAGTCCCTTATCGGACTTGGATGGTGCAGTGGTGGGTGCCACGGCGGTCGGCGTGGAACTTGGAACTTCATCTACTGGCGATGGAGGAGATGCGGGTGCACCGTCTAACTCGCCAATGACGGCAACCACGGCACCGACACCGACGGTGTCACCTTCGTTAGCCAAGATTTTGAGCAGAACGCCCGCCGCCGGAGAGGGCAACTCGGAGTCAACTTTGTCCGTGGAAATTTCAAAGAGAGGCTCGTCGCGCCCAACGACATCACCGACGTTCTTCATCCAACGGGTGATGATGCCTTCAGTGACGGACTCACCGAGGGAAGGAAGCGTGACATCAGCCAACGTGGAGTCCTCGTCCGGCTAGGGCGAGGAGGGTCTCGCCAAACGTCTCCGAGAGAGACGGGTGAGGCTGAATCAAGGCTGCTGCTTCCGAGGCAGTGGCCTCCCAGTTGACGGCAAAGTAGCCCGCACCCAACTGTTCAGTGACCCACGGACCGGCCATGTGGACGCCGAGTAGCTGACCAGCGGTACCGTCGGCATTCTTCTCGGCAATGATCTTTACGACACCTTCCGTGTCGCCGATGATGCGTGCACGACCGTTGCCGGCGAAGGGATCTTTCTTCACCACGACGTTGTAACCGCGCTCCTTGGCTGCCGCTTCAGTCAGGCCGCAGAAGGCCACTTCGGGGTTCGTATAGATCGCCCACGGAACTCGGTCATAGTTAACCGGCACGGTGGCTTCACCAAGGATGGTCTTAATAGCCACGATGGCCTCTGCAAATCCAACGTGAGCCAACTGGGGGGTTCCGGCCACAACGTCGCCTACGGCAAAGACGTTAGGAGCGGCGGTACGCATGTATTCATCGGCCACCACAAAGCCACGCTCGTCAAGTTCCACTCCGGTTGCTTCACCAAGGAGGCCCTCGGTACGGGGGCGACGGCCTACCGAGACAATGACCATGTCGACCTGCACGTCGTCCACGCCGTCGAGGTGCAACGTGGTGCCGGTCTGACCAGGTGTATGACCGGTGACCTTGGCATTGGTCACGATGTCGATACCGCGCTTCTTAAAGGAACGCTGTACGACCGATGCCACTTCAGTGTCGCATCCCGCGAGGATTGAAGGCAAGCCCTCAACGATGGTGACATTCGATCCCATGTCACTCAGCATTGAGGCGAATTCACAACCAATAGCGCCCCCGCCGATGACGGCCGCCGATGAGGGCAGTTCACTCAGAGCCAAGAATTCATCGGAGGTCAAGATGACTTCGCCGTCGACGTCGAACCCGGGCAGAGTGCGAGGAACTGAACCCGAAGCCAGAATGACGTTCTTTCCCGTCAGCGTTGTGCCGGCATCGGCGCCATCTAGAACTACGACGCTGTTGTTGGCATCGAGTAGACCGGTGCCATCGAGCACATCAATCTTGCGACCCTTCAGGAGACCGGAGAGACCCTTGTGCAGCTGATCGACGACGTCATTTTTTCGATTCTGACTCACGGCAAAATCAACGGTTGGCGTGGAGGTGGTGAAACCAAATGCGCTGCCGTGTTGGATTGTTCGCAGCACGTGGGCCGTTTCTAAAAACTCTTTGGCGGGAATGCAGCCACGGTGCAGGCACGTGCCACCGACCTTGTCACGCTCAATGAGAGCCACGGAGAGTCCGGCGGCGGCGGCGTAAAGAGCGGCGGCGTACCCTCCGGGGCCACCGCCGATTACGACAACATCAAACTGTTTACTCTCAGAAGCCACAGTGACCCTTTCTGCGCCGAAACGACGAAACTTAGGAAATTCTAGTTCCGTGGGACCCCTGTCAGTTCAGGGTGTTGTCGACCTTCCATGGCCCAGATCGGCCGCTTCGGTTGCCAGCCCATCAACGAAATCGTTCATCACGTCGCCGGAGTGACCTTTTACCCATCGAAATGAGATTGACCGATCCGACTCCAAAACGAGTGCAAACAGCGTTTCCCAGAGGTCACGGTTCGCCACCGCCTGGCCCTGCGAGTTCTTCCAGCCCCGCTTGAGCCAACCGGCGTACCAACGATCGTTGAAACACTTCACAACGTAGGTTGAGTCGGAGACAATCTCAATCACGTCATCGGGCACGGAGCGGAGTGCTTCTATGACGGCGAGGAGTTCCATCCGTTGGTTCGTCGTGTGCTCGTCGAAGCCCGAGGCGAAATAGGTCGCTCCCTCGGCCCAGGCCCAGCCTCCGGGACCGGGGTTACCACGACAGGCTCCATCGGTATAGAGAATGCGACTCACGGAGTGTGGGTGGTCCAGGCGTCTGGGTCTTTTGTGAATTGCGTGACCTCGAGGGGCAGTTCACCCTTGGCAACATCGGCCACGGTGACGTGTTCGAGAACTTGGCGCAAGCTGGCGCGCACCGCAATCCAGACCTCCTGCAATGAAGTAGCCACGCCGTCGTAGTGAACATCTTCGGGACGATTGCCTCGCACACCGGCCATTGGTCCACCGACAACGCGCAGCACCTTAGCCAGCGTGATCTGATCGGCCGGTCGCGCCAAGACGTAGCCACCGGCCGCCCCTCGGTGGCTCAAAACGAGCTCCGCTCGACGGAGATCAGAAAGGATCGCTCCGAGAAACTTTGCGGGAAGGCCCTGCTCTTCGGCCAGCGCTGCGGCACTCATTGGTTCTTCAGAACTAGCCAGTGACAGCAGGGCGCGAATGGCGTAGTCGGCCTTGGCAGGTATTTGCATCGTTACAGTTTGCCTTGCTGCCTTACGCGTTTAGGTCAAGTGAGGTGAGGTCGGGACCCACTACGAGATTGCCGGAAAAATGCTCCTTAGCGGCGGCGGCCCACTCGGCTTCGCCCCCGGGCGGAGGTGCCGGCACGTAGTGCGTCAAAATCAAGTGCTTGATTCCGGCTCGTTGTGCCGTTTGGGCGGCCTGCTCAACCGTGGAGTGGTAATCCAAGATGTCCTGGAGGCGAGCGATCGGCACCATTTTCACGATGTCTTCGCGCAATACAGTCTGGACGTAGGCATCCGCGCCGACGAGTAATTCGTCGAGCGAGTCACAAGGAACACCGTCACCGGCCATCACTACGTCATGTACGCCATCGGAAATACGAAAGCCGACTGAGGGGTGAACCGGCCGGTGGTCAGTTTCGCCAACCTTCACCTTCATCGTTCCCACGGTAAAGACGTCACCTGGGCCCACTTCCACAACATTGAGGCGCGGCGCGGCGTTGAGGTCATCGTGATGCGAAATGCGGTAGTGGATGTCTGCTTCCAACATTTCGAGGATGTGTTGCACCATCTTGATGGTGCCGGGTGGCCCCCAGATTGAGAGTGGCACCTCAGAGTCGGGCTGCGACATAACCCAGTACGACGTAATGATGTCATTTAGATCACAGATGTGATCACTGTGCAGGTGCGTTAATAAGACACCAGTGAGCATGGGCGGGAAATAGCCCGCTCCCACGAGTCGCGTGACGACCCCGCGACCAGCGTCAATCAGGAGCGTCGTGCCGTCGGAACTCACCAACGAACTAGGGCCCGCACGATTCGCGTCCGGGATTGGGGACCCGGTTCCCAGCAGTGTAATTTTCATGTTGACTCCTCTATATGACGACGAGGTTAGGCGAAGCCTCCTCCTAGGGTGGTTGCGTGTGGAATCTCCATTCTCGCCATCTCTATCTCTGCGTCGGGATCCGACCCGACATGGGTACATTTCTGCCGGCAGTCCTTCGTGGCGGGGTAGATATCGTCCAACTCCGAGAAAAACACGCCACTCGTGATGTTCAGCGAGTAGCCGCCCGCGAGATGCGTGAAATTTGCCACGCGTTTGGCGTGCCTTTCATCATGAATGATGACCCCGAACTAGCCCTAGAGGTGGGGGCTGATGGGGTCCACGTGGGTCAAGACGATGCCACTGTCGAATACTGCCGGTCCGTCCTAGGCGACCAAGCCATTATTGGTATCTCTACCCATGCGGATGCGGAATTTACCGCCGCATTGTCCCTCTCCGTCTCCTATCGATCAGCCGGGCCAATTGTGGCCACACCGACTAAGAAGGAGCGAATGCCGACCGGCGTGGAGTACGCCGTGCGGTCTCAGCTCAGTAGTAGTGATCCCGTCTTTGTGACGGGCGGCGTCGATCTTGGCACACTCCCCGACCTTCTCGGCCGGGGGCTTCGTCACTTTGTGGTGGTTCGAGCCCTCACTGAGTCAACGGCACCCGAGGCCACGGCCCGGTCGATGGCCCAACTCATTCATTCTGCGCTTTAGTGGCGGTCTAGCCAACCAAGGAGTGTGGCGACCATACGCGGATCAGCCCGCAGGGTATGTCCGGCACCCTGAATAATCCGCAGTTCAGCGTGCTCTTCAGCTGCGGCGTAGAGATCTCGCGCGTGAGCGACTGGCACCTCAAGGTCTTCGGCACCGTGGCCAATAAGCAGTCGACGCGGGGGGATCTGAGCAATAGATCCCAGCGGATCGAGCTGAAGGACGTCGTGCACCAGCTCATCGGGATCGAGCAGTTGGTGGCCACCTTGCACGACGCCGGCACGATTAATCTGCGCTCGAAACTTCTCCGGCTCGCCGCACCACGCATCGAGGTGGGCTGAGGTTGCAAAGGTGGCGACGCCTCGAATGCGTTCGTCGTGAGCGGCCAGTCGCAGCGCCACGTTACCTCCCAGCCCAAAAGCGGCACAGGCGATAGGGTGCTCCTCTTCGGACAAACGGTCAACGATGGTGGTTAAGTCCGCAAGCCACTGCGTCCCAGAAAATGTTCCGGTACTGGCACCGACACCAGACATAGTTCCAGTGGCCACGAGCCATCCCGACTCATGCGCGAGGTGTTCACCTAATTCTGGCAACATGCCGGCGGCGGTGCGGCCCATGCCGAGTGCCCGTGGCAGTCCATGAAGCAGTACGAGTGTTCGTTCTACCGGTGTTCGACTTTCGGACTGAAAGACGTGAAGATCGAGCTCTGATTCCCCGCTAGCGAGACGTTCGTGCAACTGCACGAAACTCAGATTCCGAGCAGTTGCGCCAGAATCTCGCGGTGGTAAGCAGGGTCACCAAGCAACAGTTCGCTGCTCTTGGCCCGCTTGAAGTAGAGGTGCGCGTGGTGTTCCCACGTGAAACCAATACCACCGTGGATCTGAATGTTCTCGCCGGCACAGTGGAAGTAGGCCTCTGAGCAGTAGGACTTGGCCAAGCTGGCGGCAACGGCGAGGTCGTCGCTGTTCTCCTGTGAGCAGTAGGCGGCGTAGTACGCAGCCGACTTGGCGGACTCAACTTCGAGCAGCATGTCTGCCGCCTTGTGCTTGATGGCCTGGAACGAACCGATGGGACGACCAAACTGGACGCGCTCCTTGGCGTACGCCACGGCATTGTCGAGCACGCGCTGGCTTCCGCCAACCTGCTCAGCAGCCAACAGAGCGGCAGCCTTTTGCAACGCCACCTTGAGGCCAGCCTCGGCACCACCGTCGGTACCAATGAGACGGGCGGGGGTGTTAACGAATTCGAGGCGGCTCTGCTTACGGGTCTGGTCCATGGTGGGCAGCGCGGTGGCGGTCAAACCGGCAGCATTGCTGGCGACAGCGAAGAGTGAGAGACCCTTGTCGGTCTTGGCCGAAACCAAGATTAACGAAGCGGAGCTTCCGTCGATGACGTAGTTCTTCACACCGTTAATGCTGTAGGAATCACCCGAACCACTGGCGGTGGTCGACGTGTCAGACACGGTCCAGCTACCAGCGTCGTCGGTCAAAGCCAACGTGGCGATTGTCTCGCCCGTGGCGATGCCGGGGAGGTACTCAGCCTTGGCCTTGTCGTCGCCCGACTCGAGCAACGCGTTAGCGGCGAGGGCGACAGTGGAGAAGTAGGGAGCACAGAGCAGTGCTGCGCCCATCTCTTCAAAGACGACGTACTGCTCAACGGGGCCAAAACCTTGGCCACCGAACTCTTCAGGAATACCGAGCGCCTGGAGTCCAAGCTCTTCGGCCATCTGCTTCCAAACGGACTTGTCGTAACCGTCAGCGGTCGCCATCTGCTCACGAACGGCAGTCTCGGGGGACTTGTCATCAAGGAATCGACGGACCATCTTTCGTAGTTCGTCTTGCTCTTCGCTGAATCCAAAGTTCATGGCGGTTCCTTTTCCTTCGTCTTTTTCGTCACTGTGGGACTTATTGAGAATAGCGAATCCTGAGCCACCTAAAATCGCCCCGAAAGAAGTCCTTTTTCTCAGGTTGTGCCAGTCCCCCAATGGCCCCAAGTGGCAGTCTGTACCTATGGATAATGTCGATTTGGTCTGGTCTGATACGACGGCTGAGGTGCACCGGTTTGTGGTGGGACCCGTCGAAAACAATGTCTACGTGGTGCGATGCCGCCAAACGGGCGAGGCGCTCCTTATCGATGCGGCCAATGAACATGAGCGACTACTCGATGTGGCTCGTGCTCTAGGCGTACAAAAGGTCGTAGAAACCCATGGACACTGGGACCACATTCAGGCAGTCGAGGCCGTTCGTGAGGCCGGTATTGACGTCTGGGTGCGCCACGAGGATGCGGCCATGCTGCCTAGCTACGACGCGCTCCTCGAAGACGACGACGTTTTAACCGTGGGAAAACTCCGTATGCGGACGCTGCACACCCCTGGACACACCCCCGGATCTATCTGCTTTTCATTAGAAAACACCCCCGTTCTCTTCACTGGCGACACACTCTTTCCAGGCGGGCCGGGTAACGCCACCTTCGAGGGCGGTGACTTCTCAACCATTATTCAGTCCATAGAAAATCGCATCTTTAGGGCTTTCGATGGCGAGACCTCGATTTGGCCCGGTCACGGTGCTCCAAGTACGGTCGGCGCCGAGTCACCTTCGCTGGATACTTGGGTGGCTCGAGGCTGGTAGCCGGAGGGGCATTTAACACACGGCGGTAGGCTTTAACCGTGACGACCTCCCTCTTAGAACTCCAGAATCTCCACGTTGTAGCCGAAGATTCACAAATTCTGCGCGGAGTCAACCTCGTGATTCAAGCTGGCGAGGTCCACGCCTTGATGGGCCCCAACGGGGCCGGGAAGTCAACCCTCTCCAATGTCATCATGGGCCACCCCGGGTACACCATCACCGAAGGAAGGGTCCTGCTCAATGGGGAGGACATCGCCACCTGGACTGCCGATGAGCGGGCCCGGGCCGGAATCTTCTTAGCTTTCCAGTATCCAGAAGCCATCAGTGGTGTTTCGGTCATTCAGTTTCTTCGTCAAGCGGTCGCCGCCCGAAAGGGTCTCGATGAGTTGAGCGTGCTGGAGGTTCGTATGGACCTCATGGAGTGGATGGATCGACTCGGAATGGACAGCACCTTTGCGGAGCGGCATCTCAACGAAGGATTCTCCGGTGGCGAGCGCAAGCGAAACGAAGTTCTCCAGATGGCCCTCCTGGAGCCCATTGTTGCTCTGTTGGACGAGACGGACTCCGGACTCGACATCGATGCACTCCGGGTAGTGGCCAACGGTGTTCGCACCGTCAAGGCCGCTCACCCGCAAATGGGTGTCATTCTCGTAACCCACTACGTCAAACTCCTCGATGAGTTGAAGCCAGATCACGTACACGTTTTGATTGATGGCCAGATTGTCCATTCCGGAGATGCTGCCGTGGCCGACACGATTGAGCGAGAAGGATATGAGCCCTTCCGACTGGTGAAGAGTTGAGTTTTTTTCTCCCTTCGCAAGTCCGTAGCGATATCCCGCTGCTCCATCGGGAGGTGCACGAGCGTCCCATTGTCTACCTAGACACGGCAGCTACTTCGCTAACGCCCCGCATTGTCATTGAGTCAATGCAGCGCTACTACGAGACCTATCACTCCAATGTGCACCGTGCGGTCTACGTCACCGCCGCGGAGGCCACGGAGGCCTACGAAGATGCCCGCATCGCGGTAGGGCGCTTTATTGGGGCACCCCATCCAGCCGATGAACTCATTTTCACCCACGGGACAACGGAGTCATTTAATCTTCTAGCCAAGTCGTGGGGCCGAGCCAACCTCACCGCCTCAGACGCCGTGGTCTTAACCGAGATGGAGCATCACGCCAACTTGGTGCCGTGGTTCCAACTGCGTGACGAAATTGGTTTTGAGATCCGCTTCATAAAAGTCACTGACGATTTTCGCCTCGACCTCTCCAATCTGGAGGAACTACTCCGTGGCGCCAAGCTTCTTTCGGTCACCGGCATGTCCAACGTGCTGGGAACGATCAACCCCATTGCAGCATTGGCGACGGCGGCCCATGCGGCTGGCGCCCTAATTGCTGTCGATGGCGCCCAGTCGGTAGCCCACGGCGTGACCGATGTAGCGGGACTCGACATCGACTTTCTCGCCTTTGGGGCCCACAAGATGCTGGGTCCCACAGGTATTGGCGCGCTCTGGGTTCGGCGCTCCATTTTGGATGCAATGCCCCCATTTCTCGGTGGTGGTGGCATGATTGCCGACGTCAGTCTGAGTGGGTTTTCGCCTGCTGCTGGCATCGCCAAGTACGAAGCCGGCACACCGCCAATAGCCGAAGCCGTTGGATTTCACACCGCCGTGCACTACCTCACCAGTCTGGGCATGGAAGATATTGCGGCTTACGAGCACCAGTTAACTGCCTCGCTGTTGGGTGCGTTGGCTACACATTTTCCGGAACGGATTCGAGTCATTGGCCCGACCACGATGGAGATGCGCGGCAGCGTGGTCAGCTTTGACGTGGAAGGAGTGCACCCCCACGATGTCGCCCAAGTCCTCGATCAGTTCGGCGTGTGCGTTCGGCCGGGCCACCACTGCGCCAAGCCACTCATGAAGCGTTTTTCACTGGCCGCCACGGCCCGTGCCAGCTTCGGCCCCTACTCCAATGAGGAAGATATTGAGACGCTGGTGACAGCCCTCGACGAAGCCGTTAGGTTGTTTGGCTAACGATGTCAAACCTTGAAGATCTCTACCGCGAAATTATTCTGGACCATTACCGGAACCCCCGTAACCGGGGAGAGTTGGCCACGCCACCGGCCCACAAGGCCGAGGGATTCAATCCACTCTGCGGCGACGAAATAACGGTCTACCTGCACGTCGAAGGTGACAGCCTCGTCGATATCAAGATTGCGGGCCACGGCTGCTCAATTTCGCAGTCATCAGCCTCACTCATGACGGCTGCCGTCAAGGGCAAGCCACTCGAAGCCGTTCGTGGAACAATCGACACCTTTAAGCAACTCATGACCGTTCACGAGACTTCACTCGATGCCGAATTTGATCCAGAGCCCGTAAACCTTCGAGCGCTCGGGGAGCTCGCTGCACTCCAGGGTGTCGTGAAGTTTCCCGTTCGCATCAAGTGCGCCACGCTGGCGTGGAACACGCTCACGCAAGGCCTAAACGACCTCCCATAGGGCCTACTTCTTAACCTCGTTAGGGAAGCAGGGCTTGGGATTGAAGTAGTAGGCATTATTGGTCGGCTGCGTCGTAGTAGTCACCGGATGCTTGATGGTTGTTCCCGTGGGCTTGACGGTCGTAGTCGTGGTTGGAAGCGGCACAAAAGGTGGTTGCGGTGTTTGTAATTGCGCATTGGGTGGTGGATTAGTTGGCTTCACTAACGACGATCCAAAAACATTGACCAACAATTGCTGAGTGGCAGGCTGGTTCACGACGAGAACGCTGCCGTAGTTACCGACGTGTCCGGGACTGATTGTTGGCAAGGTGTACGTCAGCATTTGATTGGGATCGAAGTTGTGAAATTTCACGGCGAGCGCAATCACGTTATTGAGTGTGAACGAGTTATCAATCGTGATACCTTCGGGCAGCTTGCCCAGGACATTCATAATGGTGTTGGGGTTGTACTCCTTGCGGGCGCGCAGAATCATCGCGCGGAGGAACGCATCTTGGCGATAGATCCGTCCGTAATCACTCGTTCCGTCGTAGTACCAATGACCGTTTTGGAACCACTCAAAGTGGCGAGACCGAGCAACGGCGAGGGAACTCATGCCATCAATGTGCTGGCAACCCTGGGTATTTATACGCAGCCCGGAATACGCGTCTCTCGAGCGGTAGGGGAAGTTCATATAGAGGCCCCCCAGAGCAACGACTGAGTTGGCCAAGCCACCAAAGCTGACTTCCACGATGTGATTGATAGGAATGCCGAAATTGGCGGTGATAGTCCGCGCAAGCAGCTGGGGACCACTGCCGTAGTTCACATTGATTCGATTGAATTTAGAGTAGAGGTTCGTATTTTCCAGCAAAGAGACCATGGTGTCTCTCGGAATCGAAATAACAGTGATCTTCTGCGTACCGGGGTCAACGTGAATCACTTTGACTACATCACTCCGCTGGCCGGCGACCACGCCGGCCTGTGCCGCCGCCGCCCCATGAAGACCGGCGCGTGAGTCAGAGCCCACCGAAAGAATGTTGAAAGGCTCGTCACCAATGGTGGGCAAACAGCTCTCCCCACAGGCCAAGTTGTTGATTTTTTCAAACTGAGATCGGGCCAACCAGTAGGAGGTTCCGGCGAACCCAGTTCCAATCATGGCGACCACGAGCAGCACGATCGTAACTTTGCGTCGGGTAGAACGGCGGCCGCGAGTAGTTCGTCGCTGGGATGCTTTAGGTGTTTTACGTGTCACGCCGGAGCGGCGATCGATGGCATCGCCGAGGGCAACGAGGCGATCTTGGTTGCCAATCTTTCGATTCCGAGATCCACTTGTACGCCCGGTCGCCATTTCTTTAAATTACCAATGCTGAGCCGTCAGAGACGGTCATCACGGCGATTCTTTGAATGGCTCGTAGCCATCACGTTCAAGCACTTCGGCCAATTCCGGGCCGCCTTCGGCCACCACGCGCCCCGCGCTCATGACGTGGATTACATCAGGCGTGAGTTCTTGTAGGAGTCGGCGGAAGTGGGTAATGGCCAAAACGCCAAGTCCCCATTCCTTGGTGGCCAGCTCCAAGCGTCGGGCGACAGCGCCGAGCGCATCGACATCGAGTCCGGAGTCGATTTCGTCTAACACTGCGAAGGCCGGCTTCAAAACACCTAACTGCACAACTTCGGCACGCTTACGCTCGCCACCGCTGAGGTCGACATTGACAAAGCGCTCGAGCAACTCTGGTCGGAGGCCAACGTTGACTGCCTCGAGGGCCATAGTGGCTTCGACTTCATTGCGCTTTGCGCCCGCAGCGACCAGCATGTCGACGGGACGAACGCCGGGAACTTCCATGGGATGCTGGAGTGCTAGGAAGAGGCCCGCTCGAGTTCGTTCCGACGGAGCGAGTCCCAAGAGTTCGACACCATCAAGCGTCACCGAACCGCCGGTAACGGTGTAGCCGGGGCGACCGGTCAAAGCGTGGGCCAAGGTCGACTTGCCACATCCATTAGGCCCCATAATCACATGCACTTCGCCACTTCGGACGGTGAGATTGACGCCTCGGAGGATTTCTTTGTCGCCAACGTTGCAGTGCAGGTCAGTTATTACGAGTTCGCTCACGGTAGATCCACCTCTACAAATCCATTGACCTGACGTGTTGCGTAAGCCTCGACTGGCTGCGTCGCAGGAAATGTCACCGGGGCACCGGTTTCGAGAGAAAACAGCGCGCCGTGTCGCTCGCACTCGATGGTCTTATCGTCAACATCTACTTCGCCTAAAGAGAGTGAAAACTCCTCGTGCGAGCAACGATCACTCAGCACGTAGACGTCAGAACCGAGCAGTACAACGGCCAGGACGCGTCCATCAAGACGGACTTGCTGGGCCTGTCCTTCGACGAGTTCGTCCCTTGCAATCAAAGGGGTAAAGGTCATACGACGACCACGCCATCTAACTGGCTAGCAATATCGGCTTCAATCACGCTTGCCACATCGCGAGGTAGAACATCGAGCATTTCGTTGAAGAAACCTTGAATCATCAAACGTTCGGCGTCGTGACGAGAAACACCACGGGACTCCAGGTACCAGCGCTGGAGTTCATCAAGGGGACCCACTGACGAGGCGTGAGCACATGTCACGTCGTTTTCACGAATATCGAGATTCGGAACGGTGTCAGCATGGGCGTGAGGCGAAAGGAGCAAGTTGTGGTTGGTCTGGCGGGCATCGGTCCGGCGCGCACCTCGCTCGATTTCAATCAGCCCGGTGTAGATAGACCGTGACTCTTCGGCAACTGCGCCCTTCGAGAGGAGTCGCGATGCGGTACGGCCGGTGTTGTGTAACTGGTGCGAGCGAAGATCGTGGACCTGAGTACCGCGGCCGAGGTAGGTCGTCCAGAGTTCGTTCTGCGCGCCGGTTCCCTGGAACACGGCGTCGTTGCGTGCGCGGTCATACGCAGCACCCATGCCGATGACCGACTGGTGCATACGGGCATCACGACCCAGAGTAGTGGTGGTACGCGAAACGTACCAAGCACTGAGGTCGAGTCGCTGATACGTCGCCAAATTCAATGATGAGTTCTCATCCAAGTGATACTCGGATACGGGAACAACAAGAGAGTCAAGCCCTCCGGACCAAATCTCGATGACTCGGGCCGAGGCGCTCTTACCAATAGAAATCTTCAGCCGAGGAAATGCGGCGCCCGCAGTAACCGTGTGCAGAATCACGATCGTCTCACGAATATCCCTACCCGGCGTCACGGTGAGTTCAATTGTGCCCGGCGTCAGTGCGCCGTTCATAACTACAAAAGAATCATCCTCATAGCCAGTGATGCTGCCAGCGTGCTGGGTTGTCTCAACAGTCACACCATTGAGCTGCCCTTCCACGCCTTGGAGTACACCATTGTGAGTTCGCACAACGACAGCGCCCAGGGTGGCAATAGAGTTTTCAAGCGCGTCGCCGGAGTGGTCCAGGAATGGTGCGTCAACCACGTACTGATCCAAATTGAAATACTCGAGAGGGGCGTAACGCCACACTTCGTCGGTGGTCTTAGGAATGCCAGTTGTCGCAAACTCGTCCAGCATGGTCCGGCGCTCGGCGGCGTCGGGCTGGCCTTCAATCCAGTGGGTAGCCGTGTCGAGAAAGTTCGTCATAATTAGAAATGCTTGGTAGCCCTAGCAGTCTAAAGGCGAGGCCGGTGCTTCCACCCCGGAGGCAATAGGCTCTCGACATCTCAGATTCGGGAGTTCCTATGTCATTTGAATCACCAGTACTGACCCTCGAAGTACAGGGGCACGTCGCCACTCTCTGGCTGGACCGGGTCGAGGCCCGTAACGCCATGGGGCGCGACTTATGGCAGGACTTGCCTCGCGCTGCCGCCGAAGTGGCCGGCAATGATGACGTCCGCGTCCTCATCATCGCGGCCCGGGGGCCTCACTTCACAGTGGGCCTCGATCTCAAGCAGATGGGCAGCAACTTTGTTGTTAGCGGCACCGACCGATCGGCCGCCCAAAAGAGTGAGTCTCTCTATCGAGATGTCCGACGGATGCAAGACGCCATCACGTGCTTTGCCGAACTCAAGGTCCCCGTCATCGCTGCGGTGCACGGATACTGCATCGGTGGTGGCATTGACCTCATCTGTGCGGCCGACGTTCGCTACGCGAGTTCTGACGCCATTTTTTCAGTACGGGAGGCCAAGGTTGCCATCGTGGCCGACCTCGGCACCTTGCAGCGACTTCCAAAAATCGTCAGTGCCGGTCACGTGGCCGAGCTG
>CAFBLN010000003.1_pt1 | contig 46106 bp, 35 predicted proteins | sample 7268151 | NCBI WGS metagenome assembly CAFBLN01 (sample SAMEA6814035, study PRJEB35770) | uncultured Acidimicrobiaceae bacterium | biome: Freshwater; feature: Freshwater reservoir; material: water | place: Czech Republic | collected 2017-05-23 | depth 30m m
AGGCCGGTGGGTAGGTAGATCGGTGAGTTGAGGAGTTGTCCGGTGCGGATATTAAAGGGCTCAACGGCTCCGATATTGGAGAGGGCCAGCCAGCCAATCTGGTTCTGGGAGACGGGAATCGAAACTGGACCCAAGGTTGTCACCGCGTGAGCCACGCGCATCTTCGCAATACCACCGCGGTGCCAGGTGGACTGAATTGACGAAGCGGCAGATGCCGGAGCTACGGGTGCTGCGACGGCCACCACCACGATGGAAACCATGGCGAGACTGCGCAAAAGTTTCGAGAACAGAGCCCTAGAGCCGGAGTGATGAATGCGGAAACGAGAAGTGTTCTTCATATAGGCGCAGAACATACTTTGCCGGTGTGACACCAGCGCTAGTTAGAGAAGAAATTATCCAGCTCAGTTGGATTGAGCGAAATCGACGAGCGCGACCCGTCCAATAGGACGGAAATTGACCCTTTGTCAGTGAGTGCAGCACAAGCGTGCGAGTGAACTCATCAAGATGAATGTGCGCCTTGGTCTACTCCGGAAGCAAGGAAATTATGCGATTCCATATTGCAAAGCGGTTCCAGAAAGAATCCGAGTGGTGTACTCATTACACCCTTGCACCTATGCGGTGTGAACAGAAACAGGGCACATTTCCACGTAGGTTCAGTTCATGGACACCCGCATCTTCTTCCCCCGTATTGAAGCTCGAAATCTCGAGGGAATGACCGTGCTGTTGCCGGAGGCATTCAGTGGTTCACCCAGCGTGGTCATTATTGCGTTTACGCGTTCCCACCAAGCGCTTGTTGATTCCTGGACGCCATGGCTTGACGAATTCGTCGAAAAGCACCCCTCTGTGGCGTTTTACGAAATCCCCACAATAAGCGGATCATGGAAATTCATGAGGCGAATGATTGATGGCGGCATGGCGACCGCCATTCGAACTCCCAAGGTCCTCAAACGAACCATGACTGTCTACGGTGACATTCGCAGAATTACGGTGCCGCTCGGGATTTTCGACCGATCCACCATCACTGTTCTCCTTGTTACTCGCGAAGGAGAAGTTTTGTGGTCGCACGTAGGGCCCTTTGATCCGGTAGCGGCTTCAGCTCTCGGCGAAGTGGCGACTGCAGCATAAGAAACTGCCAGACGGCCTCGACAGTCGTCTCGATTTGGACCGGTGCCTCACTATGACGAAGTGAACTCGCCGAGGCTCGTCCTCACTTAAGCGTGCGAAGAGGGTCGCTCTTTAGGATGATTTTCGAGAGTGGCCCGAGCCTGGCATGTTGGGCAGGAGGAACGAGGAAGTAGACCACGCCCAGTGGTAAGCCGCGAGCCAAGGTCAGACACATGACGAAGACCGCCATGGCCAGCAGTTCTAACCCGGCAACTTCGAGCACGTTTTGGGTAAACCCCGCCAACCATGGAGCAGTGACGAGCAGGGACACCGAAGCCGCGAAAAGACTGGGTAGTGGACGATGCAAATCGCCAAATTTCATACCAGAATTACGCACAATCAAACGAGCTAAAAGTACGACTCCGATGAATTCGCATCCAGTGGTAACCAGCGCCGAACCATTGATCCCGTAGCGAGGAATGACGATGATATTGGACACGACATTCAGTACGAGCACTGAGCCGGAAATCTGCCCCAACTTTCGTTGAAACCCTCGAGCGACGCAGAATGCAGACATTGCGGACGCTACAAACACGCTCAAGACCGATGGCCCCAGAATTCTCAGCGGTATAACTGCAGCTTCGAATTTGTCACCAGCGAAGAGACGGACCGCAACGGGCGCTCCAATCCATACGAGAACGACGGACATAAATCCGAGGGTCCAGACGTAGCCAAACAAATCGATTGATGGGCGTTGCCAGCCATCGCCATCGCGAGAGATAACTGGCATAAACACCCGAACCACCAACCCAGGTAGTACTAGGAAGAAGGAGCATACGGCAATTGCAATCCCGTAGTAAGCCAATTGAGACCGCTGCCCCATGACACCGAGGATCAAGATATCGGCCTTGAGATAGAACGACACGAGCAGCGCGGATAGGCCGAGTGGCGCGGCCTGCACCAAGTTTCGACGCCACTCAACTCGACTAAAACGAGGTCGGAGCGTCACCTGACGTCTCGCGATAGCAAAGAGGATCACAGCCTGCAAAAAAACGGTCGCGACGCCACTGACTGCGCAGGCCCAAATTGGAGCGCCTATGTAGATTGCGAGCAGGGTCCCACCCAAATAGAGAACCTGCTGAAGAACTGCGATCGCCACCAATTTTCGATTGCGGAATCCGTGAAAAAAGTGTGACGACAGCGTTTGTATGAACGCCATAAGTGGCAAGAGCGTCAAGCTGATTATGATCGTCAGGCTTGTGAGTCTGTCGTGGCGGCTGTAAATCAGGATGCCCCCAACGGAAAAAGCGACGGCAGCAGTGGCGCTCATCGCAAGTCGTAGTCCGAGCGAATACCCGATGAGCCGCGCCTCGTCGTCCGGGGTCCGAGCAATATCGCGTTGCAACATCTGCGTTTGACCGAACTCAGTCAACCCCTGAGCGGTTGTCGTCAGGGCCAGAGCGAGGGTGAGAAGTCCGTACTGTTCTGGGCCAAAGTGAATGGCCATGACATGAGTGGCTACGGCGCCAATAACCGCAATTAGTACGATTCCAACAAATCCAGAAAGGATGGAGCCGAGGACCCGACTTTCATTGTGATGCTGCTTCACACCCCGTACCTACGCTCTCTGATCCGGGGGCGGTGCGTTCACGAAGACTTCATGTTCCGCACGTAAGGCCATGAGCGAACCGGCTCGATTGTCCCAGCGAATCCCTTTGTCTCAAGGGATTCGGGCCGATTGAACACGGCAAAATCTTAGTATGAATTTCGATTTTCCCTAGTGTTACCAAGATATTTCGAGTAATTCACAGGAGCCTTGCGGCCAAACTTCACAATGGAACGTGGTGATTTTCAGTAACCATGCGTGCTGGTTGACGGCGTACTGGATGCACTTCGAAACACATCAATATTGTGCAGCACAGAAAGTTACCAACTTTGAAACTTTTTCGCGATACGCCTTAGCATTCCAAATTTGAATTGCTCCGGCTTCGAAAAAAGGGAGAGCTGGCTCTCTCGGAGTTTCATTAGTGCAGCGACAAGGGATTCCTGACCGCTAGCGGCAAGTTCTGCTCGAACGTTTGTCTCCAAGTCCCAATATCGGGGAAACGTAACCCACGCCGAGCCACCTCCCGAAATCTGATGACTCGGTCGGTCCCAATTCAGAACTTCGAGAGCAATAAAGAAGGCCCGGCCAGCCTCATCTAATTTCCAAGGCTTTGGGAAGCCGGCGTAGTGGAGAATTTTCTCAGAACCACTCAAAGGTTCCGAAATGATGTGATTGAAACCGACATCAAGAAAAGAAACTCTATCGGTCAAGAGATAGTTGAGGATATCTTGATCGTGGTATTGAAAACCCAGTTCCTTCTCTCGACGAACGAGATCCATCCAAAGAGAGTCAAGATGAGCCGCCTTCCAGCGATCTGGCCTCAGAAGGAGTATGCCGGCATTGAAGTATCGGCCACCGCACCGATTAAAAGCCTGATTCTTGCCATCGATCTTCATCCGTGCGAGGGTCATACCCCTATCGAAAACGCCTCCGGCGATGATCGCGGGGTCCTCGAACAAGCGATCACCATTGGTGAAGATGTCGTCCCATCCAGGTAGGAGCAACGTATCAGCGTCGAGCCACATGAAGGGTTCGTCGAGACTATCTAACAAGGCGAGTCTGGCGTACACCGTCGCATTCCATTGATGGTCGTTGAGCTCAGGCACGTTGACTTCAAGGTCAACGACTTCGCCGTCAACGGACAGCCACTTCAAGCATTGGGCGACGACATCCTTGCCCTCCGGACTGAGTAGACCGTTTACATTCGCAATAAGAAAACGAAGAGGCTGTTGTGAACCATGCACGGCGGACCATAATGAGCAGAGCCATGGCCAGATATAGCGGTCGTCGAACGATGTGGCCACGAGGCGGGCCGAAGCACGACTGGATTCCATAACAGTAAGGCTAGCCGGGTCCCCGGCACGCCTTTCTGAGGAGATCAAACTTGTAGATAACCAACGCAAGTTTCCTTGGACACCCGCAGTGCAAGTTGCGAGACGTCAATTGACCAAGCGATATCCGTGAACTCCCGACGAAATTTGATACTGATGGTTTGCCGGCAAACGACTCGCGAGACCTTTGCCACATGCTGCGAGCCCCTTGTTAACGGCCAAACACCCGTGAATGGTGCGAGCAACTTGGCCTGGTTGAGCGATTTATTAACCGCGTTCTGCCAGCACAAGAATCTTGCTGTCTTGAGAATCACGTTGAAGATAAGCATTGGGAAGTACGAGGTGGTTGCAAACATCAATTCTTCCTTCATTCAATTGGGGAATAGCGTGTATTTTTCTTGAATGGCCAACGGAAAATAAGTATCGCTTCATCCCAAGAACGAGAGTGGCAAGATTTTGCTGTTGTCTCACTACAAGCAAAGGAGCAGTAATGGAAGCAATTAATGCCTCAATGGCAAACTCGATGTCGAATTTGGTGTCGAACGCCAGAAACTACACAATCAACGCGAGCATTCTGACGGTGGTTATCTTTTTCGCCGACCTGAACGCTCACCCGTACATGAAGACATTGCTCATTGTCTTCGCGGCCGTCAACTTCCTGTGGTACGAATTGCAGTTTGACGCGTCCCTAGTGACCATCAACGCCCTTAATCAGGATGCGCTGGCTCTGGACGGCACCTCGAACTACGCCAAGAAGACCTTGTCGGCCCCGACCAAGTTCCAGCGGCCACTCTTGCTGATCGTTATGGCCGTTCTGTTTGCGACCCAACTCTTGGTCATCATCAACTACTAGATCCAATGCTTCAGGCACTACAGGCCCCTCGCGAGAGGGGCCTGTAGTTTTGTCGGTGCCGTTCAGCTGGAATCGAGCCATTCTGGGTGGTCGAATGTAGTGATTCATTCATTGGTTCGTTCTCGTATATGCACATCAAAATCGAGATCTAGAACGCTCACGCAGACTCAATTCTACGAAGGGTTCCCAAGACTTTGGGGCGTCTAATTCAATCGACGTCGACGCACCACTGCCTCGAGGGATAAGCCAAGGATGATTAGTGAAGTAGCGACCAGAATCATTCGTCCGACATTCCCTCCGGTCCGAGGGAGACCACCCGACGGAGTCGTTGAAGTAGTTACGGGAATGGAGGTTGTCGTCGACGGATCAGTCGTTGTCGTAGTGGGTTCGCTGGTAGTGGTCGTTGGAATTTCGGTCACCAATTGATTGCGAATAGCGCATTCGGGGTGATAGGCCGCCGTCCAGTGGAGCGCCATCGTGATTGGCAGATGTTGAGCTCCCGGCAGCGAGATGCTGAACTGAACGAATCGAGGGTGCTTTTCTAAGCCCAAATTCGAAAGGTCCACCTCACCATTCGCATCGATGGTTTGCGTTGCGACTCCCGGGATGGGGTTACCGCTCCCATTCTCGAACGTCACCGAGCCGTTCGAATACTCGCTCGGAATGGGGCTCGAGATGGCCAGTTTCTGATAACTCAGCGCTTCACACTCAGATAGAGGCTCCACATAACCCGAGACCAAGATGCGCTGGGTGTGGAGGCCGCAGTTTTTAGTCGTGTAGGCGTCAAAGTTTTGTATCTGGCTGGTACCACCATCGGCGTTCAACCAGATGCACGAGGGAACCTGAGGATCTTGGTTAGTCGTGTAAATCAAGCGAAGATTCGACGGCCGAAATGGAAAGTGGGCACAGGTCGACTCGGTGGCGTAGTCGTAACAAGCCACCTTATTATCGCCGTAATTGTTGTAGTTAGAAATTGCCACATAGACACGGGACCCGACAACGCTGGGCTCACCGTTGAAGTCTTGAACCGTCGTCGTATTAACGCTCGCTACGAGTCCTGGAGGCGTATCGACTTCAACGCCAGCGAGGTCAACGCACGGCATCGTCGGGCCTTCAAAACAGACACCGATGCCGGAACCCTGGGCATCAAGTTGCGGTAGTGGAACGGAGGAAACAGGCTTAGCGCCGTCGGGGAGGTGGATGGGCCAAATTCCACTGCACTCATTTTGGGTGACGGTATCAAAGCAGGCCGCCTTCTCCACGCGGTCTAAGCCAGTGGATGTGACAATGATTCGATTGGCAACGCTCAAGAGTTGGGCAACCGCGCGCAGGGGGCGAATCTGCGAGGTTGATCCCGTTGGTACGCGATAGGGCTGATTCGCACAGGCGGCCAGTGTGACTTCGTCAAAGCACATCAACGTATTACGTGAGGCAGTATTCGCACTGACAACACCGTTCCACGCGTAGTGGCGCTTTCCAACCGTGACGGTATTTGAAATCAGCGAATACCCCGAGCCGTAACCAGCTTCATTTACTTCTGATAAGCGAGTGAAACCGCAAAAGGGGGTGAGAGGTTGGTCAGTCTTCATACAAACCACGCCAGCCGACTTTGTGGCGTACTGATAGGCGAAGGCGTAGAGCCGGTGCTCAGTAGGCACAGTCCAGAGCGAGGCATCCATCGGCGAAGAAAAACCTTGTTGCCCATCGCTGACGCGACTCGGGTAGTTCTCGCATTCGGCGGCCGTCGCGGTGAGATGGCAGTCCACGGTGAAGTTGGTCTGGTGGTGGAAGAGGTTATACACGTGCTCGGATGTGATGGCTAGACCCCAGCCATCACCCTTGGTACTCCCACGGAACTGGGCCGCTGGAGGTTGTCCGGTGGTGAAGCCGTGGCTGATACGTACGGGAGTGCCCGTACTAAGTGAACCTGCCGTTGCCACGAGGGGAGCCGTGAATGCAACGAGTACCAGCAGTACACTCGCGACGCCGAAACGACGAAACTGACTCGACATAAAAGCTCCTTCTCCGACTTTTGTCGGGAAACTCAACGTCCCCCAAGAATAGTCAATGTGTGTGATTCGCCTCAGATTTTGAGCGCGGCCGTCGGTAGACCATTAACACTTTTCATCGGTCATTACCGAGCCGGTACTGAGATACATACATGCTGATAGTGCGAGATTTCCCATAATCCATAACTTGAACTCGATCACCGATCTACACCTACTTTGGTCCTCCTCACCGCAACCTGATACTTTCGATGCATCCACAGAGGAGAATTCAGTGACTTCCATCATCGACCCGGCAGCCATAGTTAAGCCGCAGAGAGTCAAGTTGCAGCCATTCAAAGTGATGGTGGGACCAGTTACCCACTTGGCTGAAGAGCGAGAGCGCCTCAGCACCCTTACTTATTCTGGTTTCACCGTTAAGCAATTGGGCGCAACTATTGGCGGCATCGTCGATGGCATTGACATCACGGAACCAATTAGCGATGAGCTCGTAGCGGAATTACGGCGATGCTTACTGGACTTCAAGGTTATTTTCTTTCGTGATCAGCCGTTAACTCCTGCTCAACATGTTGCCTTTGCGCGTCGTTTCGGAGAACTAGAAATTCACCCCTTCATTCCAGCGAATACTGATCAGCCCGAGCTGGTTCGATTTGAAAAAGAAGCCAATGTGGGTGGTTTCGAAAATGTTTGGCACTCGGATGTGCCGTGGAGGGCACTCCCCTCGGCCGCTGCAGTGCTGCACGGAATTGAGATACCGGCCATTGGTGGTGACACTTCATTCTGTGACATGTACGCCGCATACGAAGGACTCAGCCAGAAGACTAAAGAGCAGATTGCCAACTTGCAAGCAGTCAACGACTTCACTAAAGCGTTCGGCCACACGCTCGATGACGCGGGAAGAGCGGCAATGCACGAAAAGTACCCTCCCACGGTGCAGCCCGTTGTTCGAACTCACGGTGAAACCGGTAAGAAACTGATTTATGTTAACCGTGCCTTCACGCAATCCATTGTTGGTCTCAGCCAATCTGAGAGTGACGAGCTCATTGACTTCTTAAGCTCGCAGGCCAATGTGCTCGAATACCAGTGTCGGTTTCAATGGGAACCACACTCGGTCGCTTTTTGGGATAACCGCGCCGTTCAGCATTTTGCTTTGAGTGACTACTGGCCACAACGCAGAGTCATGGAGCGAGCCAGTATTGTCGGGGAACAACCTCGCTAATCACCAGGTATTTAAGAATCGGCTCTAACTCTTGCGTCCCTAGTTGGCTTCCTAGGCGCTGGTGTTGACGAATACCTGACGGAGGATCTACTTACCGGAATGGGCAACGAGGAATTTCGCTGTCTCAACAATTGATGTTTCGACATCAATGAATTTCATATCGAACCCGGACTGAGCTTTCTTAGAGGAAATGCGTACCGGTTTGCCCAACATCGGCAAGATTGACTTAATCTGCCCGTCGAACAGTGCCAATACGTGCATTAAAAGCTTCGGTGCCCGTCGCGTCACAATTTTCTTCTCCGGGAATGTGCGCTTCAGCAACTTGGCTATTTCGATGAACGTGATGGCATCGGAGGCGGCAATGTAACGCTGTCCTTCAGCATCCTTCATGGCGATGCTCCTCACGTGCATTGCGGCCACATCTCGAACATCAACTATGGAAAAGGCGAGGTCGGGCATGGCCGGGTCCTTAGCATCCAGGACTCGTTCGAGAACGCTCACCGATGTTCCGTAGTTTTGGTCGAGTGGCGCACCCAACACCATGCTGGGATTAATGGTGGTCATAGCAATTTCCGGTGCCTCGGTTGCGATGTACTCCCAGGCGGCCCGTTCGGCCAGCGTCTTGGACTTGGTGTAGGGATCGCTACCTAGTGGTGACATTACGTCGGTCCAATTACTCTCGTCGTAGTCCTTCTCGCTCTCTGTCAATTCGACACCCTGAATTGCGGCCACTGAAGAGGTGAGAATCACGCGCTTAACACCAGCGGCGTGAGCTGCCCGAAGCGCACGAAGTGTGCCGTCAACCGCCGGGCGGATCAAGACATTCTCGTCCTTTACCTTGTCAATGGTGAACGGAGATGCCGTGTGCATAAGAACATCGATGTTCTGGAGCGCTTCGGTCCAGCCATTGTCACTCAGGAGGTCCAGCTCCACGAACGATAACGAATTAATAGCATTCGGATCAACAAGATGCGGCGTCACGGCCGCAATCACCTCATCAGCCTTGACGGTGGAGCGAACGGAGGCCCGAACGGTGTAGCCGTCGTTCAGCAACTGAAGCGTGATGTGTTTGCCGATGTAACCACTGGCACCAGAAACGAAAACGGACGTCATAAATCTCCTTAATAGTTAGGATTTAATATACAAATACCCTAAGGAATTGCTGAGCGCTGGGAATCAGAATCCCCTACTTCACGCCTTAGCGTTCCGACCTAGCCGAGCGAAGAATGAACGGCCACATCTCTCAGGGCGACGAATAGCGCTTACTGAGCAGAAATCTATCGTGGAAAAACGAGGCTCTTGGGCGCCAGAAGAAGCTCATTCGGTGTACCCAGCGGGATAACACTATCGCTGTCAATCAGGTCGAAAAATACTTCCTGACCAGCCATAATCATTTCTTGAAAAAGAGGGGCGATGTAGATCTCTCCGTCGTCATCTCGTTCCGAGGCCGAGTCGGTCAACTTGACGAGATCACCAAAGCGGCGAAAATAGTAGAGACCGATGCTGCAGTTTGACGAAATTCGATTTTTCTCGACCACGCGATGCGCACGGCCGGCGGAGTCACCTTGCACGAAACTCCAGTGGTCACCATCGGCGACAAAACAGGGAATCCAACCATCTCCGCGCAACATTTCCGGAGACAATTGCGACGGTACTACGTACGTATCCGTGTTGTAGATTAAAACTTGTTCGTCACTATCGACAACGGTACGAGCTAGGCACGCCGAGACCGCCTGCCCTCTGGTGGGCGCGTCCACAAAGACGATGATTGGCTCATGGAAACCGATTTGCCTGGCTGCATCGGCCACAAACGCCTCAATGCCGGGTAAGCGCCTTGTGATCACAACTAACTGTGCATCACTGAAAGATTTGAGACTCGCGAGCGACCATTGCAAGAGCGAATGCCCCAGGAATTCGATTTCGTGCTTTTCCCGCTGATAGCCAGCGTTCTTAAATCGTGTACCCATTCCCGCCATGGTCAAAATGATTTTCATTACGCCACACACTCTGCCAGCAGTGACAATCCGCGGAGCAGCATTGCCATTTGATGATCAGGTCGCGTTGAATGGAGGGGAAGCATGGAGAGAAAAAGCGTTGTTTCAATCAAGCGAACCCGGCGAGCATCCACCGACCGGTCAGCCAGCTTTCGTTCGAACATACGGGCGATCTCACCATGATCAGGTCTTTCCCGGAATTTCAATTCGAACCTAGCCTCCCCCTCACGATGGAGTGAAAACTGGTCTAGGACAATGAAATCGTATTTCCCATGCACTGAGTGAGACAGCTTTGCCAAGTCATAGTAACTATCACCAAAATTCTTATTGCGACCGAATCGACCTCGCGGGTCAATCATTTTCAACAAATGATGATGGGTGTCGTACAGAATATTTCCAAAACAAAGATCACCGTGGAGTCGAACAAATGCATCCGCCCGCAGGGCTCCTGCCGACTCCAGCAATTGGGGAAGAAGCTCTGTGGCCTCGAGGAGCGAAGGACACTTCACCCCGTTGACATAAAGACGTTCATCAATCGGTACATCAATCGCAATGGTGTCAAGAAAATGAGCGATACGCTCACGAGGCTTGTCTATATACATTGTTTTCAGATCAAGGCTTAGATCAGTGGCAACCAGTTGCTCTTCGCCTTGCAGGTCGAGTACTTCGAATACACGATTAAAAATACGTTCCCACACGTCAAGGTCGTGCCGTGCAAAAACGAGGCATTCATCCAATGAGGGGTAGGGATAAAATTCCATTTCAACCCACGGCTGATCTGGCGCGAGATCGTACGAATAGATCGTCGGGGTGAACGGTCGGAGAGCGTCGGGCTGGCTCAGAACCCACTCAATCTCGTCTATCAATTTCGCTGTATTTTGACTACTTTTCTTGATCGAGGAGCCACCACGTTCGAAGGACATCGAATTAAAGGAACGATGATTCATCGCCTCACGTCGGGCGATATTCAAATTATCGGCATGGCCGTAGTCAATCCACTGCGCAGGTTTGACCAGCACTGGGGCGTGATGTGCAAAGTATTCCGTGATTGCGATGTAAAAGTGTGAAACGCCATTTGTTGCCGCGGTGCGGTTCAAAATCGATGCGAACTCTGAGAAGTCACGAAATCCCCAAACCCCTAGGAAGGTGTGCCAAGTGGAGATGTCTTCGCGGTATTGCTTATCGGAGATCTCCCAGAAGGCATTTTCGGAATTCCTGAAGAGAGTCCACCGAGCTGACTCTTGCGTGTCAGCGTACGCAACAAAATTTGCAGCCTGATGTTCCGCTGAAAGTGGTGAAGTGAGGGTGTCACCTAGGTTGATGATTACGTGGTCCATCTCGAAAATCTCAGGGCGCTTCACTATGAAGTCACTAATGGTGTCCGCGAGTGACCCACCCGGATTAATCTCAACCAGGTCGACTTTGGGGTGTGGGAAGAACTCCAAGTAGGCCACCACCTGGTCGGCACCCTCATGGACTAATACGTAGATCACATCGACAGACGATTCGTACGTTTGAATCAGGCTCGCTAGGAGGGGCACGGTACGCAAAGGGACTAAGACTGGGGGTACCGGACCATGGACCGTCTGAAGATCAATCCCAACCAACTTCGCAGTTGGCACTACCAGCGCACGCACGTCAACCTTCAGTTTCGTGTCTGATTAAATCCAGCAATTCGTCTTCATTGTTCCGTAAGAATTCAGACGGCCTGATTGCTCGATCATCTACGTAAAAACCTTCAAAACCACACCAGGGCTTCGCAACCTCAACTTCGTCGTATGGCACGTCATGTCGTTGGAGCCAATCAAGAACTCCGGGAAGAGTTTCGACATTAAGCAAGCCCACCCTGCCACCATAGGTACGAACTTGGCGTGATGTTGAAATGATGATGTAGTAGCCAGCACGCTGAAATTCACGGAGACGTTGAATTACATCAAGCCGGGGGGCGCAGTCGGCATACGTGCCACCAATGGGCTTGGGATGGCATAACGTTCCATCAAGGTCCATCACCAGACGTTTCTTATCGTTGTCCTTCATCCTGATAGCCCTCGGATGTACTCACGTAGTGGATCATCGATGAGGCGCGGCACGCGCTTCACGGCATAGAGATTTGATTCGTCATAAGCAGAGTATTGCTGAGGACTCCCATAAAAACTCTTTGCCGGCACTTCAACTCTTCCAGCTCTCACATCTTCCACTAACGAGGGAGTCAGCAGGCCGCCCGTAGTCACTTCACTGTAGACAAAAGGCAGGCCAATGTCTTGCGTCAAACTGGCGGCAATCGTTGGTAGCACAGTCTCTTCATCTGGATAGGCGGTGGAGGCTCGTTCGTACGGAAGAACTCTTGTCAAAATATCAGCCATATCTCGCATGAGTTCTGCGTTGTATGCCGTCCCTTCTGGGGTTGATGCACGTACGCCATCGATCTTGAGATAGCTAGTTAATTGACTCAAATACTCATGTTTGCGAACAGCCCGGGCGTGAGACCATGTCGAATCTTCCGGGATTCGAATGGGGCGGGCAAGCGCATCAAATGACACCGCATAACCTTCAGCACCCGATCGAACGTACATATCGTTACTGGCATTTATGGCGAAAGAATCAAACTGGCAGCGCGTAGCAGCGTACAAATAGTTGGAGAGGTGTATCCCAAGCAGTCCTTGAGATTTTGTGCTGAAGCGAGTGGGATTGATTAGAACGCGTTCAGAAGGTGCCATCTCTACCGGCCCCCCAAATCGACGTGTTCGAAATTCACGGCTCACATGGAGAACAACGAGAGATTCCGGATTCATAGTGAGCACGTTGGCAATTTGATCGTTGACGACGTCTGGTGATTCATGTACGGGAATCGAAATCAAGAGTGTGGACATTGGTGATTTTCTTCTTCCAGGCTAAACCAGTTCAAAAGTCTTTTAAATTAATTTAACTTAGAACTGTTGACTCGCATGCTATCTGGGCACTGCCCACAAACGAATTGACAGCAATTACGACCTCAACGCTTCCCGATACAGTGCTGCGGTTTCTTGCCCGACAGCACGCCAGGTTCTTGTCGATGCCCATTCCAACGCGGCTGCTCGTGCAGCCGTGCGCTCAGCTTCGGACCATGACAGCACCTTAATTAAGGCCTCCACGGCCTCAGCATGATTACTAACTACCAGCGTTGCGTCGGATTTAAAATGTTCGAGCGAAGGGAACGAGTTCACAATAACCGGAGTCCCTGCTGCGAGCGCGTTGGCGAGTGAGCTGGAATTGGTGATATTACGAAAGAGGAGAAAGGTTGCATCCGCGGCGGCGTAGTACTTGTCGAGTTCTTCGTCACTAATCCGATCAAAATAGGTTTCTACAACAACATGCTTCGTTCGAAGGTCCGTGACGAGTTGTTGTATTTCGATCCTGGTGGTCGGATCCGAAAGCGCGCCGGCCACCACGACTCGTACACGCTGCGCCTTTTCAGGATTGTGATCGGCCCACTCGATGAGGACCCTAAACGCTTGATCGGTACCTTTGTACGGGGCAATCGTTCCCAGGAGAACGATGAGGTGTTCATCAGGTGTGAGCCCGAGGCTCAGACGAGCCGTCTCGCGATTGAACCGCGTCGGGGACTCGGCAGCCGGCAAAACAACGTGGACACTTTCTCCGCCAAACTCATCCTCGATGCGTCGTGCTGTCGACCGATCGAATGCAATCACGATGTCCGAGTACCGAACAAGCAGCCGACGAGCTGCCCGATCGTCATCAAAAATGGGCTGATGAGGCAAAAAATTGTGCGCCGTCCATGCAATCTTGACGCCTGCCCGGCGAAGGGACCATAGCCAAAAACCCAGCCACATCCTCATGAGTCGTCGCGTTACTCGTCCCCGTATCCAAAGGGGGGCAAAATAGAAAAGCCAGTGAATATGGACGACATCAATGTCGCTACGCATCAAAAGGGATCGAAATGGCAGGACGAAGAGGTCTAGCGTCGCGGACGGAAACAACTTTTCTAGATACCCCGTCTTAACGCCCTCAGCTTCGAGCGCCTCATTGAGACGATCTCCATAGGGATTACGGTCGCGAGGGTAGTGAAGTACTTTCACATAAATTAACTTACTTGCTTTAGCGACTAGCTAGTGATGGCATCAACCGGCAAGGATGGTTGACTGCCAAGCCAAGCGGCGATTATTCTTCAAAGCCGAATTCGATGTTGCATAATCAACGGATGATTATTCAGCGCTGACATCAACTGGGTGAAGGTGTCTAGTGGTACACGCGAGTGACGCCCGTTGAATACACAACGGAGTAATTTTCGTAGAACCAGTCAGCAGGAAACTGGAATACTGCGATTCCTCGTGAGTGCGGTAGTTTCCCTCGAGCGCGACCGGTTTTGATATTTGACATTGACGCGAAAACGAAGGAGTTCTTGTCCGTCATTCCTGGTGCTATGTGGGGAATCAAGCCCCGCGGGCCCGGCACGCTCAGAAGTGGCAGATAACCGTATCGGTCGGTTGCAACAACGCTGTTTTTGGGGAGTCCGCCAAGCCATTGCGCCGTTCCAAAATCTGCCGACGAAACTATGAATCTTTCAGGATTTTCTCCTTTCGCTACCAGAGATGCGGGGGGTGTACCGCCCGTGAGAAGCGACCCAAGTCCCACTGTATCGACCATCAAAACCACAGCCAGTGCGCCTACAGCAACGAAGCTCAGTCCCCGATACCTTCTTCCAATGGCTTGAATCAAAAGACCAACAGGCACCGCCATGCAAATCCCCGCTACGGGCAATACCCTTGCCGGGTTAAAGACAGATCCTAGAGAACCTGAAAATCGCAGTAATGCGGAGAGAGCAACTAGCGCGAATGCAAGACCAAAAACGTCAAGATTGATACGGGAACGATTACGCAAGACCATCCACAATAAAAAGCCGAGGCCGAGAACTTCCATCAAAATAATCATTTCATGTGATGCAAATGTTAAACCATGAAAATATTTTGATATCCCAGGGACAATACCCTGCACCGTTGGTGCCTTGTCGTCGACCAAGCTATAGCTACTTGCACCCGGAGGGACCTCAAGCCATTTGATTGTTGCTGCTTCCTGCAAGATGGCTTTGCTGTACTCCTTCGCAGAAACCGCAGCCGTCGAGATCACGCTAACCAGGCCAACTCCGTTCTTGGCAATCGTTGCACGTGGAAGCGACAACGCATCGTTATGAGTGATAAGGAGATTCCATAGCAACGCTGTCGATGTGCTGACGCTAACGGCGACCCACGTTATGAGATTTCCGAAGGTGGCGACATCCGTATGGTCATCAGCCTTGAATCGCTTTCGAATAAAACGGGCAAGCAGGATACTCAGCCAAGCACCAGAGATGATTACCATCAGAATGTACGCCGTTGTGTAGTGAACGAAAGCTAACCCCGCAAGCAGTGACAACGAAACGATCCGGGCTTTCGACTCTGCAATATCTGCATCGAACCATGCCAAAATGATTCCCGCGACCATAATCATGGCGATTGACTGACGACCAATAGCGGGTAGTTCATTCGGAAATACTGCCGCTCCGATAATCAGACAGCTCGCAGTGGCCAAGCAAATCCAATTGGCTATAGGCGGTTGGACTTTCTCCATAAATCGAATTCGTACTGACATAATTGCAATTACGGCAACCGGCAAAAGGGCGAGCAACATTGGAACCAGAACGCGGCAAAACGTCAATGCGGAAAGCCCTGCGACGGAGCTCAACATCGATGGGAAGATGGTCAGGCTGAGCATTGACGCATAGGCATCGTGATTCGCAGGGACGTGCCAAATTTGCTGCGAGATGGTGTGCGCCATCACTCCGTATTCCTTCTGGATATCCCAGCCGAAACTACGGTCTCCACGCAGTGAGCTAGAGAGCAGAATACCTAAGGTACTGAAATACACCAGTCCCAGTGGGGGACGGTTCTCCCGGCAAAAGTAGGCGTAGGTAATTCCTGCAGCGAGGGTGAGAACTGCGAGGATGAGCGCAACTTCAGCAAGGGCGGGGCTCTGTTGATTGTTGAGCCGCGCCGCACCGAGCACTGAAACAACCGGTAAAGCAACGAATGGAATGCTTCGTAGCGTCATCAGCGCTGATTGGCCCTCAAAAAAGTATCGAACAGGGTCTCGACCTCTCAGTTGAGACGCAAAGATACTGATAACGCTGACGATTAAAAGAGTGATAGATGTAGGGATTATGGCTAATGGCTTAGAGATGCCATAGAGGGGTAGGAGGTAATTCATAACCCCTCCTACGACGCAGTTCGAGAGAATGCCAAGACCAACTGCAAGCGTGCCTCTTCCCGCCATTGAAGTAGGTCGGATAGCAAATATCGACATGAGACTTGCTCCAGGCAGGCAAATGATTACGGCCACCACAAAAGCCGTCACACCAGGATTTGTGTGATTTTGCAACCAGCCCACGCACGCCACTGTGATCGCTAAAATAATCCACGTCATCCAAGCCCGCTGCTCGTGAGGAACTATCTCCGCGTTGATTTCTTCTAAATCTATTTCTTCAACCGACAAAGTAGGGCCTCGGCTTTGCGTAGCAGCACTATTGAAAACGTATTCCAATTGTAGCCAGACACCAAGTCATTAGCAAGGATTTCGGCCACTTAGAACAGTGATTCGGCGCCTATCGCCCATGGGAAGCTGGAGTGGTGATCGAAGTCAGCTCTACGGCTGGATCTTCACGTCCTGCGCTCGACCTGGGATAGAAATCGGCACTCGTACATAAATCGATCCACCATCAAGAGCAACCGTCACCATGCCTGCCGAGGCCGCCACGACAGGAATGCCAATTTCTCTAGAGCTGTTCGATTCAAGGAACACAGTACCGCTACTCAATACACGCCAGCCCTGCATCGCAACCCAGTGATAGTTGTGGTTTTCGCCTAATCGATTATCAATTTGGACACGCAGCGGCAGATTACTGAAGTGCACTTGCTTTCTCCAGGTGACTCCTTGAATTGCATGATTGGCATCGACAACACTCAGGGCGGAGTACGGATGTTGATCCATGGTTCCCCCAACCGAGCCCACTAATTTCTGCATAACTGGACCACTGAAGACAAGACTGACCAACAAAACCAGACCCAGTAGGACTAAGGGAGCCCGCTTAGACATAAAACTTCCCCGCTTCCCCACTTGCGCAACTGATTACGGTCACGAACTATTGAAATCTGATATCTCAAACTATACCGAGTCACCTCGGAATTTAAAGGATTGCCGAATTCACGAAATGATCGTTTTGAGGGACCACTCAACCGAGCGCCCCTTCCTGATGAATGGAGCAAAGGGGAGCGCTGTGAATCCAATTTTACTTGGGCCCAACGTCGTGGACATCCCATCAGCCAAGGAGTACGTAGCTGAGGGAAGGATTCAGTGGCCCACCTCTAGGGATAGAGCAATACCCCGGCTCCCCTCCAAATGAAGGTGAGCCGGGGTAGTAGCTATTGATTAAAGCGTTGTGGTAGTTGACGTACCCCACCCGGAGTAGTGCACATTGGAAGTCTTTGCCCGAACTTTGAAGTAATAGGTCGTTGTTGGGGTCAGGCCGCTTACAAGAACAAGACGGACATTATTAGAGACTGTGGCACTGGTGACGAGGCTGTCGGTGGCGTTGTCATAAATTTCGTAGACGTAATTAGAAACCTTCCAAGCACCAGTATTCGAAGATGCCGTAGGGAAGGACCACTTGATACTCAGCGACGTAGAGGATACCTTCGCGATTGTCAAGCCCGTGGGGGTTGAGGGTACATAACCGGGGTAGACCATAGCTGCCTGATACGAATACAGACCACTACCCCAGCCCGTGGTTGCCCTAACCACCGGACGGTAGCCAACGCCGTACGCGATGCCTGCATTAGTCCCTGCAGTACCGGTGCTATTAAAGGTCACGGAGCAAGCAGTCCCTGTGTCGCATCCGGCTTGAGCGGGTGTGAAGCTGTAAGAGGTTCCCCAGACAAGCACCTCGTAACTAACGACTGCTGAACCATTCGTAATTGGTGCACCCAAACTGCCCCAACGGGACCACGCAACCGTAATCCATGGATCCGTTCCAGTGTCACTGGCAGTGAGGGTAGGTCCGGTTTGCAACTGCCCCGGCTCGCCAATCGGTGTTACACCGAGAGAACTCGCCGACCAATCACCAGTTCCGTTGACGTTGGTTGCAGCGACTTGGTAAATGTAAGACGTCCCATTGGTCAATCCCGTAACCGTGACGGGATTCGTCGTGGCACTTGTGGTGAACGTGGTCCACGTTACACCGCTGTCGTCCGAGTACCGCACGCTGTAACTAGTGATTGCGCTTCCGCCATTTTGAACTGGATCGGCCCAAGAGATAGATGACTGTTCGTCATCCACGGAGGCTAAAACCAAGGTCGGTGCATCGGGCACGCCAACAGTGAAGAGACTCGAGAAGTCTGAGAGTGCTCCGCCAGTTTTGGCCTGAATGGCCCTAACAACGAAGTTGTACTTGCTGCCGGCTGTCAAAATTCCTGGACCAAACGTGCATGAAGTAGTGCTCGTATTGCAGGCTGGGGCCGTTGTGCCGATCCCCGTACTCACAGCGGCATTCTCCAGGAGAGCGTAGACAGCGTAACTTTTCGACAAGCTCGTATAAAAAGTTGGCTCAGTCCATGACACTGTGACGGAACTACTACTGCGATCCAGTTGGACATTCGTAGGTCGCCCCGGACGATTTACTTGGGGTGACACCGAATAGAACGACACACCTGGTGACTTATTGACCCCCGCGAGCGCATATCCCGTAAGCGTGTATGTCACTCCGTTGGTCAAACCAGTAATTGTGCAGATGTAGGTTCCAGCGGGAGCCGTGCACGTCTTCGTGGTGCCGCCGTTCACAGCTTCCATTTGGTATCCGGTGATCGGTGCACCACTATTCGTTGACGGAACCATCCAAGCAAAACTCACTGAGCCGTTGCCTAAGTTTGTCCAAGATACATACCGTGGTCCAGCAGACGGAGCGCTTGGCACTGGTGTCGCCTCGGCTGGAATAATCGTTAGCGCAGTGGTTGCTAGAAACACCAAGGAGGCAACAACTTTCGCAATACCCAACTTTGGAGATAATTTAATTATTGGATTGGCAATTAACACGTTGAACTCTTTCGTACGGATTAAAACTATTTTTTTACCCTACCAGCAATGCAAATGGTCAGCAAATCGTGATTTCGTCCGGTTGAGCATTAAATAGAGCGATTTCGCTTCAGGCGGCTCCAGTCCGAGTAATGAGTAGAAAAACCGCCCCCTCCCTCCCTTGCCCGCGTGGAACTAGGGGCTTTACGCCGCTTGGCCGTGGACTCTTGACCGCTATTTCACTACGCCCTTACGAGAAGAATCTTCGGAGAATGGCCTCAGTTGCATCCGGATGGTCGACATGCGTGCCGTGGCCGCAGTTGGCAAAGCGGTGTAGTTGGCCAATTCCGGGGGGCAACGTTGTAACTATTTCCTCTTGAAACTCGATCGGACAGGCGGGGTCGTCTTCTCCACCCAGCACCAAGACGGGGCAGATGACCTTGTCAAATTGGGGCAGGAAATTAAAGTCCCTCCACCCGCCCTCATCAGGGGTAACACCATCGCGCCAGAAATAAACCAGAGTTTCAGGGGTGAAGATGCCATTTCTTATCGGCCAGGGGGCGGAGTCCGTCTGGTTGTAGTGCGGCCGGCAAAGTCGCTGAAATTCCAGCATATTGTCGAAACTCTGGTCCGTAAAGAAGGCCTTCGCCGCTGCTTCGACCTCAGGGCCACCCAGCCGCCGGTACACGGCGTAGCTCGCCTCACCGGGGTCGCTGCGCCCTTGGGTGCATGAGAGCACTATTGCACGGGGATGATCGGGAAACTGAGTCATATAGGACTCCGCAACGAAACCACCGAAGGAGTGGCCTAGCACGATGGGCTTTTCGATATCTAGGGCGTCGCAAAAGTCCCTCACGTCTTGACCCCACTGGAAAAGATTGAGGGACTCTAAGGGCCCCCGGTCACTGCGGCCATTACCTCGGTGATCAAGATAAATAACCTGTGCGATATCGGCAAAGCGGTCATAGAAGCCTCGCATGCCGTGGTGATCAAAGCCCGGCCCACCATGGAGCACTAGCAACGTGGGCTTTTCCACGATGGCTCCATCGACGAGGGCCAATTTTTCCCCTACGACCTCAAAGTAAATACGAACGCCATTAACGACAACCCTCACGACCTCCCCCTATCGTGCATGGCCGCCACCACTTCACTGACCAGCGTGGCACTCCCCGCAGGGTCTTCGAGAGCCCACCAGTGGCCGGCCTTCGCGATTTGCCGCACGTGGGCACCGAGGGCATCGGCGACTTCTGTGGCCAAGGTGGCATCCCCAAAAGCATCGTTCTCCGCAACAAGTACAGTCCCTGGCGAGCTACTACGAGTGAGCGATCCGCCCCAGTCGGCGTAGGGGTTCGGTGTGGCCGAGCGATACAAGCTAAGAATGCACTCGGCCATCTCAGCGTCGACCATGTCGGCCAGTTGGAAGGCCCCCGCCTCGGGCACACCGAAAAGCTGGAAGACCCCGGCGCGATCAGCCCGCGGCGTTGCCAACTGGTCAACCCAAAACTGCTCCCCCGCCTCGGGTGTCTGCCAAATGCTTGCTAATCCGTGCCAGACGTACTCCGGGTGAAGAGCATTGGCGAGATCGACCGTCCACGAAGCGAGTAGGTCACTACGTCGGCGCGCCACTTCCAGGGCCAGAATGGCCCCCCAGTCGTGACCAACCAAGTCCACTGGTTCACCCAGAGACTCCAACTCGGCAATGAGCCACGCTAAGTATCCATCCTTGGTTGCCTTGAATCCGGGGGGGCGGGGTGAGCCAAATCCCGGTAGAGAGAGGGCGACGCTGGGTTGCAATAACTCGGATCGTAGATCGTCCCACAGGGTCGAGTTTTCGGGGACGCCGTGCAAGAAGACAATCATTAACGCCTCAATTTCATCGATTACCTGAAGACTAGTGAGACTGGCGATAGCGACGTTGAATAGTCCGCCACACGGCGGTGGCTACAACTACCGCGAACGAAACAAACACCGTTCCTAATTGAAATCGGAAACGTTGATTCTCCCCAATATCAGTTGCGTTCATCAAGACAAAGCCCTGCGCCACGAGTAACCAAGGCAGGAGATACTCCAGACTGCCAGCGCGACGGCGGCGCCAGCTCCGTAGCGTGAGCAACATTCCACCGATGAGTGTAAAAACGGTGAGGATGAGGGCCAATGGTGATCGTGACGACCAGGCCACACCGGTGAATCGCAGATCCTGTTGGGCGTCGAGATCACGGACTGGACGAATCTGCCCACCAACGACGGTGTCATAGAAATGGGCGTAGCCCTCGAACGGTCCGGACTGCGAGATCGGACATAAGAAGTACTGATCAGATGGAAGTGACCAGATCGACAAGCCTCGGATCACGTGATCGAAATACTGCCCCGGTGCTCGTTTGATGAACTCAATGCCGTCCGACAAGGACCTAGCGGAAATTCCACGGTAGGCGTCGTTGTTGTAATTAACCGCACCGGTCGACTGTTGAATTTGAGTACGCACTGTATTCCCACTCTGGGGATGGAGGCCGTACTGCTCAAGCGTGGAAAATGCTCGTACGCGGGCATACTGCGAGAAGTCACTGGAGTTGGTTAGCCGGTCCATTGTCTCGATGGATGCCAAGTCGGTCGTAGCGCGGGCCAAGTTCATACCGGCCCAGGTCGACGTCATGGGAGTGTGAAACATCACCGATGATTTCAGAACGAGCAACACCAGCACGAGGACAGGCACCAGGGCACCCTTCTTCAGTGCCGGGCGGGTGGCGGGATAGAGCCACCACACCACTGCCAGGATCGCTATGAGCATCACGGGCTGCAACGACGTGGCGTATAAACAGAGCAGCGTGCCCGTACCGGTGAACCATGCGGCGTTGGAGGGAGTTGGTTCCTGCGCAAATCGAACCGCAAAATAGGCAGTCCCCGTGGCCAGTGCAGCGGCCGTTCCCACGTAGAGCACACTTTGGGCAAAGAAGAGCTGTGCGGGGTCAAGATAGACCAAGACGATGGTCGCAATCATGGCCGTGCGCGTACCGACACGAAGTCGTGTCATCGTCTTAAAGGTCCAAAGACCCGTGGCGACATAGAGCGCACCGCAAATCAGTCGCACCAAAGGGGAGCCCAGACCCTGGGGTAGATGGAGAAGCAGCCCAACTTCGAGATTGAAGAGCGGTGGCTGCATGTGCAGATTCCACAAAGTTGGCGCCAGGTGATGTTGAAGTAGCTGGGGATCAGCGAGTTGCCAAAGATGAAAGAACGGATGCTCAGAAACGATGGCGGCATAATCGAAGCGATGGGAAAATACCGTAAATACGGCATAGAGAGTGATTCCGAGAGCCGCGAGCCAACGTCGCTGTCTTGTAGTTCCTTCTTGCTCGGATGCCACGAGGCGGAGCCTACCGCCAAACACTCCGCAACGACGGAGTGCTCACTGTTTCAAGCGGTACGTCAAACCCGAGACACGACTGATTCGCTTGGCTACGGCCCGCCGTAGAGCCAATTCGCTGCCCACCACGGTGAGCTTGCGAATAGCTCGCGTGACTGCGGTGTAAATCAATTCTGCCGATAGCAGTGGACTCTCTTCACCCGGCAGACAAGTCACAACTTCGCGGTACTCCGAACCCTGACTCTTATGAATCGTCATCGCCCAGGCGGGAACGAGGTAGCCCACAGCCGCGAGGGGTAGCAGGGGGCGATTCGCAAAGGCGGCGTGGAGCGCCTCATCGTGCATCACGACCACACCTAGATCACCATTAAATATTCCAAGGTGCTTTTGATTACGGGTAACGAGAACGGGCTGCCCAATACTGAACTGACCCGGCGAGGTGAGCCGAAGTTCGTCGAGATGCGCGCGAACCAACTCATTCCAATAACGCACTGAACCGGAACCTCGATGGGTTGCCGCGAGGATAGTGAATGATCGCGTCAACAGGAGGGCGAGTACGACATCGCCCCGCTGGGCCGTTCGCACGAGTCGACGGGCGTGTTGAAAAACGCGTTGGTGCACCGCATCTTCGGAGGGAAGATCAAAAAATGAGATGTTGGACGTGGCACTGCGGAGTTGCGAAATCATCCCCTCTACTGCTTCTGGATGTTGGCGCATGGAACGAATGGCGCCGGCCAGTATTGGCAGTGCGTCGTTCTTCGTGCGCTGTACGACCGAAAGACGAGTAATGAGCGACTCCATGTCAGCCGCATCATCCACCACGTCGGCCAAGACGGCACCCACGTTGACCGAGGCCAATTGATCGGGATCACCAACCAGCACAATGTGACAATTCCGTCCACTCGCCCGATTCGCGGCGAAGAGTGCATCGAGCACCGGTAGATCAGCCATCGACACCTCATCGACGATGATGATGTCGAGTGCGGGGAGCGTGGCTCTCGAGAGGTTGTCCGGGCTGACCCCGAGAAGACCGTAGAGGGTGCCACTGCGCTCGGTGTCTTGGGTGAGAACGCGCCAGCTATCGGTCGCACTCGCGGCAAGACTTTCGCTCGCTCGGCGTTCGGCCTTCGCCGTTGGTGCCGTGATGGCAAAACGCAATGACCCCGCTGCCAACCCTTTCGATACCGCCAGCTCATCAAGAAGGCGAAGGGCCCGAGCTGTCGACCACGTCTTCCCCGTTCCGGGGCCACCGGTGAGAATCGAGACCGAGCGCTCGTTCATTAACTCGGCGATACGCATCACGTGGGGAAGGTCAATAGTAAGTATCGCCGCTGCTGAGGTGTAGGCATCGGTGTCGAGGCCGACGAGCAGCGGTTGGACCGTGCTGCGGGCATCGCGTAAGAAGTGTGCTATTCGTTCCTCCGCGGCGGCGAGTCGTCGAAGGTAGAGATAACGGTCTCCGACGAAGACCAGAGGAGCGCCGACTAGCGCTATGACGTCGGCGCTGGTGGCAATTTCACACAGGTCCGGACGGGCACCCAGGAAGTTACGAATCTCATCGGCGTCCTGACCACCGGCCCATTCCGCACGATCTTCACCATCGACGTCAACCGCCACGTGGTCCAGGCGGGCCATGGCGGCCAGGCCACATACCACGTCAAGCGAGGGGCCCTCCACGATCTCGGTGGCAAACCGACGCACAATGGCGGCAGCCAGCATTCGATCACTACGTTGGATTTCAATCCCCATAGTTAGTGATCCCCTAGCGTGCGAGACGCCTCGACAATGGCCCGTGAATTTGGTCGCCAGTGGAACGACCCGTCTCCGATGGGATCTTCTGGGCGGGCGGCAGAACGAAGCAGGAAGTAGGCCGCTCCACCTAAGTGGATATCGGGTTCGTAGTTAGGCATCGTCCGCACCAGGTGTCGATGAAGCGCCACGAGATACAGAGTCGCCTGAAGGGCGTAATCGTGGGCGCTCATGTAACGAGCAATTTTCTCCGGGGCGAAGGGGCGAACATCACCAGGCATCTGGTCCGTCTTGTAGTCAATAATCACGAAAGATCCATCATCGCGTTGGAAGACCAGGTCAAGACTTCCCACGGCGAAGCCCTCAGAGAATCCATCGGCCAATTCCAGAGTGGCGAAGTAGGCATCAAAAATACTGCGGCCATCGGCACCCGAGTCATCGAACTGGCGCATGGCACGAGCCAATGCTCGGATCTGTTCGGGGCGGGTGGTCTCGCCAAGCGAGACCATGAAGCGCATTTCCGTAACGCTTCGAGCTTCAGGAATCTCGGTCAGGCTTCGTCCATCGAGGTACGCCAGTGGTGTCGTAGCAGCCGTGGTGAGGGTGCGATACAGCACCGAATCATTACCAGGCACCGCTAGCCCCTCGTTGGCGAGTTCACGCTTGGCGAGCGTAATGACGTCAACGCCAACCTGACCGACCGAGTGCTCCAAGACGGCGTGAATGGCCCGGCCTAGCTCCTTGCCGGCCAGGGAACCGAAGGCACCCTTGACACTGCTGGCGATGGCGTCACTGTCATCCGTCAAGTATTCGTCATCACCCTGGAACCCTTCACTATCTGGAAGGGCCACGATTGACGGAGCCTCACCCAGACGCTCGGCCATCTGCGTATATGACCACCGGCGCTCGCGGAACGCCAGCGGAATTGGTGTCGCACTGACGTACTTCGTGACCGCCGGATCAACTGCTGCCGGAACTTCCGCGGCTCCATGTGGCTCCCTGGCGGGGACACCACTACCCGGAAGCGTGCTGCCGTGTTTCGAGAGCGCAATGCTTGGAATTTCGCTCCACAGTGGCGTCAAGTACTCAAAGACCACCTCATCGGTTGGCTTCGGGAAGGAACTGCTCTCGACAAAGTTCGAGAGCAGTTCGAGGAAGGGGAAATTGGCGACCGACGACTCAACGCCTAAGCCTTCACGTTGCGTAAACATACGCACCCACTCGGGACTTTCGGGTTTATAGAAACCGCTGGGTGTGGGGACCAGAACCCACGCCACCAAGTGGCGCACCGCGCGAGTCATCGCCACGTAGATCATGCGCCGCGTCTCGGCCGCCAGGTCGGCACGACGGCGTACCTTGCGCTCTGCTACCTGTCCCCAGGGAATCAGAGAGGCCACATCGATAGTCACACAGCCGGGGGCATCCCAGCGGATGAGCCCATTCAGTCGTTCGTACTCTCGTGTAGAGCGCTCAATGCTGGGGAACTGTCGAAGCATGTAGGGCAGGAGCACCGTAGAAAACTCGAGACCCTTGGACTTATGAATCGTCATGATCTGCACGGCGTCCGACTCCGTTTCGAGACGGCGAGCCTCCACCTTCTCGTCACTCGATTCCGTCTCACGAGCGGCATCGAGCCACGTCAATAAGAGCGGGAGCGCCCGAATGTCGCGACACTCCCTCGCTAATGCCTCGGTCAGGTGCAGCAGGTCGGTGATGTTGCGCTCGCCATCACGCGTCGCGAGCGTCGTCTCCATTACCTGCTGGCTGCGGACGAAGCGAACTACGGCCGAGACGCCAAAGCGGGCGAAGTCACTCACGACCTCGTTGATTTCCACGTGCAGGTTGTCAATCTCTCTAAACCACGTCATCGCTAATGCGGCGGTGTAGGCCACGTGCTCGGGTTCGGCCAGAGCCGCCAACAGCAGGCGGAGATGCAGAGCCGCAGGGCTCTTAAAGACATCATCATCCGATGAAGAGACGGACGGAATGTGATTCGCACGAAGTTGCGACTGAATCATCAAGCACTGGCGATTGGTGTAACACAGGACCGCAATGTCGGAGTACTTTTCGCCTCGTTCGTGCAGCAGTTGCACGTAACGAACGACATCTTCTTCCGTGGTGTCGCTCTTGGCTTCATACTTGCCCGCTCGCACGTGAACCGATGCCGTGACTTCGTCGTCGGCGAGAAGATTCACGGATTGTTCGATTGACTGAGGCCAGGCCCGCGCTGGTTCAAACGTGATCGACGAGGACGCCGCGCTGGCCGTGGGGTAGGTAAACGATGCCCCCCGAAAGACGGTGTTCACGGCGTCGAGCACACCTTCGGTAGAGCGGTGATTGAAGTTCAGTGTCGAAATCGGTACACCGTCTCGCTCGCACTGATCTCGAACGGCGAGGAACGTGTCGACACTTCCGGAACGGAAGGCGTAGATAGCCTGTTTGGGATCACCGACCATGACTAGTCGCGTCTCGGGTGCGCCCTTAAACAGATCTTCAAAGATGGACCACTGCAGTGGATCGGTGTCCTGGAATTCATCAATCATCACCACACGGAAGTTGTGGCGCATCTCCTGTTTAAAAGCCCGGCCGTGTGGTCCGTCGAGACGACGACGAAGCGCCACTAAGAGGTCACCAAACGTGGTCAGGCCGGCCGCTTCGAGGAGCTCGACATACCGACGCGACGTGTCTTCGACAATCATGCGGCTAAACAGCGCCACGTCTCGGTGGGGATCTTCTACAAGGTCACCCTCGCTGGGCACTAGGCGAAGCGTGGATGGCAGAGGCACATGGGAGCCACGACCACCCGCGTCGTAGTAGTCAAAGGCCAGTTTCTCAATGAGTTCCACGAGAGAGATTTGGCTTAACTGGCGGTAGAGATCAGGGGACTTTCGCACCGCACTCGCGAGTACTTCATTAAAGGCCTGTGCCTTTAAACGATCTCCCGTCATGATTTGACGAGTTGGCGCGTCGGAGTAGTCCTGCGCAAAGGAGTGAATAGTCTGCGCCCGCAGCCCATCGAGTTCGCCGAGCTTGCGCCGACCGCGGGTCAACCACTCCGCGCAGGTGGGGGCATCGAGGTGACGGTAGACCTGGCGCCAATCTTGCGTTAGAACCAGCGCAATCTTTTCTTCGGGAACTCCAAGGAGGTCGTCACGAGTCTTGCGTTCAAAAGATGCCCAGTTAGCCTCGGGATTCTCGAGAAACGTGACGACACTACGCAACTGGTCTCGAACGCGACTCCGAAGGTTTCGGGCGGCATCACGGGTAAAGGTGACGACCAGCATGGCGGTGGGATCAATGTCGTCTTCAATGAGGAGCCGGGATGCCAAGTGGGCCAATGTCCACGTCTTACCGCTGCCGGCACTCGCCTCAATGAGGAGGGGATGAGGTACGGCATCTCGTCCTTCTAGTCGTAATGGACTATGCACAACATCAAAGGGTTTCATCGTCGACCTCCACCCCTCGAGACCACGTTGAGCTGCCTTCGTTAACCAAAATAATTAGTGGTGCCAGATTCTCGACAAGTTGATCAGTGATCCGACCAAATGCCCGACCGTAGATATCACCGAGCTCTTCGAACGTGAAGGGCAGTAGTAGCTGATTGATGGGGTCCTTACTCTCACCCTCGTCGGCGTCAAAGCCACCTTCCCATATCTCCTCCGCTCTCTTGCTACCGAAGAGTTTCTTGTAGCTGCCCGCGTGGGCGCCCTTCTTGTCGGTCAGGGCGTGTAGCGAAGTACGGCGGACGAAGACTGGTGGGTGCGAATACTGACTGTCGTAGATCCGAGCAATCATGCGAATGAAAACCGTGGCGTTCTCAATCGCCGTATCCACCGGCCACTTCAACGTCACCCAGGCGTTGTGTTCGGCCTCGGCTTCTTCGGCCAAGCGGGCGACCACGAGGCGAACTGGCTTAGTCGTGGCGAGCGTGGCGATACTGAGCTGCAAAACGCCCGGTAAAAACGCAGACTCCAACTTCGAGCTGGTGGTAGTGCGAACGATTAAGACTTCATCATCGAGTTCGTAGACGCTCACGTCACCACGAAGAAGTTCTCGAGGTTTTTGACCAACGCAAAACCCTGGCGGTAGCGAAAGAACTGAGGGTTCCACCCCGAGAGCCTGAATGTCGGCCCGGTGATTCCGCACGAAATTCCCGAGACGGGTTCGATCAATTTTGGATTCGACTTCGAATCGAAAGGCGGGCGCCACTAGGCCCGTGAGGTCATCAATGTGCTCTCCCATTTCGCCGAAATCCCGGGTCAACCCTTCGGCTACCAATTGACGTTTGATAGTGGGTACTTCACGATGCGGCGAAAGCCCCCGTCGCGGCGTGCGTCCGGCTTCGTCGTTCGAGTCGGCGATGCGGGCGTTGCCGAGGAACTTGGTGGCGTAGGTTCCTTGAGGGTTTTTTAGGAATCGCTCCAGTTCAATGAGGTCTATCTCGAGCGGAGCACTCTCACGTTTCGTCGAGACCGGTACATCTGATTCGAGATTGAGGTCAGCATTCACCCGCGCCAACAGCAGCGTGGCGAGTTGGGCGTGAGCTCCGTCTAGCGAGAACGCGGTAGAGAGCAAGCCATCCGACTCCGAAAGAGTTGGTACGACGTCGGCGATCACTTTCTCCGTCTCAATATTGATAGAGAATCCGTGGCGGGGATGACGACGCATGGCGATGCCTTGATGGCCGAGGATGGGTCGCAGCGCGCCATCGAGTTCCGCGAGCGGTACCGAGAGGCCAATGGGAGAACTATCTCGCACCGACCGATCCGTCGTAAAGAGGACCACCCGGTGAGTGGTCGAGAGAAGCTGTGCCAAAAGACTGCTGCGAAAGCGAGTTCGAGGTGACGGGTCGCCAGCCCGGGCCGGAGCGAGGTGGGCCGGTGGTGACATCGGAGACGGGATCAAATCATCGTCAAGGCCGAGGATGCACGTCACCGCAAAGGGTGCATCAGCCAGGCCGTCAATGCCCTGCACCACGACCCCCCCACGACCGAAAGTCTGTCCACCACCGAGCGAGAGGGCGAGCGATTCAACGAAATCACGGGCTTCGCTGAAGGAAAGATTGGGATTGGACGTGTCGGCCACACGGCCGAGTCGTTCGAAGATTTTTTCCAGCCCATTATCAGTGACATCCGGGATGAAGCCGATGAGTCGCTCGGCAATGTCTCGATACCAAGCAACCCACTCGATGAGGGGTCGCACTTTGGCAACCTCGTGCTGCGCGGTGAGCAGACAGTCGGTTAGTTCAGCGACGGCGGCCATCGTTTCGCGGTCCTCGGCGACACCGAGTGGGGCAATCGGAGCTGCCACCGACCGTGTCTCTTCAAAGACTGAAGCCAGCAGGCCACGGTCGGTAAATCGCCGCCAAGTTCCTGAATCATCCCCCGCGCTAAAGATTTCGAGACTGGCGCGGCTCTCGCCATCCAGCCCCAGACTCAATGCATCCAGAGCCTGCTCGCGAAGCCGCTCGCCATTGGCCTGGTTGATTCCCAAACCGGCGAGCAGGGCTGGCTGGCTCAGGAGCGCAATGAAATCGTTAACGGTGTGGTGCGAGTCAATCGTGCGCAGAAATCGCTCGAACGCTTCCAGTCGGAAACTGGCTCGAGCCAAACTGGGGTCGGCCACTTCGAACTGCAGCGACTGTCGAGTGCTTCCCTGGTGACGCCACTCCGCATCAAAGAGCGGTGCAAACTGCGTGGGGTCGGTCGTGACGACCCGGACTTGGTGCGGCGTAATATCGAGCTCATCGAGTAGTCGGGCAATAACATCGCGAGCAACTTCCACTTGTCGGCCGGGGCCGACGGTTCCGTGAAGTTGGATCGACTGTACGACCAGGTCGCTGGATACCGACGTGTCTCCGCTGAGCGCTTGGCGCAGAACGCGCGGTTCATCAGCGCAGATGGTGACACGTGCGGTGGGGCAGGCGTCCCGCCAAAACTGCCAGTGCGCCCACTGGGTGGCGCCCCACGTGGTGATGAGTGAAGTCTCGCCCTCGTGCACCAGAGGATCAACTGAGGGGAGAGTGAGATACACCTGTACCGGGGCACTCGCCGATACTCGGCTCACCACCGAGGGCAGAAGCGCACCGTGCGCCAATTCGCGGATGCCAAAGATCACGCACTGAGTAGTCGCGGTCATTTCGTTGACCCGCAGCGCCTCCCACGGAGTTTTGAGTCCCTGGGCACGCAGCGTGGCGACCACGTTGGCCTCAATACCCTGATCGACGCCTAGCAGGTAATCCTCGAACCGGTCCGGGCGCCAGAGCAGAACTTCACGGAGATTACGAGCACGAGTCGATGCCGCCGTAATAGTGAGCGGCGTCTGACCCCGGTGCGCCAGTATCTGGCCGGTTAGGGCGAGCGTGCCCCAGGCCTCAAAGTGGTGCGGATCGTCGTAGAGGGTGTTGGCCAGAAACGGGTCAACGAGCAGAATGTCCCAGTTGGCGATAGCGCCCCACTGAGACGCAACGTACTGCTCCAACCACTGACCCACCTGGGGACTTGGCACCACGATGGTCCGCTTCTGGAGTGGTGAGTCCTGACCGATTGATTCCAGCAACTTGTCCGCCAGCGGGCGTAGACCCTCGCCTTGGAAAAGTGACACGGTGCTCATCGTGCTCAAGGGTATCGGAGCCCTAGGACGGCGCCCCGCCTGCCGCCATCAAGATTGAGGAGAAATTACGAACGAAATTGGAGGCAGCCGTCGTCGAAAGTTTCGTCGACGAACTCTTCCCGCTCGGCCCAAAAATCCATGCTCATCTGCCACGGAGCGTGCTCGCCCGCCTTCGGCATCAAGTGTTCGGCCCGAATGAGATATCCCGGGTTGAACTGCTTGGGGTCGACAAAGGGTTGGAGGGCCATCGAAGCATCGACGGGACGCAGCTCGGGCACCACCGTAGAGGCCCCCACGGCGTTCATGTGTTCCAACAGTCCGCAGACGTACTGACTCACCAGATCGGCCCGCATGGTCCAACTCAACCGCAGGGCACCGAAGGTCCAGGCCAAGTTCGGCAGATTGGTGAACAGCATTCCGCGGTAGGTCACCGAGTTGGCGAAGTTCACGTCTTCACCATTTACTGAAAATTGCACTTCACCGAGTACGGAGAGATTAAATCCCGTGGCCGTAATAACAATGTCTGCGGGGATGAAGACGCCGTCGATGGTCTCAATGCCCTGTTCGGTGAACGTCTTAATCTCATCGGTCACCATGGAGACCTTGCCCTCTGAAATTTTGGCGAAGAGGTCACCATCCAAGATGCGACAGACCCGCTGATCTTGGGGCAGGTGTCGAGGTGTGAAATGGCGCTCAACGTCGTAACCCTCTGGCAACTGCTTGGCCACCATGGAGATCAACGTGGACTTAGAGATTTCGGGGTGGAGCTGTTGAATCTGGACTAGCGATTGCATTTCCGCGACCGACTTGCGTCGAACAATCTCGTGAATCCACTCCTCGGGCGTGCCGTACTGACGCAGCTGGTCGGCCAGGGGCTCAACGTTGGGGCTCTGGAAGAAGTAGGTCGGTGAGCGCTGCAATACGGTGACGTGAGCACTCTCGTCGGCAATGTTGGGCACCAGGGTCGCCATGGTGGCGCCAGAACCGATGACGACCACGCGCTTGCCGGCCAGATCGATGTCGGTCGGCCAATTCTGAGGGTGGATGACTTGCCCCTTAAATGATGCAAAGCCCGGCCACTCGGGGGTGTAGCCCGCTTCGTGGCGGTAGTAGCCGTGACACATCCAGAGAAATTTGGTCGTCAGCGAAAACTCTTCGGTACCGTGCTTTCCGCGAACGGTCCAACGCGCGGCAGTGGGGTCCCAACTGGCATCGGTGATCTGGCGGCCAAAGAAGAAGTTGTCGGTGAGTTGGAACTCGTCAATCGTCTCGCCGATGTACTGCTGGATGGCCGAAGCATCGGCGTAGGGGGCACCGACCCACGGCTTAAAGGAAAAGCCCAACGTGTAGGCCTCGGTGTCGGTGCGAACGCCGGGGTACTTGTGAATCAACCACGTTCCACCGAATGACTCGTGGGTGTCTACAACAGCAAAGCGTGGAGCGAGTGGTGAGTGGGCCAGGTGGTAGGCCGCGTTAACGCCGGACAGTCCGGCCCCGACGACGAGGACATCAAGGTCAGTGGGCAAGGTTCCAGAAATACTCATCGGTCATTCACTCTTTCAACCAGCACGGGGGTGCTGGAACTCTTCCTCGTAACGCTAGGGCTTAGGACTCACTGATTGCCAACCAGCGCTCTTCGGCGTCTTGTAACTCTTGGCGCAGCGCATTCAGGTCTTTAGTCAATCGACCGGCCTCTTCGTAGTCCGGCGTAGCGGCAATCTTGTCGGCCAACTTGGCCACTTGGCGTTCGATCCGTTCGACGACCTTGCCGGCTTCTCGCAGCAGCTTGTTCTTCGAGGCCGAATCGGTCGGAGTGGCACTCGTGGTCGCGGCGACGGGAGAATCAATTACGCCGGCGGCTCGGGCAATCCACGCATCAATCCCGCCCGGTACGTCGGCTATTGAACCGTCGAGGTGCACCTCTAAGAGGCGATCGGTTGTTTGACTGAGGAAGGCCCGGTCGTGCGAGACAACTATCAAGGTGCCCGGCCATTCGGAAAGAAACTCTTCAATGAGACGAATTGTTTCGAGGTCCAAGTCATTAGTCGGTTCGTCCAAGATCAGCACGTTGGGACGCTTCGACATCGCCAAGAGCAACTGCAGTCGACGACGCTCACCACCGGAGAGTTCAATCGCCTTGGACTGGGGCAGCGACCCCGTAAACCAAAAGCGCTTCATGAGCGCGACGTCGGCCGGCGATCCAGGAATCCCCCGCGGACCGGCGACGAGCTCTTGGACCGACTTGGATCCATCGAAGTCCTCACCGTGCTGGTCGAAGTAGGCCAGAACGACGGTGGGGCCGTGCTTCATGGTGCCCATGGTCGGCTCAGTCTTCTGCGCCAGGAGATTGACGAAGGTCGACTTGCCCGCCCCGTTAGGACCGACGATGCCGATGCGATCCCCGGGACCGAGTTCCAGTGTGACGTCGCGGATGATTTCACGTTCTGTGTTATACGAGAAGTGGACGTTGTGCGCTTTGATAACGGTGTTGCCCAGACGCGGCATATCGGCGGCCAAATCCAGCGTGCCGCTACGAGCGGCCGCTTCGGGCGTGGCCTGCAAGAGGCGCTGGGCGGCATCGATGCGGGCTTGAGGTTTCGTGGCTCGCGCTTTGACACCTCGTCGGAGCCACGCCAATTCGCGGCGCGCCAAGTTCTTACGAGTCTGTTCGGCCGAGGCGGCCTGCTCTTCGCGTTCGGCCTGCGTCTCGAGCAACTTGGAGTAACCACCGGCGTGGGTGTAGGTGTGGCCGCGATCAATCTCCAGCATGCGGGTCGTCACCTGATCGAGCAAGAAGCGGTCGTGACTGACGAGCACGATGGCGCCCTTGAAGGCCTTGATCTGTTGCTCGAGCCACTCAATGGCTCCGAGGTCAAGGTGGTTCGTTGGTTCGTCCAGGATTAAGACGTCATCGGGATTGGCAAAGACGCGGGCTAGAGCTACGCGCTTGAGTTGGCCACCCGAGAGGGCGTTGATCTGGGTATCGACGGCTTGCAGCATGCCCAGACGATCGAGGGCGGCGTCAATTTCCCAACCACTACCCAGCGCCTCGCGAACCGTGCCCTCGGGCAGGTGGGGAATCTGCTCTAAGAAACCGACCGTGACGCCACGACCTCGCGTGATATTGCCACCGTCGGGAGCTAGGTCGCCCGCCACAATCCGCAGGAGTGTCGACTTACCGGCTCCGTTAATTCCAACTACGCCAATACGATCACCGGTCGAAATAGTGAGTCCGAGGTCACGCAGCAGGGTCCGGTCAGAGCCCTCGAATGAGACACGTTGAAGATCAAGAAGAATGGCCAAGAGGTACTAAGGCTACCTAGACGCCGGGTCGGACCTCTCGCGGGAGATTGAACGATGCCTCCAATCCGGCGTTACCTACGTGGTAGCTCGTCATCGAGAGTGAACCCATCGTGCACCCCCGAGCAAAGGTGGAAACAGTGGCGTTGGCCACCGCCGCAATACCCGCAATGTAGGCGAGGGGAAGAAAGTGATCCGCGGTGGGTACTGCGAGGTCGTAGTCGTCGCTCGCTCGTAACTCACCGAGGTGAGCCGGGTTATTTGTCATGAGGTAATGGGCGTCATCGTCAAAACGCTGTGCCCAGTCGTACCCCCGATGCTCGCCATCCCAGGCGATCTGGCGCAGATTGTGCACCACATTGCCACTGGCGAGTATGAGGACGTCCTCGCTCATTAGGGGGGCCAGCTTGGCGCCGATCTCCAGGTGATAGTCGAGTGGACGAGTGGCGTCGATGGCCAGCTGCACCACCGGCACATCGGCCTGCGGATACATGTGAGCCAACACCGACCACGTTCCGTGATCAATCCCCCACGACTCGTCATCGAGAGCCACCACGTCGGGTTGTACGAGGTCGGCCACCCGACGGGCTAGATCGGGCGAACCGACCACGGGATAGTCAAAAGCAAAAAGCTCTTGCGGGAATCCAAGGAAGTCATGGATCACCCGAGGTCGCGCCATGGACGTCACGGCCGTTTGGTTTACGTACCAGTGAGCCGAAATTGCCACGATAGCCCGTGGCTTGGGGAACGAAACCGCAACTTCACTCCACGCCGTGGTGTACCGATTGGTCTCCACGGCATTCATCGGCGTGCCGTGGCCCACAAAGAGTGCCGGGGTGAAACTCAAAGTGGCTCCTTGCTCGTTGGGGTATCAAACGTACGACATTGGCGTTGCCAAACCCACACACCACGGTGACGAGCTGTTACGAGGTGGGCACCACGTCCGTTGCGAACGTCCGGGGGTCACCCGGTGATAAAGGCCGGTGACGAAGGTTTGAGCACCACGTTGAACTTTGTCGCCATGGAACGAATGACGTAGGTCGCAAAAACGTCACATCCGACGGGGGTGTAGTGGATCAGATCCAAACTGCGAACCTGCATGGGGCGCTTATTGACTTTCGCCGTTGGGCGCACCGTGCCACTGGATGACGCAAAGAGGTCCCAAGTATCGATGTAGTAGCCACCGGGAGAACTGGCCATGACTCCCTTGTAAATCGAATTCATCGCCTTCATCGCGTGCCGATAGCCACCCGTACTCGAGATAGGCACCCCGACCCACACAATCTGTGCGCCGTAGCGATTGACAATGTCAGCGATCTGCCGGATGCGAGTCCGATACGCGGCCTGCCACGGCACCGTCAACAGGGGTACCGAACGACCATTGATCGAGATTGGCGAGTGATCATTCGCGCCGACGCACACCACGACAACGTCGGGATGCCAGCGACGCAGGTAGTCCGTGAGGTGTTGGGGCCAGTTATAAAAAGTGTCGTGGACGAGTCCGGTCGAAATGACTCCCCGAGAAATGAAGGACACGCCGGGTTGATGGGCAAACTCGCGAGAGAGCCCAATGCCGAGGTCGAGCCCCACAGAATCGCCAATCGCCAAAATCGTGCAGTGGTTTGGTGGCGCTGGTGATGACAGAGGTTGGGTCGGCGGCACCTGAAGCGCTGGCCGTATGAGACAACGCGAGGGCGCGGGGGTCGCGGCGCTTGCTGACGGGGTGAGCTCCATCGTCATCACGCTCAGTGTGACGAGAGTGGCGACGATGAGAGTTCGGATTACACGCCCCACTGCTACCCCCCGGTTAAAAAGATGGTGATTGCTTGGGCAATTTGTTGAGCAGCACGATTCTGCCACGCACCGTCCATCATCAGCCCAGCATCGCCGACATTACGCATATTGCCACACTCGATGAGCACTTTCGGGATTCGGGTGAGGTTGAGGCCGGCGAGGTCACTACGCAGTTGGACTCCCTGCACGCCGAGATAACTACTAACCGGCATAACTGACTGAAAAGAGTTCACCAGCGTCTGTCCAAACTGGAGAGAGGTGGCCACCACTGCACCGTTTGTGGTGCTCCGGGCTGGTACTAAGACGGCGAAACCGTGACCCGAGCTCGACCCACCATCTCCGTGCAGTGATAAGGCCACGTCCGCGTGGGCGCTATTGCCAATTTCCGCTCGGGTATTCACACACGGACCGACCGAGGCATTGTTGCCCCGAGTGAGCACAACCGTGGCCCCGTTGGCGAGCAGAATCTCGCGCACTCGCTGCGCCAACGTGAAGGAAAATATTGCCTCCGAGTAGTTGTCATTCGTGGCGGTGCCCGTGGTGTCGCAGGCCTTTTGCCCTCGACCGTCTGGTACGAGTTGGTTAATGATTGATGGGTGAGACCAGTTCGCCCCATTGTGACCGGGATCGAGAACCACCGTCTTACCGTCGAGGGGACCGGTGTGCGTGGGTGTGGCGACAACGGCACTGGCCATCGTGCCCGATAGCAACGTCGTGGTTGTAAAGAGCGAGGTCGAGGTACTCGACGGGGGTGTTGACGTAGTCGTTGAAGACGTCGTGGTTGTGGTTGGCCGCGTCTGGCGTTGGTGGATGACGTAGCCGGCTTTGACTAAGAAAATGACTGCCAGTAGAGCCACGGCCGACTTAGAACGATGCACGGACCCACGGTACTTCGCCCCGCCTACTGACGCTCAGGGTACGATGCGACAACATCAAGGAAGGACAGCCGTGGCTATTTCGAACCGCATCACCGAACTCCTAGGAATCGAAAAACCAATCCTGCAGGCACCTATGGGTTGGATCGCTCGAAGTGCGCTGGCCAGCGCCGTTTCCAACGCCGGTGGCTTGGGCATTATTGAAACGTCCTCGGGAGAGCTCGACAACGTCAAGCGGGAAATCGAACTTATGCGCGAACTGACCGACAAGCCCTTCGGCGTCAATATCGCCCAGGCCTTCGTGCGAGACCCCAATATTGTCGAATTCGTTGTCGCGAACAACGTGAAGTTTGTGACCACTTCGGCGGGTGACCCGACGAAGTACACCTCGGCGCTGAAGGAAGCGGGGCTCACTGTCTTTCACGTCGTCCCCACGTTGAGTGCTGCCCTCAAGGCCGTAGACGCCGGTGTCGACGGCCTCGTGGTAGAGGGTGGCGAGGGTGGTGGCTTTAAGAATCCACGCGACGTCTCCACTATGGTTCTGCTCCCCCTCGTCTGTTCCCACGTCGACGTACCCGTGATTGCCGCGGGTGGTATCACCGACGGGGCATCTATGGCGGCGGCCTTCGCCCTCGGCGCCGAGGGCGTCCAGATGGGCACCCGGATGGTGGCAGCCGCTGAATCGCCCGTTCATCAGAACTGGAAGAACGCCATCGTGGAAGGGGCCGAGACGGACACCGTGTTTCTTAACCGATTCTCACGTCCGGCCCTCCGTGCCCTACGGACCGAACGCACCACGCGTCTCGAACACGAAGACTCCGTGTCGATGATGGAGTTTGGCGCCGTCAAGGATCTCTACTTCGGAGGCGACCTAGAGGCCTCCATCGCCCTGGGCGGCCAAGTCATGGGTCGAATCACCGCGGTCGAACCAGTGGCCACCATCTTGGATCGCACCATGCGTGAGTTTGACGACGTAATGCGCTCCCTGCACACCAAGTACGGCGCCTAGGGAATTCTCGCTGGCTTCGCGAAGTATGCGAACATTGTCCGGTACCGAGGGGGCTCCGGATGAATATCGACTCAAATCCACAGAACACCGTGACGTTGCCGAGTGGGGCCCGCGCGCACCACGAACACGCCGCACAGAACGACGTCATTAAAAAGAACTTCGAGGCGGTCCGTCCGGGCGTCTGGACGTTCGTCGGGAACGGCCTCTCGAACCAGACCTTCATTGAAGGACCCGGTGGCATCATCGCTATCGACTCGGGCGAGTCCATCGAAGAGATGCGCGCTGCACTACACGAACTGCGCATCCACACGCCTCGACCCATTGCCGCGGTTATCTACACGCACTTTCACTACATCGAAGGCACCAAGGCGATTTTGGAAGAGGGCAATCACGTCAACCCCCTCCCTATTTACGGACACGAGAAGATCGCCTACAACCGATCTCGCACCTCCTCTGAGATCTCGCCGGCCTACGTCCGCGGACTCGTCGAGCAGTTCGCCATGATGATGCCTCTCGAAGGCCCCGACGCCACAGTAAATATCGGTCTGGGCTTCTACTATCGCAATCCCGCCCACGCGCCCTTCACCCCGGGACATATCCCGGTGACCCAGCCACTGGCCGATGGCTCAACGACGACCATTGCCGGTCTGCGCGTCGAGGCCTATCACGCACCCAGCGATGCCGATGACTCCCTCACGCTCTGGTTCCCCGAGTTGGCAACCTGTGTCCACAACCTCGTATGGCCGACGCTCTTTAACATCTTCGCAATTCGTGGCGAGGAGTATCGCGATCCGCAGATCTTGATTCGAGGCATCGATCAACTCTTGGGCTTTGAGGCCGAGCACCTCGTGGCCACCCACGGACCGGGCCTCAGCGGTGGGGAAAGTATCAAGACCAAGGTCCAGCGCTACCGCGACTCGCTGCAATTCCTTTGGGACCAAACAGTGCGGGGCATCAATAAGGGATTGAGCACGGACCAGCTGGCCGCCTCGATCAAACTCCCCGAGCTCTACAACGTGGACTACCTCACCTCCGAGCGCTACGGCGTAGCCGAACACCACGTCCGTCAGATTCACAGCGGTATCCGCGGCTGGTTCGACGGTGACGAGTCCAAGCTCTTTCCGGTGGAACCGACCGAACGCTACGGTCGCCTCATCGCCGGGTTCGGTGGTCGCGATGCCGTGACTCGCCAGGCCACCGAGTCGCTCGAGAAGAACGACCCGCGCTGGGCTACCGAGCTGGCCACCTGGTTGGTTCGCAGCGCAGGCGCCACCCAGGAAGACCGCAACTTGCTCGCGTCGTGCCTACGCACCATTGGCGAACGCACTTCGGCCGCCAATATCCGGAACTGGTGCATCGCCCGAGCCCGTCACCTCGATGGTTCGACCCCACTCGATCGACTCTTCGGCCACCGCTTCACCTCTCGTGGTTTGGCCGACATCGAAACGCCGCTCTTGATTCAAACGATGCGCGTTCTGTTGGACCCGACTCTGGTCGAGGGCGTGTCGTGTCAGATTCGTTTCGTGATTGACGGCGAGACGGTCGGCCTTCACGTCCGTAACTGTGTGGCCGCACTCACGAGTGGGGCAGATGCGACGAATGAACTCGTCACGACGCGTGCTCACCTGAACGCCCTGTTTAACAACAAGGCCAAATTGAGTGACCTGCTCGCCTCAGGCGACGTAGTGATCCGTGGTGACCAGGGCGCCGTCGTGGCGACGTTGGCCGCCTTTGAAATCGACGGACTTCGCAACTAGTGACCGAGAGGGCTATTCCGAAACCGACGCCACCTTTTGGCGGAACGCTCGGGCGAACGATTGCCCAGTCACGGGGCGTCCCGATGTCGCTCACGACTCCCCCGCAGGGTGCCCCCAACATCATCTTGATCCTGTTGGACGACGTCGGCTTCGGAACGTGCTCCACCTTCGGTGGTCCGGTGCCCACGCCAACCCTCGATCGCGTGGCGCGCCAGGGTCTCTCCTTTAACCAGTTCCACACGACGGCACTGTGCTCCCCCACCAGGGCGGCCATGCTCACCGGTCGCAACCACCACGCCGTCCACATGGGTGGCATCCCCGAAGCGGCCAACGTATTTCCCGGCTACGACTCGGTCATCCCGAAGGAGGCGGCCACCGTCGCCGAGATCCTGCGCCAGAGTGGCTACTCCACCTCAGCCTTTGGTAAGTGGCACCTCACCCCCCTCTGGGAGCAGACCCCCACGGGACCTTTTGACCGCTGGCCCACCGGGATTGGCTTCGATCACTTCTACGGCATCTTGAACGCCGAGGCCTCCCAGTGGGAACCACCGATGTATCGCAACACGACACCCGTCACGCCCTACGTCGGACGTGACGACTACCACATGACCGAAGACCTCACCGATAACGCCATCGAGTGGATGCAGATGCAGAGGGCCACTAACCCCGAGCGACCCTTCTTCATGTACTTCGCCACCGGCGCGATGCACTGTCCGCACCACGTGGCTCCCGAATGGATTGAGAAGTTCAAGGGCCAGTTCGATCAAGGTTGGGACAGCCTCCACGAAGAGATCTACCAACGCCAGCTCGACCTCGGGGTTATTCCCGAGGGCACGAAGTTAACGACACGTCCCGACGAGGTTCCCTCGTGGGCCGAGTATCCCGATCGCTACAAGCCCGTGGCCAGTCGACTCATGGAAGTGTTCGCCGGCTTCTTGGCGCACACCGATGCGCAACTGGGCCGCGTTCTCGATGAGGTGGAAGCACTCGGCATCGACGAGAACACCCTCATCGTCTACATCACCGGCGACAACGGCGCTTCGGCCGAGGGCACCATTCACGGCGCCTGGAGCGCCCCGGCATTCCAGAACGGCATCGCCGAAGATCCCGAATGGCTCCTCGAGCACATGGATGACTTTGGATCGGCTCGCTGCGAGAACCACTACAACGTCGGCTGGGCCTGGTCGCTCGACTCACCCTTCCAGTGGATGAAGCAGGTGGCCTCACACTTCGGTGGCACCCGCAACGCCATGGCGCTGCAGTGGCCCGCCGCCATCAAGGATCCGGGCGGGCTGCGCCCCCAGTTCCATCACGTGGTCGATATCGCCCCGACACTCTTGGCCGCGGCCGGGGTCGCGGCCCCGACGCACGTCAATGGCGTTGAACAGTTGCCGGTCGACGGCGTGGCGATGCAGTACTGCTTTAACGACGCCGACGCCCCGAGCCAACGCGTCACCCAGTACTTCGAGATGTTCGGTAACCGGGCGCTGTATCACGACGGCTGGATTGCCTCGTGCTTCCACGGACGCGTGCCGTGGGATCGATTCGGAACGCGAGCGTTCGACGGACCCGAAGAGCGATGGGAGCTCTACAACATCAACGAAGACTTTTCCCAGGGTGTCGACTTGGCCGAGAAGTTCCCCGAGAAGTTGGCTGAGCTCCGCGCGATGTTCGACGACGAGGCCCTGCGCAACAACGTTTATCCCATGCGCGAACCGGGCAGCCTGCTCTCAGTCGGCGTCTTCCCCCCGACCAATCTCGGGGGTCTAACCACGATGACCTACACCAAGGCCCACGTTCGCATGCCCGAGCGCTCCGTCATCAATTTGAAGAACTGCTCCTATCGCATCACCGCCGACATCGTGGTCACGCCGGAGTCCCACGGAGTGATTGTTTGCCAGGGTGGCAACATGGCGGGCTGGTCGCTCTACCTCGATGACGATCGCATTCCCGTGTATCACTACAACTGGGTCGGTCACGAGCACTACATCATTCGTGGTGACCAACCACTGGCCCCCGGTACTCAACGCATCGTGGTGGAGTTCGCCTACGAGGGTGGTCTCGGTGGCAGCGGCACGGCCGTGCTGCTGGTAAACGGCGCAGTCGCCGGTCACGGTCGGATTGAAAAGACGGTGCCCTTCGTGTACTCCATGAGCGGCGAAACCTTTGACGTAGGCGTGGACACCGGTTCACCGGTCGGTAACTACCACCACAACTACAACTTTGTCGGCGCCATCTTGGGCGTCACCCTGGAGCGACTCTCGGAGCCCACGCCCGAGATTGCGGCCCAGATTCGCGAAGGTGAGTTCCGAGCCAGCCTCGCCACTCAGTAGTTCGCACCAACGCCCCGAGCCCAAGGCGGGGCCGACCTCGGCTCGCCGTCACTAAGTTTTAGTTGTGACCTCACTACCTGGACCGCTCGCGCTCGTTGGCTCGGGCGAATACCTACCCGTCATGCGCACCCTCGAGGGCCAACTGCTAGAGAATCGTCCGGGTTCCTACGTGCAGATCGCCACCGCGGCCGTGCCCGACGGGCTCGACACTCTGACCTACTGGCACGAACTGGGCCACACGCAAGCTCGAGCCCTTGGCCGTGAACAGATTGTGGCTACTGCGAGTACTCGTGACGAAGCCAATGACGAGGCGCTGGCCGAAAAAGTTCGCGGCGCGAGTTTGATCTACCTCTCGGGGGGCCACCCTGATTTTCTCGCCGAAACTCTGCGCGGTACGAAGTTGTGGGCCGCCATCGTGGAAGAGTGGCAGCAGGGTGCGGCCCTCGCCGGATGTAGCGCCGGCGCCATGGCGATGACAACGTGGATTCCGTCGATTCGCCATCCCCAAAAAGGTTCGACCGAAGGATTGGCGCTCTTGCCTCATCTCCGGGTGATTCCTCACTTCGACGCCTTCGCCCGTCGGATGCCTGATCTCGTCACTCGCTACCTCGCCGGCAAGGATCCCGAAGTCACGCTGCTCGGTATCGACGAGAACACGGCCCTCGTGGGCGGACCCCACCAGTGGACCGTTCACGGCCAGCAGTCCGTCTGGCGTCTGGGCGTCGGCGAGCCCGAACAGTTTGCGGCTTCTCACTCACTCGAAACGCAGTAGGGAAACGTGAGGGCTTAGGCCAGACCCAGCTGTTCGCGGAGGTTGGGTGGAACGAAGTTGTTCTCCGTCGTCGATTCAGCTTCCACCAACTCGACCATCACATCAACGACTTCTTGGGGGTCCATCTGACCTTCAGTCACCATCGAACGCATCATCTTGAAGAGATCTGTCGACCCCGCACTGACCGAGTCGTCGCCGAACCAGTCCCACATCGACGCGGCCATGCGGTCGTTGAATCCCGTGAGGTAGGGGCCGGGGTTCAACAAGCAGACATCGATGCCCTGGGCGAAGAGTTCGCCACGAAGAGTCTTGCCCATGGCCTCGAGCGCGAACTTGGACATGGAGTAGGGACCGAAGGCCGGACCGGCAAGGACACCGGCAATGGAAGAGACAATGATTACGCGACCCGTGCCTCGCTTCACCATCTGGGGCAACGTGGCTTGAGTCATCCGCAGGGTGCCAAAGACGTTGACGTCAAAGACCTTGCGGACGATGGCTTCGGGAACATCGGCCAACGGGCCGGTCTGGCCGAAGCCGGCGTTGTTGATGAGAACGTCCACGTTCCAGTCCTTGACCTTGGTGACGTCATCGGTCGTGATGTCGACCTTCTCCACTTGGAGCTGCGGTGCTTCAGCGCGCAGCGCCACGGCCTGCTCTTCGGTTTCGGTGGTGGCGATTACGTGGTGGCCACGAGCGGCGAGTGCGAGGGCCGCACCGCGACCAAAGCCCGTGCCGGCGCCGGTGATGAGAACAGTTTTAGGAGTCGAAGTCATGGGTTAAGCGTAGTGAACGCAACCCACACGCGATGTTCTCTAGCGTCCTTCGAGTAACGGGCGGGCGGGATCGCGACGCGTGGTGCCCCGCTTCCACGCCAATCCGGAGAGGGCCTCCAGCACGATACGGTTCCCGAGGTAGGCCGTTATCTCGGCGTGGTCGTACGGCGGCGACACTTCGACGACGTCCATGCCGACGAGGGGCAGCTCCATGGCAATACGACGCACAGCGTCGAGTAGTTGCCGACTCGTCAATCCACCCGGTTCCGGTGTACCGGTACCCGGGGCCGATCCGGGATCAACGACGTCCACGTCCACCGACAAGAAAACGGCGTCACAGTCGTTGATAGCCAAAGCGAAGGCCTCATCGAGCACAGTGTCGAGCCCCCGACTGGTTATTTCGCTCATCTCGAAACTGCGCATCCCCTGCTGGGCCATCCAATCGAGCGTCTCGGGTTCCGGCCAGTAGCCCCGCAGGCCAATCTGAATAAAGCGATCACCACGGCAGGCCCCCGACTCAATGAGGCGCCGCATTGGGGTGCCGTGTCCGTACAGCGAGCCGAACTGGATATCGGCCGTGTCGGCGTGAGCGTCAAAGTGAATGACCGATACCCGGCCCCAGCCAACGGCGTGGGCCAGTGCCGTCACGTCGGGCAACGCGATCGTGTGATCACCGCCGAGGATGACGGGAAAGACACCCGCTTCAGCAACGGCACGTACCCGTTGCTCGAGCCGTTGTAGTGAGGTTTCCGTCTCACCGGAGGGCATCTCCACATCACCCAGGTCCACTACCCCGAGGTCCACAAGTCCATCCACCCCCAGGGCCAGCGAGGGACGCGAGCCGTCGTGGGGCAAGTAGTCCGTAATGCGAATCGCCTGCGGGCCGAAGCGACAACCCGACCGGTGCGAAGTGCCGCCGTCAAAGGGCGCTCCAATAATCGCGGCGCCCGCACCCTGCCACGAGGCAATGTCGTCGGGGTCGGCCGCGGGGACGCCCAAAAATGTGGCGTCGGGTCCATACATATTGCCAATGCGCGTCATGCCACGCTCTCCTCGTCAGCCTTCAACCCAATGTTAGAGACTCCACGAACGAGAAAAGACCCGGGAGGCCTGGGCCCCTCGGGTCTTTTCGGTAATCAAGTGGAAACGAGTTAGTGGATATCTAGTGAGAGACGAAGCGCTTCATGTTTGAAGTGAAACGAAGCCACGCTCGCGACGCCCGCAAAGAACATTGTGGGAATTAGTAGTACGAGTAGTGCAGTCATTGGTTCTCCTTTCAAACTTCCAGTGACTCCAAAGTACGAAACCGAAGTGAAAGGCGCCTGAGAGCGAGATGAGAAGTTCGTAAGAGTGCTCAGCCCAGTGCGAGGAGCCCGATGCCTAGGGCCACTACGGCGGCCGGCAACACAATGCGAACGGCCCGACCCTCGCGAAAGATCACAACACCGATAATGGCCGCCCACAAGACACCCGTTTCACGGAGGGCCGAGACGACCCCGAGCGTTGTTCGCGTTTGCGCCCACAGCACGATGGTGTAGGCCACCATCGAAACAACTCCACCAAGGGCGCCGAGAATTAACACGCGGCGTGAAGGTATCCACTGGAGACCCTTCTTCACGGTGACCCCGCCGACCCAGAGGAACGACTGAATCGCAAAGAGTGTCGCTCCGTACTGCAGGGCGTGATCACTCGCCCGCACGCCATACCCGTCGATGACCGTGTAGAGGGCAATGGCCACGCCCGTACCGAGGGCCCACAGCGTGCCTTCGAGAGATGAGTGTGACGAGTTGGACCAGGAGAGCGAGATGATCCCAACGGCCACGACGACGATCCCGGTGAGGGACCACGCAGTGAGGTGTTCGTGGGCGAGCACCACACCGGTGAAGGAGACCAGCAGTGGCGCTACCCCTCGCGCCACGGGATAGGACGTGGAGAAGTCCCCCTTGTCGTAGGCCGTCATCAAGACAAACTCGTAGACCAAGTGAATGGCCACCGAGGCCGCCACGTACCAAAGGATGTGACCGCTCGAGAAACCCGTGAAGGGCAGCACCACAAGCGAAAAGACGAAGACGCCAATATTGATCAAACCGAAGTTGGTGCGAGTATCGCTCAAGCCCTTGGCGACGGCGTTCCACCCCGCGTGCAGCACGCCGGCGAAGAGCACCATGAGGAGCACGAGGACAGAGGGGCTCTTCACAGTTTGCTCATAGGACCCCACCATTGTTGTCGCCCCGGGGTAGACGCAAGAGTTTCTGGCCGAGACAACGGTCTAATCAGTGATTCCCGTCGGTGGGTCAGCAACGAGGTGACGGTGATCACGACAGGGAGTCCGAGGACGAGGAGCCTTCGCTGGCTAGCGGTCTACGCCGACCAGCCCTCCGATGGGCCTTAGAAATTATCGCCATGCTCGAGCCGTAGTAGTATGGAACTTCGCGCCACCGAGCCTCGGTGAGGGGGTGCGAAACCATGGACCTGTGGTGCAGCCTGGAGTGCACGCCGCCCTGTCAAGGCGGAGGTCGCGGGTTCAAATCCCGTCAGGTCCGCCGCTGTTCGAAAGAACAA
>CAFBLN010000004.1_pt1 | contig 40672 bp, 36 predicted proteins | sample 7268151 | NCBI WGS metagenome assembly CAFBLN01 (sample SAMEA6814035, study PRJEB35770) | uncultured Acidimicrobiaceae bacterium | biome: Freshwater; feature: Freshwater reservoir; material: water | place: Czech Republic | collected 2017-05-23 | depth 30m m
CAGCGCCAGTCCGTTCAGTTGGAGTCGAGTTGCTTCGACGGCCAACTCTTCCGGATCGCTAGCTCCATCAAGAAAACTAAAACCAGAGTGGGCGTGGAGTTCTCCGTAGCGGGCCATCAGTCAAACACTCCCGCCAGCCACCACTGGGCCCGTTCCGCATAGAGCCAGAAGGCCCGCCCGTCCTCGAGCAGTACGTGCAGGTGAGCCCGGCGGTGGCGACTACCCCACCAGCCTTCGTCGTGAGGCCAAGGGCCCGCACTAAAGGCGACGCGGTGACTCTTGCCGGGAGGAAATCGCATGGCGTGAATCGGCGCACTCAGCAGTGCTCGACCGGTGACGCGAACAGCGTCGCCCTGTTCGCTCGTCACCTCTACGGCAACCGGATGATTCAACACCACGCTGGGAGCAGGCGAAGGGAGCCGGCCGGGCCACGGTGCACTACCCACTACCCGTCGGGGGGTCGGCGCCCCCCACGGCCTCCACTCCACCTGATCGTGTGGCGTCCTACCTCCACGGAGCGAGGCGGTCCATACCGACTCCACGCCGAGCCGGGTCGTGATGTGATGGGCCACCGCAATTGCTCGGCGATCGGCATCGGTGCGATCACCGAAGAAGCCCATTTGGCCCACCACGACTTCCTCTTCACCGTGGATTTCGCGTAGACGGCGAAACAGCGTTGGGTCGCGATAGGCATCCCAAGCATCACGCTCCCCTCGGGCCAGCTCGTGCAGTACCACGACGGCGGCCGAGAAGCGCTCGGTCACCCGACCGCGAGGCAGTGCGGCGAAGGAACCAACGGTGTGGAGACCAAGCCGACGAGCCGTAACGGCCAAGTCGTTCATCCCCAGTGCCTCAATCGGTAGAGCGCTACGAAATGTGGCTGTCTCGTTGGGCCGAACCACCACATCGCGAAGGGCGGCCGCGTGGGCGGCAAAGAGTCCGTCGGCGATACCAACGTGAACGGCCCCCTCAACGTGGCGAGCCGCGAGCACACGCACGCTCTCGATGACGATTTCCTCTCCCCCGACAAAACGACTCGGACCCCGTACGGGAAGAACAAACAGTCCGTATCGCACCACTTCACTAAAGGGACAGAACAGCGTGAGGTCACCGAGTAGCGCCGCGTGAGCACGCGACACCGCACCGTCGTCGCTCTCTTGTTCGAGCACCGGAACCCACAACGCCAAGAGCCGCTCCATCACGGCCGATCTACCGTGCCGCACATAGTTGGCAGGAGCAACTTCACATCATCGCCCCGCCGGGCCGCCCCCCGACCACTGATGCGCGCCGTGATAAAGCGTTCACGCAGCGTGGCGTCAGTCCGCCAATCGGCATCGGTGATATCAATCGTCACATCCACCGGAACGGGCCACGCCGAGCGAGGTTCGCTCACTACGAGCAAGACGGCGCGGCGCTCTCGTGCTCGCGCCATCAATCGACGTGCGACTCCATGCGCCGGTCGCGACGGCGGCCGCACCACAACGAGATCGATGCCATCAATCAAATCAGCCGTTGCCTCAACCCAGGCGTCCCGCGGACGAGGCAGAAAGAGGACGTGGGCCAGTGAGACGCCAAACTCGGCCATCGCCACGACACCGGGATCGTCCACCCCCACGAGGGCGGCCCAGTGGCCCTTACTCGTGGGGTGAGCCACCACGCTGAAGGCCGCACTCAGGCCACCCGCTCCCGCGACACTGGTAATCACAATGGTCGATCCCCGACGGAGCCCACCATCAGGCAAGAGTGCCGACCACGGAGCGCCTACCGGAATCTGGCGACTGGAGGCCATGGCCACGGGGCGAATGGAGGCAGCCAGCGAAGCCGGTAATTCTGGGCGATTGGGTAAAAAAGCGAACATTTGTTCGTACTCTAATCAGTAGACGTGACATTCGCCAATCCCCCCAGGGCCACCCCTCGGAGTCAGGGGTTTTGCGACGCAACAACCACACGCCCGATGAAATATTCATTACCATCAGGGCACGATGAGTGACAACAGCCAAGACCTAGCAATCGATGAATTTGGACAACCCACCGACGCGAAGAGTGCTCGCAAGGAGGCCCTCGCCGCCGAACGGGCCATCGCCTCAAAATACTGGGGTGGCTTTCAGCTCCGTATCGTCGCGACCTTTGCCCTCTGCGTAGCGCTCTGGGTGGCCGTTGTGGCCGTGTCTCTGACTCACCACGTCCCGCTGTGGGCGGGACTAATTATCAACACCATTGTGGCGTCACTCTTCTACATGCCCATGCACGAAGCGGTCCACGGCAACATCTCTGGCCGACAGGAGAAGTGGCGAGGAGTGGAGAATTTCGTTGGCGCCATCTGCGCTATCCCGCTCGGCTTCTCGTTCGCCGCGCACCGATCTTCACACTTACGCCACCACGCCTACACCAACAACCCTGACCGTGATCCCGATCACTACACCTACGGCAAGCTCAGCTCCCTCGTCGGCAAGTGGTTCGCGGTAGCAGTGATTTCCAGTTTTCTCCCGTTCTTTGCCTTTATTCCCGCACTCCGAAAAGTCTTACCTCAGCAGATTCAGCGATCCCTCGGCGCCGACAATGACCGCGCGAGTGGCCTCATTCAGCTTCGATTCTGGATCTTGACCACCGTTGCTCTTGGTGCAGCATTTCTTCTCGGGGTCGGCTGGCCGGCGCTCATGCTCTGGTATATCCCGGGACGCCTTCAGGCCCTCTGGTTGCTCTTTGTCTTTGCGTGGTTCCCCCACCACCCCGCTAGCGAGACGGGCCGCTACGTCGACACCCGTATCGCCGTTTTTCGTGGTTCACGATGGCTCATTCGTGGTCACGACCACCACGCACTGCACCACCTCTACCCCCAGATTCCCCACTACCGCCTCCGGGCTCTTTGGCAGGAGGCGGCCGACGACCTCGTAGCTAAGGGCGTGCGGGCCGAAGGTCGGGCGCTGGCGGCAACGGGGCCCATCGTCTGGTAGTCACGCAGTACGTCGCACGCGAGTTCGTAACATTCTCACTATGTGCGGACGCATCGCTCTCTATACCCCTCCGGCCACGTTGGCTCGTTTTCTCGATGCCGCGCTCGCGGCTGGCGTTAACCCCGAAGGTCGACCGAGTTGGAATGTCGGACCGCAACGGACACTCTTTGCCGTCACCGAATATGAAGAGACGCGTGTGCTCGATCGCTACCGATGGGGGCTTCTCCCGAGCTGGGCTAAAGACCCGGCCATCTCCAACAAACTCTTTAATGCCCGTGCGGAAACAATTGCGGAAAAGCCGTCATTTCGCTCAGCTTTCGCCAAGCGTCCCTGCGCCATCCCGATTGATGGTTTCTACGAGTGGGACCGCCGTGACGGCCAAGGTCGTCAACCACACTTCTTCACTCGTCGAGACGGTGCGCCCATAGTGCTCGCGGGCCTCGTTGAACAGTGGCGTAACCCCGCCGATCCCGATGGCTCGATAGTGCAGACCTGCACCGTCATCACCACCACACCGAATGGGGACATCGATGGCATCCACAATCGGATGCCGGTCATCTTGACGGTGCCTACCGTGGAGCTTTGGCTCGATACCGATGCCCCCAGAGCATTGCGCCAGGCTTTGCTCGCCCCGGCACCGAGCGGCACGCTTGAGCACTACGGCGTGAGTAGCGCCGTAGGTAATGTTCGCAATGATGGACCGGAACTTGTTGAACGGAACGAACCAACCACGCTCTTCTAACTATTCGGCCAGGAGGCTCTGAAGCAGATCGAAGGCGATGTTGCGCCCGCAGGCAATGAAGCCGACCCGGCTGGAAGAGTCGTGGATCAGATTGTTCGTAATAGCGGCGTAGGAGGCCGTTGCCGATCCCTCCATCACCAGGCCATTCTGTTCCACACACTCGCGTACGGCACTGCGTATCTCTGCCTCGGGTACGAGTACAAAGGGAATCTGGTGGTGGGCCACGATGGCATTCGTCATGGCGCCATCATCACCACCGCCCGCCAAACCGTCGGCGATAGTGGGGAGATGGCTGATTTCAGCCATAGTTTTGCCCTGCAGCGCAAAGTAGAGGGCCGAGGAGTTCTGGGGCTGTACGGCCGTCACTCGAATATCTGTTCGACCGTGGACTTCGCGAGCCACGAGACATCCCGCAATAAGGCCACCGCCACCGACACTGACGACTAGGTGTTCCAACTCGGGAGCCTGCCGCAGCATTTCTTCGAAGACCGTGGACTGGCCGGCGACCACATCGGGGTCATTAAAGGGCGAGAGGAAACGGATGGAGCGCTCAGCTGCCAACGTGAGGGCAAACGCTTGAGCATCGTCATAGGAGTTACCGTGCTGAATGAGTTCAATCTCGTAATTTTGGAGCTTCTTTACTTTGGCGGCCGAGGCCGTCGCGGGGACTACGACCGTCGCACGGGCACCCAACAGCATGGCGGCGTGAGCGATGCCGAGGCCGTGGTTACCGGCAGACGAAGCAATAACGGCACCCGTGGGATCGCTGCGCAGGGCGGCGTCGATAGCCGCCAGAGCGCCTCGAACCTTAAAGGCCCCCGTTGGCTGAAAGAGTTCCATCTTGGTCAAGACCGGTCGACCGCGCAGCATGAGAGTGACAGTGGGCGTAGGAACTAAGTGATGAGCAATGACGCGACGGGCCGCTTCCAACTGCTGCTCGGTCGGTGGTGGCACGGTTTGATTCATCATTGCTCCAACCCAACTGTACTGCCGTGAAAGATGTCCTTTACTCGGCATGCGGGGTATGGTGACCCCATGCACGACGTGATAGTGGCTATTGCAATTGGCATGGGTGCCTTCTTGGGCACAATGATTGATAACTTTTTTGCCTTTGCCGCCCAACTGACTCTCACGGAGCCCAAGCGGTTTCGCCGAGTTTCTTACGCCCACGTCATTGGTGTGCTTGTTCTGATCATCGGATCGGCCGCAGTCGGTAGTGCTCTCAATTTCATTTCGCTGGAATGGATTGGCTTCCTCGCGGTGGCCCCGCTGGCTCTTGCCTGGCACGGATGGCGACATCGTAACGAATTAGCGCCGCAGCGGCGGGGAGCGACCACCACCTTCCTCGTCACAGTGGGGCTCGGGGGCGACAATATTGCGATTTGGATTCCCATTCTGCGGGCTCAAGGAGTCTTACGGGGGATCACCGTGGCACTCACCATCCTCGTACTAGATATCGGGGCTGTCGGCCTGGCTCGATATCTAGTTCAACGACCCTCGGTCATTCAATTTGGCCAGCGCTGGAGCCTCACGTTGATGCCTCCCCTCTACTGCGGGCTCGCCGTACTCATTGTTTGGCAATGTCGATGGTTTTCCTTCCTAGGCTGACCGTATGGAAGAACCGACAGTCACCACTAAGCCTCTCCTTCGAGGGTGGTTCCACGTCGGTGGGCTGATTGTCCTGCTGGCCTGTTCGCCAATCTTGATTGTGCTCGCCGAAAACGGGGCCGATGTGGCATGGTCACTGTGTTTCGTGGGTGGCGTCGCCACCATGATGTTGACGAGCGCACTCTTTCACCGGATTAACTGGCAGCCTCGAGCACGTCGAGCCTGGCGTCGGGCGGATCACTCCGCCATCTTTGCCGCGATTTCAGGGAGTTACTTCGGTATCGCCGGCATAACCATGCACGGCACCCCACGAACTATTTTGCTCGTCGTCGTCGCTAGCGGCACCGTTATCGGCGTAGCAATTCGCCAACTAGCCCTCGATACTCCGAAATGGGTCGCCACGCTCCCCTATCTCGTTGTCGGTTGGGCCGCCGTGGCCTTCATCCCGCAGATGTATCGTGGCGGCGGTCTCGCCTTTCTGCTCTTCGTCTTAGGGGGTGGTCTCGCCTACACCGCCGGTGCCATCTTCTACGGTACGAAGCGCCCCAAGCTCTGGCCTCGAGTTTTTGGCTACCACGAACTCTTTCACGCCCTGACCTTGGTGGGGGCCAGCCTTCACTTCACCGCCATCGCCATCGCCCTGCGTTAAGGCAGTGGCGACAGCCCACCGTCGAGGTTGATGCCCACACCCGTGAGATAGCTCGCACGGGCTGAGAGGAGATACGTCGCGAGATCGGCAAACTCGCTGGCCTCACCAACACGGCCCAGCGGTATCCCCTGGTGCTGAACGATGGCCCCGTAGAGATCATCGTGGGCCATCGACATCGCATCAGCTCGACGGGTCCACTGGCCTGACTTAATCAGACCAATCAAGATGGCATTCACTCGAACGCCGTGTGGAGCCAACTCGCCCGACAGGGCTTTGGTCATTGCCAACCCGGCCGCTCGCGATGCGGCCGTGGGGGTGGAGCCGGCGTCCGGGGCCTTGCCTTTAATGGCCAAGATATTGAGGATAGAGCCACGACTCTTGATGAGTTCGGGGATAGCGCGGCGGGCTAGATGCACGGCCGCGATTACTTTAAGTTCGAAGTCCTCGCGCCACTCTTCGTCGGTGGACTCCAGCAATGGAGTTGCGGCCGAACGACCGGCATTATTAACTAAGCCGTCTAGTTGCCCAAATGTACTAAGCACCTGGTCGTAGAAGGAATCCAATTCGTCACCCTTAGTAACATCGGCCTGTAGGGCGAGGCTCCGACTGCCCAGCAGCACAGATGCTGACGCGACTTTGTCGTCTCGTCGACCACAGACGGCCACGCGGGCCCCTTCGGCCACCAAGGAGTGCGCCAGCGCTAAGCCGAGCCCCTCGGTGCCACCGGTAATGATGAAGGCCTTGCCGGAAAGTTCGAGATCCATAGGAGGAGCCTAGAAGGAGGAATCTCCAAATGTTGCTTACAGTCACCACGTTTCGGGGGGAAGGTAGCGTGGTCACCATGCCAGTCATGAGTCCTCAAAAGATCCTGCGGCGTCTGCAATTCATTGTGGCGATCCAATGGATGGGCGCCACCCTCGGACTTCCTCTCCTCTCCCTCTTTCTCCGCGAACGAGGCATTTCAACGGCCGAGATCGGCGTCATCATGTCGGCCTTCTTTATTGCCGGTGTCGTTACCCAGTTCCTGGCCGGTCATTTGGCTGATCGGTTCGGACGTCGGGTGATTTTGGCTGGTGGGCTCTTTCTCTACGCAGTGGCGAGCCCCACCTACCTCCTCGCCGTGCCGGCCGTTTGGTTCATCATCACACGCGCGATTCAGGGCGCCGCCGCGGGAGCTATTGAGGTCTCCTCTCTCTCCACCGTTGCCGCGCTTTTCCCTGAGAACGAGCGTGGCGCAGCGATGGCCAAGATCTACGCCGCTCAACTACTGGGCATTGCGACCGGCCCGCTCGTCGGAGTCTTCATCACCGTTGACCAACTGGGCTGGGCCTATCTCGTCGCCGGCATCACGAGCGCTGTCGCAGGCTTCTTCACACTGAAGACACTTCCGGCAATGCCACCCGACAACCACCACGAGCCCCTCCCCTCATTGCAGATCACGCCCCAGGTCATTGGGGCCGTCGTCGGTTCAGCGGCCGTGGGGCTCTGTGTCGGCGTATACGAAACCTGTTGGAGCCTCTTGATGAACTCCGTAGGGGCATCATCTACTCAGATTCGACTGAGTTGGACTTTTTTCTGTCTGCCGTGGGTCATTCTGGCCGGAGTCGGCGGTCGCATGACTGACCGATTTGACCGACGCATCATTGCCATTCTGGGTGGCCTGAACGGTTCGCTTTTCTTATTTCTCTATCCCCATATACACAACATCCCCGCATTGTTAGTTCTGGGATCTGGCGAAGCGATTGGTGCGGCACTTTGCGTTCCGGCATTGTCGTCCCTTTTGACACAAGGGGCTCACGACCGTGAACTCGGCCGCCGACAAGGCATCTCTACAACTGCCAACACTGCGGCACTGGCTATTTCGGCCATCCTCTCGGGGTACCTCTTTGAGATTTCACCGGGACTTCCCTTTACCGTGATTGCCATTGCGTCAGCGCTGCTCGTACTGACTGAGCTCTTTTGGTGGCGCGCTACCCCTGGTCGTATCGACCAGCCCACCCCAGAGGCCTAGAACACGAAAAACCGGCGGTACCCGAAGGTACCGCCGGTGTCAATCGTTACATCCAATCTTCAAGGACTAGACCTTGTAGATGTGCTCCCAGCGAGCCGAACCACCGTCGGGGCTGTAAGCCCGAGCGGTTGCGTTGACGCCAGTCGCAGTAGCTCCAGCGGCGTACGCAAAGTTGCGTACGTTCGCACGTGCAACCATGATGTTGACCGTCGTCGTAAGGAACAGGTATGGGATGTTTATCGCCATACGAGTGTTTACGGCCTGCCACGCAGCAAGCTGCTTCGCCGAACCTGGGGCCTCTTTCATGCCCGCGAGCATGTTCGAGTTAATCAACGGGTCGGTCTGCTGAGCAAAGTTCACGTAGTTCGGGGTTCGCTTGCCAAGGAATGCTGAGCTGTTGAACCAGACGTAGTTAAGGTCTGGGACTAGGCCACCGAACTGGCTCCATGTCGAAGCATCGAATTGCTTGCTGACCTTTAAGTCGATCAACTCAGGCTGCGTCTTGGGACGAGATGTCACCGTGATGCCAACGTTAGCCAGTGCGCCCTGAATGAACCCGAAAGCCAGCAGCTGAGAAGCATTGCCCTGAACAGTGTCGATAACGAATGCACAGGGAAGACCTGGGTTAGCCTTCTTCCAATCACTAACGAGCTTCTTGGCTGCGTTGACGTCGTACTTAGGGTACTTAGGGTCCTTGTAAAGACCCTTTGCAGCCTTGCCATTGATTTTCGAGCGGTAGATTCCGTCAGCGACCTGACCGATGCCCTTGTCAACGGTAGTGAAGTACGTGGCTCGGTTAATCGCCATCGCGCAAGCCTTACGAATATTGACGTCACCAACTACAGACCGTGCGTTTGGATCCCAATCTCCGTTTGCCTTAACCGCGCCGATGGGCTTCCCTTGGGCGTTGTTGTAATAACCCCCCTGGGCGGTACGGAAGATGATGGAGTTCGTCGCAGGTTCACGAACACCGTTCTCGTCACTGACCCACTTGTAATTGGCGTTCGAGCCTGAAGTCTTAGCCAGGCTGGAGCTTCCACTGACATATGTCTTAATGGCCTTAACCGTGCTTCCGTCACCATTAACCATCAAGTCAATGGTGCCCGACTGCATAGCCTGCCAGCGCGACGCGGGGTCCACAATCACCTTGAAGACAATGGTGTCAACGTATGGCAATGAACCACCGTTAGCGTCTTTCTTCCAGTAGTTGGTGTTCTTCGCCAATGTGCTTTGACCACCACCGGCAAGGGAGAGGTCCCAGTCATCCAGGTTCACCAACTTGAATGGACCAGTTCCCATCGGCTTGCCGCCGGCTTCATCCAGGCATGTTGCGTGAGCCATGAAGGAAATCTGCTGCTCAGCCAGCTGGAACGGGAAGGAGGCCCAAGGCATCATCGTGGTGTACTTCACTGAGTACTCGCTCACCTTTACGCAGCTCGCGATCAGTGGCTTAATGGCCAGACCGACCTTGAGGTCAGCGTGAGCGGCATCGTAGTTTGCCTTAACGTTGTCGGCATTGAACGCACTGCCGTTGTGGAAGGTAACGCCCTGGCGCAGCACAACAGTCCACTCGGTCTTGGCGGTGTTTGGTGTAGCGCTGAGAGCCAAGTTTGGCAGCCAGGTCTTACCATCGGCCGAGGAGAGAAACAGTGGGTCGTAAACGGCGTTAGCAACGCAGAATCCCGAGGCGTCCATGCTGCCTTGAGCACCGTTGAAGTTCAACCGGTTGAGTTGCTCGGAGGCAATTCCCACTCGGAGAGTTCCACCTTTTTGTCCACTTGTTGGGATTGAGTCCACACCAACTGCGGCTACGGCGCCAGCGGCAGAAACCAATGAGTCGACAACTGTGCCGGCCATTGCAATTCCACCGGCAGCAGCTGCCGAGTGAGTGAGGAACGAACGACGGCTAAACGTGTTTTCCACGCTTCCCCCTTTTCCTCGGAGATCTCTTCTCAGAAATCTCCGTCTATGAGACGCCCCCCTTGGACGACCTCGTAATTGCGACACTACACAAACTTTTAGGTCGTTGCTATTCACCTAGGAGATTTTCTATGAGAACGTCTTCACAAGCGCACAACATTCGAGTAGGCGTTGGCGAAGACCCGCGTTGAATTGAACAGTTCCCCCTTCAATTAAGGGTTTCTACAAGAGTTCAGTTTGGCAGTTCTTTTCATTATGGCGTTGCCGCCATCGGGTCCCATGAAGGTCCCGCCCTGAGACGTTCTCCCACCTCGCCGGCCTAGCGGCAACAGAGAGGCACTCAACGTGTCGTCCGAGACGCTTCGAAGTGACCACCACTCCCTCGAGTCTCTACCGAAATATTTCAAAGACGTCGTCGTGCGCGGGGGTGAAGAACCCACTTGCGAAGAGGATTGCAATCACGTCGACATCGCCCCACCACTCCATTGCCTTAATTTGCGTAACGCTACGCCGACCGTTGCTAGCCCGAAACCAGTCGAACGCCGTGGCCGAGAGTGTGAGCGCACGGGCACCATCACCACTCACAAAATCTTGATCATCCAGATGAAGCGTGACGCACAAGTCGTTTTCCTGCGCGGCGAAACGGCTGAGGGTGAATTTTGAAAGTAGCGAGAGCGTCCGGGGCTCAAGCGCGATTGGGACACCGAGGGCGTGGCAAATATCGGCTTCGTGGGTCACTTGGTCATAGAGCGCAATCGCCAAGGATTCCGAGAGCATTTCGCCAATGGGGAACTCTTGCCATTGATCAATCAGTTCGTGGGCATCGAATGTGCGGAGTCGTTCCACTTGAGCCCTAGTCCAAGCATCAAAGTCTTGTGGGAAGTTGCCACTTGAGACATCTTGCGCGACACCCACCAAGTGCGCGACGATGTCACGCACTCGCCATTCGGGAGTGAGCGGGGCGATGGCGTCCAACTTCGAAAGTTCCGTCCGAAGAATTAGGTCGCTCACGCGATCTCTACTCGCATTCCAAGCAGTTCCGTATTCGTTCACGCTTTCACGATACGGCGCCGGTGCTATTGAAGTCATATTCCATTAGACCCACACCATCACCAAATGCTCAACTTGTTAGGCGGTCACCATGTCAGATGAAATCGGCAACAAGGAGCCCCAGTCATTTCGCGTCGAGCTGCATGGCATTGATTTCATCAGCGAGCAGGAGCGGTGGGCTACTCCTCAATTGATCGCCGGACTCTGGGGTGGTGTCAGCACCAATATTCAATACTTTGTCTACGGCGCCCTCTTAATGGGATTTGGTTTCAGCTTTCCGCTCACGGTCAGTTTGATTCTGCTGGGCAACCTTTCATACTTTCTTCTGGCTGTTGCTTCGCTCCAGGGACCTGATGCCGGTACGACCACCTTCACAATTGCGCGGGCGCCCTTTGGCGTTCGTGGCGCACGCCCAATGGCATTTTTCAATTGGATCACCCAGCTGGGCTTCGAGACTGAAGGGTTGATTTTGATTGTGGGAGGCGCCGTCACGCTTTCTGAACTCTTTGGGCTTCATCCCACCTCAACCGTGAAGGTCTTATACATCGTGGTGGCAACGGCCATTATGGTCGTCCTACCCTATTTCGGTCACGCCACCATGGTGCGGGTTCTAAGAAAACTGATTGTCCCTTTTGTTTTGGTCTACGGGATGCTGCTCGTTTTTACCGCGGGTCATTGGCACCTCGACTACACCCCAGCCATAACGGGATTCAACTGGCAGGTCTATTCAGCCGCACTGGCCTTCTCCTTCACGCTGGCGGGACTCAGCTGGACCGAAAACGGCAACGACTACACCCGGTATCTCCCCCGTACAACTTCCAAGGCATCGTTGACTCGATGGATTTTCACGGCCACGGCCTTGCCGCAAATCTCCACAATGATTGTGGGTGCCACGGCGTACACGGCATTTGGTTCCGTGGCGGTTTGGAACAGCGTTAACCCCTTTGATGCATTTTTAACGACACAGCAATCAATTGTTCCTCGATGGTTTGTGGTGATCTTTCTCGTGATGGCCATCGTCCAGCTCTTTGGCATCAACGCCCTCGATCTCTACTCCTCGGGCGTCTCACTCCAAGCGCTCGGGCTACGGTTACAGCGCTATCAAGCAGTATTGATGGACGGAGTCATCGCCGGACTGCTCACCATCTGGGTCACCTTCGGGTCAACGTTCTCCCTCTTCATGAAGGGGTTCGTCGGCGTGGTAATTGTCTGGATTGCTCCGTGGTTCGGAGTCTTTATTACTGATTGGTTACTCCGGGGGCGGACTTACGATCCGCTCGCTCTTCAGGACTCATCGAAGTCATCGAGGTACTACGGCAAGGCCGGTGTTAACTGGAACGGAGTCATCGCCTTCATGGTCGGAGTCGTGCTCGCCACTAGTGCCTACTCCAAGGCGCCCCCACCGATTAACTTTCCCTTTCACTGGATGACCCCTATCTCGAACCATTTCGGGTCCTTCTATGATTCCGCACTCCGCGGTTGGTGGGGTGGCGCCGACTTCTCTATTCCCCTTGGTATCGGTGGCTCGGCATTTGTGTACTGGATACTGGAACGTTGCACGCACTACGTTGCGAAACAGAGCGACCACCCTCGCCGCGCCGATGACGACACCTCCCGTTTGTAGCGTCTTCACCACGGCATACTTATGCCATGAGCACTGAGAACCGCCCACCACTAGATCGAGAACTGGCTAAGCAGATGTTGCGAACGGCCTACCAGGAGGCCGCGAACGGCTTACGCGAGGGAGGCATCCCGATCGGGGCTGCACTCTTCCATCGAGATGGCACGTTGCTGGGCGCGGGACATAACCGACGCGTCCAAGAAGACGATGCTTCGGTGCACGCCGAAACCGATGCGTTTCGCAAGGCCGGGCGGCGGCGCGACTACCCAGACTGTGTCATGGTGACGACACTGTCCCCTTGTTGGTACTGCTCCGGACTGGTCTACCAATTCAACATTGGTGCTGTCGTCATCGGCGAAACCGACAACTTCTACGGGGGTCACGATTGGCTCATTGAAAAGGGTGTCGAAATTATTATCTTGGATGATTCCGAGTGCACCGACATTCTCAAAACCTTTATTCACGAGCACCCTGAAATCTGGCACGAGGATATTGGCCTCTAAGGATTAGCGAGCGGGTGGACCAAAGAGTCGGTCACCGGCGTCGCCCAGTCCCGGCGTGATGTATCCCACGTCATTCAATATGGGGTCGAGGGCCGCTGCCACGATCCGAACATCTGGGTGCGCCGCGCGCACGATGTCAGCACCGGGTTGAGCGGCAATCAAGACGAGTGCCGTGATATCGGCAGCGCCACGAGACTTCAAGAGTTCGACGGCCGCTATGAGTGACCCCCCGGTGGCGAGCATGGGGTCGCAAATCACCACACTCACGCCATCGATGCGATCGGGCAAGCCGTCGAGATAGAGATCTGGCTGCAAGGTCTCTTCATTACGACGAAGCCCCATCAGACAGACGCGGTGACGGGGTAGCACGGCTTGGACGGCGGGGCTCATACCGAGTCCAGCTCGAAGAATGGGCACGATGAGGTATTCACGTTCGACTCGGACCGCGGGGGCATTCTTCATTACGGGAGTATCTACCGTGGTATTCACGACCGGAACGGTGCGAAAGGCCTCGTACGCGAGGTACCGAGTGATTTCACCGGCCAGCCGCAAGAAGTCGGCATTAGGGGTTCGTTCGTCACGGAGCTGACGAACGGCGTCGGCAATGAGTGGATGGTCGACAACGTGCAATTGGCTCACGGTGAAACGATACGCCGACTAAGCATCATCTCCTCGAATCGCCGTAGCATCTCCCCTTATGACCGCTGACCCCCACCCCAGTTCAGCTGCAATTGCCTACGCCTCAGTTGGGGATCTGCTGGACCGACTCGAAGAAGGAAGCCTCACATCCGAACAGCTCGTGGCGACACTTCTAGACCGCATAGCGAATATTGATGCACCGAGTAGTCCCATCGCCCTGCGAGCCATTGCCGCGATAGCTCCCGACGCACTAACGATTGCCGTAGAGCGTGATGCCGAGCGCGCTCGAGGGACTATTCGGGGGCCGCTACACGGCATACCAGTCATCATCAAGGACAACATTGAATCGCTTGGCCTGCCCGGTGCCGCTGGGAGCACGGCCCTACGCCAACGAGAGACACGAGACTCTCCTCTCGTCCAGAGCCTTCGAGCAGCTGGGGCCATCGTGATGGCCTCCACCAATCTCTCCGAGTGGGCGAATATGCGTTCGCCTCACTCCACGTCTGGCTGGTCGGCGACTGGAGGTCTCGTGGGCAACCCGTGGCGCCTCGACCGCAGCGCGGGTGGTTCATCGAGTGGGTCGGGGGCGGCCTTAGCCGCGGGACTGGCCCCTTTGGCCGTTGGCACAGAGACTGATGGCTCCATCATCTGCCCCGCGTCACTGAATGGCGTGGTGGGCCTCAAACCCACCGTGGGACTCGTCTCAACTGAATACGTCGTGCCGATAAGCGCCAGCCAAGACACACCCGGACCCATGGGCCGCACCGTAACGGACGTGGCACGACTGTTTTCCGTCTTGAGCGGACAGCCTCTCAAGTACAACCAAGATAAGGAGCTCCGTTTTGTGGCGGCCATCAATTGGCGCACGGGCCACGCCGCCACTGATCAAGCATTCGAAACACTCGTTTTGAACTTGCGCGCCTCGGGTGAACTCATACTTGATCGCGAAGTTGCCATACCCGGTGAGCAGGAGGAAGCCGATGAGATAACCGTACTCATCGCTGAGCTGGGCGAAGACTTGTCGTTGTACCTTGCGAGTCGTCCCGGGGTCGGGGTCACATCAATTAATGAAGTCATTGCCTACGAGGATGAGCATTTTGCGATTGAGCAACCACATTTCGGCCATGAATTTTTGAAGATGGCCGCTGCAGCCGGTGGACGAAGTACGAATGAATATCGCGATGCACGCGTACGCAATCTGACGTGGGCCGTTGAGACGTGCTTATCCCCCGCACTCGCGGATGCCGACATCCTCATCGCCCCCGCCTATGGACCAGCCTGGAAGAGTGATCTCACTATTGGTGGACACGCCTCGGCAATGTCGAGTGGATCAACAATGCCGTCGGCGGTGGCTGGCTGGCCGCTTGCGTCCCTACCAATTGGCTTGGTTGATGGTCTACCAATCGGCATCACCATAAGCGGGCGACCCCACGACGAGTGGACTATCTTGGCGGCCGCTCGCCGTATAGAGGCCGTAGTGGGTGCCACCGTGCAACTTCCTCGAGCTTCATTTCTGCCGCCCCAGCGCGGATAGTTAGAAAGTTCAAACGCCACCCACCACTACGCTTAACCAATGACTAACCCACGCCTGGAACCTATGTTTCACGCGAGTGGACCGAGTCCGGCCTTTGAACACATAGGCGAAACACAACGCTTTGCGGGCCCCCGAGCCGAAATATCACGAGACCGAAATTTGGCGTGGTGGCGTCGCATCATGCCAGTTCTTAAAAGCCACCGCCTAACTTTTATTGGCGCCATTTCCTTCAGCTTCGTGAGTCTGATTTTTCAAACCCTCGTGCCGAAAATTTTGATGAGTGCCATCGAACGTTTGACGCCCGGACATCACCAACCAATTCACGACATCGTGGTCGCCGTGCTGATTATCGGACTCCTGGCCGGCGTGGCGGGCTATCTCTCCCGACGATTTCTCTTCACTACTGCGTACAACGTCGAATCAGATCTTCGCAATTTAATGTACGAACACTTGACGTGGCTGTCCTTCAGCTTCTATGACCGCGTGCAGAGCGGACAACTCATCAGCCGTGCCAACAGCGACATCCGTTCAGTACAGATGTACTTCACCTTCGCCCCCCAGATCATCGTGCAGTGCGGGATTGGCGTCATCGCATTTGGCTTCATGCTCTCGATCAACGTGACACTGGCCCTCATTGCCATGATCACCATGCCCATCATGTACGTCGTCGGTATCAAGATGCGTCAAGTGATGTTTCCAATTTCCTGGATCATCCAAGCTCGACTGGCGGAAGTCGCCGCCATCGTTGACGAAAACATCAACGGAGTTCGAGTCGTGAAATCATTCGCCCAAGAGGCGTCCGAGATAAATCGTCTGGCCGACGCTTCCGAAAAAGTGGCGTGGGCCTACACCAAGGATGCCGACATTCGTGGACAGTGGGCACCGTGGGTCCAGAATCTTCCCCAACTCGGACTCGCCCTCGTCTTATTCTTTGGGGGATGGATGGTCACCCTGGGCCACGCCCCTATCGGTGCCATCGTCGCTTTCAATGCCTATCTCTTAATGTTGCAAGCGCCCTTCATGATGTTGGGGCAACTTGTCATGATGGGTCAGCGCGCTCGAGCAAGTGCCGAACGCATTTTCGAAATTCTTGACGAGCAGCCCGAGATTACTGAGCGACCAGGCGCGGTCGACCTTCTTGATGTGCAAGGTGAAGTCGTCTTTGATCACGTCCGCTTCGGGTACGCCGAAGGGGCTGACATTCTGCAGGACTTCCACGTGACTATTCGGGCCGGGGAGTCAGTAGCGCTCGTCGGTCGAACAGGTTCCGGTAAGTCCACCGTGGCACGATTAGTGGCCCGTTTTTATGACGTCCGTGATGGTTCGATTCTCATTGACAATCATGATGTTCGCGATGTCACGCTTCCTAGTTTGAGATCCAACGTGGGCCTCGTGCTCGACGAACCATTTCTTTTTTCAGTTTCAATCCGAGAGAACATTTCGTACGGACAAGCCGACGCCACACTCGATCAGATCATCAGTGCCGCGAAGGCAGCTAACGCTCATGGGTTCATTGAACAACTGCCCGATGGGTACGACACGGTCGTTGGCGAACGGGGCTACACCTTGTCGGGTGGACAACGCCAGCGTATTGCCATCGCCCGAACCTTGCTCGTCAACCCGCCCATTCTCATCCTCGACGATGCCACTAGCGCCATTGACGTTCACGTGGAGGCTGAAATCCACGAAGCTCTCGAAGCACTGCTGGAACACCGCACCACCTTGGTGATTGCCCATCGGATTTCCACGATCGCCCTGGCCAAGCGGGTCATACTCTTGGAGGATGGTCGCGTCGTTGCCGAAGGCACGCACGACGAGCTGTTGGCCTCCATCCCTCTCTACGCCGAAGTACTGGCGCAGACAACTTCGGAGAACCTCTAATGGCCTGGGGTGGCGGATGGGGTGGCGGCCCTGGGATGGGTGGCCAGCACCCAGGAGCCACCGGTGGCACGGGACTGCCGTTCGGTGGTATTCCTCAAGAACTCATGGACGGGGTTAAGAAGATCGTCGCCAATGAACCTTCCCACCCGCCGGCCACCCTCTCGTTTCAACAGCTTCCGAGTGAAGCGGAATCACGACGTTTGACCCTTGGCCGAATGGTTCGATCGCACACGGGTCTCTTCGCATTTGCGTCACTCCTCGTGGTCTTGATCTCAGTTGCATCACAAGCGGGCCCGGCATTGGTGGGCTACGCCATCGACCACGGGATGCAGCCTGGGCATCACTCCATGCGTGTCATTGCAATCTGCTCTATTGCCTATCTGAGTGCCGCGCTGGTGGCCTCGCTCTTTCAGCGGTGGCAGGCTTCCGTCTCCGGACGGTTGGCTTCGCGCGTCATGTACGACTTACGAATCAAAGTATTTACTCACTTTCAACGACTAAGTCTGGACTTCTTCACCGAAGAGAAGGCCGGCGTCTTAATGAGCCGCATGACAAGCGACATTGAAAACCTCCAGCAACTCCTTCAAGACGGCCTCGCCCAGTTCGCCATGCAGGGTCTCACGATGATCATCATCATCATTGCCCTCTTCTCAACCAACGTCGTGCTCGCCACGTGGACCGTGCTACTCGTTATTCCAATCCTCGTAGTGCTCACAATTTGGTTTCACATCAGTAGCGAAAAGGGGTACTTGCGAGCCCGTGACGCCATTGCCAACGTGCTCGCCGACCTCTCAGAATCGCTGTACGGGATTCGGGTGGTCACGGCCAACAACCGTCAACGACACAACATCATTCATCACCGCAATGTGGTTGGTGAGTACCGCAATGCCAACATGTTCACCGGTCAAATCATGAGCGTCTACGGACCGGTAACAATCATGGTCGGGATTTTGAGCCAGGCGCTGTTGTTAGGGATTGGAGGCCAAATGGTGCTTCGGGGCGAGCTCTCACTCGGTGGTCTCACTTTGTTTATTTTGTACTTAAACAGATTCTTCCAACCGATTCAGCTCCTCGTACAGCAGTACAACCTCTTACAGCAGGGCCGATCGTCGATTATTCGGTTACGCGAGTTACTGGCAATATCGCCTTCAGTTAATGAAGTACCAAATGCCATCACACTGCCGCCGATTACTGGTCGTCTCACTTTTGAGGACGTCTCCTTCGGATACATCCCCGGGCGTCCCGTTCTCGAGCACGTCAACCTGGAGATTGCCCCAGGCGAGAGTGTCGCCTTCGTGGGACCAACGGGTGCCGGCAAGTCGACTCTCGCCAAACTGGCCACGCGCTTTTACGACCCGACGGCTGGTCGAGTGCTCGTTGACGGTGTCGATCTCACGACGGTCACCATGCATTCGCTCCGCAGCCAGCTAGGTGTCGTTCCCCAGGAACCCTTCCTCTTTTCGGGCACCGTTCGGGTGAACCTGCGCTTCGGGCGTCCCGGTGCCACAGATGCCGACATCGACGAGGCCGTTGATGTCGTAGGCCTGCGCGACCTGATTGATCGACTACCCAACGGACTGGACACGGTGGTGCACGAGCGGGGTCAAACCCTTTCAGCTGGCGAACGCCAACTCCTCGCTCTCGCACGGGCTTTTCTGGCTCGCCCTCGAGTTCTCGTGCTGGATGAAGCAACATCGTCGTTAGACCTACGGAGTGAAACCATTATCGAGCGCGCCCTTGACCGAATGCTCGAAGGCCGCACGGCAATTTTGATTGCCCACCGCCTGACTACGGCCCAGCGGGCCGATCGAATTGTCGTGGTTGACCAGGGCGGCATCGTTGAAGTTGGTAGCCACCAAGAGCTCGTACAGGCGCAGGGTATTTATGCCGGAATGTACGAAGCGTGGATTGCGTCCGGAGGACGCGATACCTCGCTCTAAGCCAAATCGGCGACGCCGGAAATTTCGGCCGTGACTTCCTGCCAGAGTGGTTCGGGCAAGCTGTGACCCATCCCGGGATATACGACGTGCTTGGCGTGAGGAATCGACGCAGCCGTTGCCTCGCCACCCGAAGGGGTCACCAGAGGATCCTCGTCGCCGTGAAGCACTAAGACCGGCATGGTGAGCGTGGCAAGCCCTGGTCGGCGGTCGGGTGAGGCTACGACGGCGCATAGATGGCGAAGTACACCCACGGGATTGCGTCCACGGTTCATCGCGGTGATGGCCTGTTCGCGGACCCACGTTGCATCTGGGGGGTAGACCGGTCCATTTGTGAGTTGCCAATTCTCCAACTCTTCGGCGAGAAATGTTTCCAAATCGGCGCTACGAGGTCGGGTCAACATCTCCATGCACTCTGGCGTTGACGTGCCCACTTCGAGAGGTGCGGGCGTCGACATAATCGAAGTGAGTGTCAGTGTTAGTTCGGGGAAACTAATCGCAAACTGCTGAGCAATCATTCCCCCCAGCGAGACGCCCACTACGTGTTGCGCGCCGAGTCCGAGAGCCTTCACTAATGCGGCTCCGTCGTTGGCCATGTCGCTAATGAAGTACGGGGGAGGTGTGAGGCCAAACAAGATGGCGCCGGCATCTGGTTCCCCGTGCTCATCTAAGTGTGTCGATAAGCCAACGTCGCGATTGTCGTAGGAAGTGACAAAGAATCCGGCGGCCACCAACGAGTTGAGAAAACCTTCCGGCCAACTCGTTATCTGGGCACCCAAGCCACAGATCAAAAGTAGCGGGCGACCAGTGGGCTCACCATACTGCTCGTAGTAAATCTCAATTCCGTTCGCAGCAACCTTTGGCATGCCGACTCCCCTCGTGCTCACCAACTCTAGAAGGTGGAAACGCAAAAGGCGGCGCCGGTTGCCCGGCGCCGCCTTGCGAACTGCGCTGGTTACATCATTTCCTTAACCATGCCAATGAGGTCGGCGTTGGTCTGGTCGCCCTGGGGCAAGGGGTGGACGTCGAGGTGGGTGACTCCGGCTTCCTTGAAGGCCGCAACGCGCTCAGCCACGTAACTCTTTGGACCACAGAGCGTGGTTAGTTCACAGAACTCAGCGGGGACGGCCGCTTCGGCCTCCTTCTTCTTGCCTGACAGGTAGAGATCCTGGATGATTGTCGCTTCCTTCTCGTAGCCGTACCGGACGGCGAGGTCGTTGTAGAAGTTACGACCCTTGGCACCCATACCGCCCACATAGAGTGCAATCATCGAGCGCTGGAGCTCACGGAGCTTGACAATCTCTTCGCCTTCACCGATGGCCAAAATACCTCCGGCCTTGGTCATCAGGGGACCAAGCTTCGGGTCACGATTCGCTTCACCGGCGGCAAGAGCATCACCCCAAACGTCCTTGGCACGCTCGGGAATGTACATGATGGGAATCCAGCCGTTTGCAACTTCGGCCGTCATTTCCACGTTCTTGTCACCTAGTGAGGCGACCCAAATGGGGATTTCGCTGCGGAGTGGGTGGGCGATGATTTTGAGAGCCTTGCCGAGCCCCGAGCCGCCCTGTTCCTTCGTGAGGGGCATGTTATAGAACTTGCCGTGGAACTCGAGGGGCTTCTCGCGCTTCCACACTTCGCGACAGATTTCAATAGTCTCACGCGTCTTGCCGAGGGGATACGTGTACGGCACGCCGTGGAAACCCTCAATCACCTGAGGATTCGAAGCACCGATACCGAGACTGAACCGACCGTCGGATAGCGCGTCGAGACCGGCGGCGGTCATTGCCATCAACGTGGGGGTGCGGGTGCCAATCTGCAAGATGGCCGAGCCGATTTCGACCGTCTCGGTAAGAGCGGCCAGATAACCCATCAGTGATGGGCCGTCGAAGCCATAAGCCTCGGCGACCCAGACAATGTCAAGGCCCGCCTTTTCCATTTCTACAACGTTGCGCGCGGCTTCTTTGAAGCCACCGCTGTATGCCAATTGAGTTGAGAGTTTCATGATTCCTCCTGGGGACTTCAGGAAACTCTAGTGTCCGTCGACGAGTCACTGGTGCCTACTTTTCTAGGCAAGTCCAATGGTTTTTCTAGGCGATGGCGCAACGATTCGGTCCGAGTTCCATTTCGCTTATTTCTTCGGCACTCAAGGTAGACATCCCGGCATTGAACTTGACAATTTCTATGTAATTAGGTGGTCGGTCCTTAACGTGCGTGAGGGCCCAGTTGACAAAATCCTCTTCGGAGTAGGCCAGCGCCGGCAACACCGGGCGCAGATCGCCCAAACGGGCAGTGACGAGTTCACCAAACGTCACCGGTACGGCGTCGCCCCAGTGGGCCGGAAAGATCAAGATGTCGTCGGCCAGCGTCAGTATTCGTGTGTGCAGAGTGGCGTAGAGCGCATGGGCAAACTCTTCGGCCTGATCGGCCAAATCGGGTCGGCCAACACTCTCGAGGAACAACGTGTCTCCCGTAAAGAGGGCGGCGTCACCGAGTCGATATACCGTCGAACCTTGCGTGTGGCCCGGTGCGCTGACAGCTTCAACCGTTAAGTGCACATTGTGCTCAAGTTCGACCGACAGGCCGTCTGTCAGTGGGGTGTAGGGGTAGTGAAACGTGTCGGCCGGATTGAGCACCAACGTGGCCCCCGTCGCCTCGGCTAAGGCTCTGCCTCCGCTGACATGATCCGCATGAAGGTGGGTATCGAAGACGTGGGTAATCCGAAAACCGTGATGCGAAGCGAGACTCGTGTAGCGATCGATATCAGTTGAGGGATCTATGACCGCGGCGGCCGTACCGGCACCAATGAGATAGCTCAAGCAACCCTTACCTCTACGGCGAAGCTGGATCACCGTGGCCGCAGCGAGTGTCACTTCGACCGAGTCGTAGGTCGTGGCCCACGCTGACATTCCACCGTCCATGACTGATGCGGTAATCCCCCGCACGGCCAGCATGGCCGCACCCGAGTGCGCTCGAGCGCCTTTGGCACAGATCACAACAATCCCACGATCGCTGGGCACTTCTGCGAGTCGCGCCTCGAGCTGCCCGAGAGGGATATTGACGGCGCCAGGAATAACCCAGTCAGCGAATTCGTCCGGTTCACGAACATCGAGCAGAAAGGGACTGTGAGCTGTACCCAAAAGTGGGAGAAGTGATTCGGCCGTTGTTATGTTGGGCGTGCTCACCACGCCACCCTAGGACGCCGGATAGTCATTGCTGGGGTCAATCGCCCCTACGGTCGCGACCCTAGGGGCGAAGAAGGCTCTCAGTCATTTCCCAAACGTTGTGAGCGTGGGCCGAATCCAGGGCGTACGGCATAACACCCAAGAACGGCTTAGCGGGATCCATGGGCCCAGCTTCCTGGCAGTTTTCCAAGTAGAGGCCTCCAACATTGTGCAGTTCCTGCCCCGTCGCGGCCCATGTCGACGTAGACGCCCCCTGGGCCGCATTCTTAAACATCGCGTTGGGATTGCCATCATCATCGATGAAACCAGCGGCTCGCTGTTCTTCGATTGGCATGTGTTTTTGCAGTCCAGTCATGATGCCACCGGGCATCACGGCATTAGCAAAAATTCCATCAGCTGAATAGCGCTTGGTGAGCTCTACGGCAAACAGTGCGTTCGCTGTCTTGGACTGTCCGTAAGACGCCCACTTGTCGTAGGGGCGGTGTGCAAAGTTGGGATCCTCGAGATCGACGTCACTTCGCCGGTGAGCGCTAGATGAAAGTGCTACGACTCGGGCGCCGCCGCTGGCTCGCAATGCGGGCAGGAGCCCCTGAGTCAAGACGAAGTGTCCGAGATGATTTGTACCAAATTGCAATTCATAGCCCTGTTTGGTCGCTCCTTGCGGGGTCGCCATCACGCCAGCGTTATTGATGAGTATGTGGAGAGGTCGACCGCCCTCCACATACGACGCACTGACCGCGCGGACTGATTCGAGGTCAGCGAGATCCATCGCAATGAGGGTGATTCTTGATTCGAGAGCGGATCCCAAATTGGCCAAGAGGCTTTCACCTTGACCGGGAGTACGCAGCGCTACGGAAACGTGGGCACCCGCTGTCGCAAGCGCACGAACGGTCTCGATACCGATACCAGAACCACCGCCGGTCACAAAGGCGTTGCGTCCGGTGAGCTCGATGCCGTCCACTACTTCTAGAGCCGTTGAGTGGTACCCGAATTGAGAAGTAATCGCCATACTGATCCCGTCGTAAGTGAACGGGACGACTTTACTCACGAGCAGTTCGAGGTTTGATAACTAGACCGTGGGCTTTTGCGGTACGGACAGCGCCACGGTGGCCCCAGTGTGCCCAGAATCGAACGACACGTTGCCAGCCGGACCGCCCGATTATCGCCAAAATTTCCACATCACGCTAATTTTTCTTACCGGTGGACAGTACGCTCACTGAAGTTGATCCTCAATCGAAAGGAACCAAAATGCGGAATCGATTTTCACGTGGCGTAGCCGTGTTCAGCGCTTCCGCCCTTTCGCTTGGTTTTTTGACCACTGGGATCGCCGTGAGGAGTGCCGGCGCCACACCCACCGAGCCCGGAATCAATACGGCGACCAAAGTCATCACCATCGGGGCCACAGTGCCATTATCAGGCAACGCTTGGACCGGCTACTCCGACATTGCCAAGGCGGCCAACGCCGTCTTTAAATATGTCAACGCCAAAGGCGGCGTGAACTCATGGAAGGTGAACTTCCTTATCAAGGATGACTGTTACGACGCTGTCGGAATTTTTGGTTGCACGAGTCGTTCGGGGACCGTCTCTCAAACGCGCCAACTTATAGAAAAACAAAATGTTTTCGCCATGGTTGGATCGTTCGGTACCGCCACACAAGATCAAGTACGCAACTACCTCGATGGCAATGGTGTCCCGCAACTGTTCGTGAACTCCGGTTCGAAAGATTGGGATCACTCCTCAACCTGGCCCGGGCTCTTCGGCTTCCAACCTAGTTATTTAGTCGAGAGCAAGATTTTGGCGAATTACGTGAAAGCGCACTTCAAGGGCAAAAAAGTTGGCACTATCGGCCAAAGCGACGACTTGGGTGCCGATGGACTTCAGGGCCTCTTAAATGGGGGGCTAACGATTGCTAGAAACGACCGCCATACGTATGCCGCCACCGATGTCATTTTTAACGCAGCCTCCTTTAACACCTCGTTAAAGAAGTTGCGCACGAACAAGGTGCAGGTCGTAGTCCTCCACACTGTCCCGGCAGCCACCAGGGTGATTCTGAACAATGCCAAGAAACTTGGGTATCGACCTCAGTTTGTGATTTCGAGCACGGGCGCTGATCCTCAGATGGTGAAGACCGCGAACGAGAAGAATGCGCTCTCATTCTCATACCTCCCAATTGTGACCGACACCACTAATCCTTGGAATGCCTGGATGAAGAAGGTCATAGTGGCCGACAAGGCCGATTTCCCTAACTTCACTAGTGGCTCCTTCATCTCGGCCAATATGCAAAGTGGTGCGGCGTGGGCCGTAGCATTTTTGGAAGCGCTCAAACAGTTGAATGGTGCCAAACCGACACGACTTTCAGTGGTGTCGGCACTCTTGGCAGAGGACGGTATCGCCACTCCTGCCGTAGTGCGACTCCACTACAACAACAGGAACCATCAGGGACTTACGGGTGGTTACGTCATTAGAATTGTATCGAAGACCCATTCAGTCGTCGCTGAAAAGCAGATATACCTCACTGGTGATGGACCCCTATCGACGTCACCGCTGGTGCGAGTGCCGGGCTCGGTCTCCCCTGTCCCCTCGTGGCTGGAGTAACGATCTGGGTGGTCTCCCTTTCGAGTTACCAGAGATTGAACTCTGGGCTCACCTGCTAAACATCCGTAACATTGGATTGTGGAGCCCTACAAAATCCTTCTCTTTTACCGATTTACTCCACTGGCTGACCCTGAGGCCATCCGACTGTGGCAGTGGACGCTTTGCGACAGTCTCGGATTGCGGGGTCGAATTATCATTTCCTCACACGGGATCAACGGAACAGTCGGTGGTCCACTCAGCTCAGTCAAGAAGTACATCCGAATGACTAAAGAGTGGCCGGGCTTTAAAGACGTTGATTTCAAATGGTCCGAAGGCACCGGACACGATTTTCCCCGACTCCAAGTTCGTGTACGAGACGAGCTGGTTTCCTTTGGGGCACCGGGAGACTTGAACGTCGATCAAGCAGGCGTAGTCCATGGTGGACCACATCTATCACCCAGCCAGGTGCATGACCTCGTTGCGACACGGGGCGACGAGGTGGTCTTCTTTGACGGCAGAAATGCTTTCGAGGCGGAGATCGGTCGATTTAAGAATGCCATTGTTCCCAATGTGGAAACGACGCATGATTTTGTCGAAGTTCTCGAGAGTGGCGTATACGACCACCTCAAAGACAAACCGATTATTACCTACTGCACTGGTGGTGTGCGCTGTGAAGTACTGAGCTCCCTCATGCTGCAACGGGGGTTCCAGGAGGTCTACCAAGTTGAAGGTGGCATTGTCCGATACGGCGAGACCTTCGGTAACGAAGGACTCTGGGAGGGATCACTCTTTATCTTTGACGGTCGGATGAGTCAAGAGTTCGGCCCGAACACCAAAATCATCAGCGTGTGCGAACGGTGCACCGCGCCCACAAGTCAGTACTACAACTGTGCCAATTTGGCGTGTCGACAACTCATCTTGTTGTGCGACACATGCATCACAATGAACGGGTCAACCAACTGCCGAGAACAGCACCACGGGGCCCGGTACCGTTCGAAGCTCTAGCTGCCCGCTCCGGACGAAACAATCAACGTACCGAGGCACATTTCATCGCTTGATCCGTCACCCCATGTGATGTAGCGCGGGGGCAATTTTTTCGTCTGCGGATTTGATTTCCGTAGGGCCGGGGAGTACGTGCAGGTCACCTTGACATAGTCACCCTTGGTCATCGTGACGGGATTCGCCAAGGCGTAGCCAAACTGATTGTCGAAGTTGTACGAAGGTACAACCAGCAATGTCTCTGAGTTAGCTGTTCCGCACCTCGAATCTTGATGGCAAAGCACGACACTAAAGGTTTTACCCAGCATGTGCATGTGCGGCCAAATCTTATGAATGGTTACGGGGGTGTTATCGTCAAATAACCACGCGCACGACGCCGATGCGGCGTTCGGTGATGATGCGCTCGTCGGGAGACCACTGCGATTGCAAACCGCCTCGAGAAGTTGCGTAAACGAACGCGCTTCCGGACCAAAGCGCTTAGCCAAATCTGCTAACGACGCATCGTGCTTGCACAGTGGGTACTTCTTGACGTCGTTGTAGGGCGCCACGCACGGCATGTCTGGTGCCGCCACGTAGTGACGCGAGGTGAGCGCCACTCGGCTAGAAGTCGAAGTAGCTTCGCTCCAGACATTAAATCGAGAAGTTACCGCTTTCTTCCCGGCTAATGAGTTGTAGTGGATTTGGAGAACTATGAGAGACCCGGCCGGAACGGCAGTTCCGTAACCGGCCTTCGCGACGTCAGCACCGTGGCCCGGCGACCAGCCGTAGAGCCACGGGAGTGCCGCCAGTCCACCCATCGAAGTGGCGCCAAGGGGAGACGAAAAACATGTCCAGCCCTTAGTCCCAGTGCGATCGAGCGCTTTAACTTGAGCCACTACCGCTGGTGAAGCGATATAGGCGATTGCGTGATGCAATTCCTTCTTATTCGCCTGGGACTTGGAGGTATCCGCCAGGAACTCCGCCTTGGTAATCATTTGACTCGTGGCAAAGTGGGGATCAATCCAGGTGCAGCGATACTCGTCGGTGGCATCTTTGGGTGGCGATGGAGCGTGGGTAACCGAGGCCGTCAGATTTGGAGTCGCGGCGGCATGCGACACCACAGCCGATTGAGCATTGGAAGTCCGTGCCAGACCCATAATCATCAGTGATCCAGTCAAGAGAAAGGCAATGAGCGAACGTTTCTTCATGGGCTAACGATAATGGATTCCGAACCGACGGAGGGGGTCGCGCTGAAGGCGCTGATAGCCCGACTATGGCTGGTCTCGGGGTAAGCGATTCTTGCGCCACTTCATAGGCATGGCATTATCCGGCCCCATCCACAATGAATCGGTAGAGTCAGTTGTCACGTGCTCGAGGAGAATATGAAACTTAAGTTGATCACTGCCGTCATAAAGCCATTTAAGATTGATGACGTTAAAGCGGGCCTGAAGGCCGTCGGCGTTGAAGGCTTGACCGTTACCGAAGTCCATGGTTTTGGACGTCAGCGAGGCCATACGGAGGTCTACAGGGGTGCTGAATACGAGATTGACTTTGTGCCCAAGCTGAAGTTGGAAATAATCACGAACGAGGATCAAGTTGACGAAATCGTCAATGCCATTGTTTCAAGTGCGGCTACCGGTTCTATTGGTGATGGAAAAATTTGGGTCTCACCACTCGAAACCGTTGTTCGCGTCCGGACTGACGAACGTGGCTCCGACGCGATTTAGGATTGATAGCGATGAATTCAACTGACACGCTCTGGGTCATTCTCAGCGCCGCACTCGTTCTCTTTATGACCCCTGGACTCGCCCTGTTCTATGGCGGAATGGTTCGCAGCAAGAACGTCCTCGCAATAATGATGAATAGCCTCGCCGCAATGGCGGTCGTCACGGTTCTCTGGGTCGCCATTGCCGGTTCACTCTCCTTTGGTAGCGACGTTGGCGGTGGACTAATTGGTGACTGGTCGTTAGCGGGGCTCGCCCATATTCCGGCGACTCTCCCGGGACTTTCCGGAGTCCACGCCTCTCCCCTCGCAATTCTGATTTACCAAATGATGTTTCCTATCATCACGGCCGCGCTAATCAGCGGTGGCACAACTGATCGAATTAAGTTCTCGTCCTTTGTAGTTCTGATTTCCATCTGGACGTTGGCCGTCTACGCACCTCTGGCGCACTGGGTTTTTAGCCCCAACGGATGGTTGGCCCAACGCGGCGTCTTGGACTTCGCCGGTGGAACGGTCGTCGAAATTAACTCCGGGTTTTCTACCCTGGCCGTCGTCTTAGTACTGGGCCCGCGCAAGGGGTGGCCCCGTGATGCCATGACTCCTCACTCCGTCCCGCTCAGTCTTCTAGGACTGGGTATCTTGTGGTTTGGATGGCTTGGTTTTAACGGAGGATCCTCACTGGCAATGAACGGTGTCGCAGTCTCGGCCGTGCTCAACACGCAGCTGGCTGCTGCCGCGGGACTCATCGGCTGGCTGATCTACGAACGGACGACCGAGCACTACGCCACCACTTTGGGGGCGGCATCTGGTGGCGTGGCCGGCATGGTGGCCATCACGCCATGCGCCGGATTTGTTCAGCCTTACGCCGCATTGATTATTGGACTTATTGCCGGGCTGGCCTGCTCCAAAGCTGTACGTATGAAATTCAAACTTGGCATTGACGACTCCTTAGACGTCCTTGGCGTTCACGGTGTTGGTGGAGTCATTGGCATGGTCCTCCTTGGTCTATTCGCGTCGAAATCAATCAACGCGGCTGGCACTGATGGACTTCTGCAGGGTGGTGGTTTTGCGCTACTTGGCAATGAGGTGTTAGCCGTCGTCGTGACGGGGGCCTTTTCCTTTGGGGTCACGTGGCTTATTGCGCAGGCCATCGCCAAAACTATCGGCCTACGTGTGAGCGAAGAAGATGAACTGAAGGGTCTTGACCTCACACAGCACGCCGAGAGCGCTTACTCCGGTGGAGGATCAGGGCGCTTTAGCAGTTAAGAAATTCCTATCCCGCGGGCTAGTGCTGCCATCTGTTCCGTCACGATTCGCTTTGATACCTCGGCCTTACGGTCGATTATGCTCCCGTGAAATGTACCGGGGTAGGCGTGAAGCTCAACGTGCACACCGGAACGCATCAACGTCTGGGCGTAGGCGATGCCTTCGTCCCGGAGGGGGTCAAACTCCATAACGGATATGTACGCCGGAGGGACATGTTCCAGAGCCTCCGCACGGGCCGGGGCCGCGTAAATCGGTACATCTCCGCCGTTAAGTCCGCACAGGTAATACTGCCAACTCAATTCCGCATTGGGTCGATTCCACACGGGTGTGTCCACGTACGCCACCATGCTGGGTGTTTCGAGTCGATCATCAAGTTCGGGAATATCCAACAGCTGGAAGGCAATAGGCAGTTGAGCCCCATCACGGTTGAACAGTGTCAAACCTGCAGCGAGACCGGCACCGGCCGATGTCCCAAATAGCGCCACTCGATTCGGATCCACTCCGAGTGCGGCGGACTCCGAATGGATCCACTGCAGCGCTGCGGCGCAGTCCATGAGACCGGCCGGGTAGGGAAATTCGGGAGCTAGGCGGTAGGCCACCGAAACAAAAACTGCCGGCAAGACGTGTGCGAAGCCAACGGCAATAGGAAGATCAACGATGACACTCCCGACCGCAAATCCCCCACCATGAATTCGAAGGACGCACGGTGCGTTATCGGGAACACTGGACGACCGATAGACATGAACCGTAACGCTTGGTTGACCAGGCAAACCAGGCACCTCGTGTGCAGTGATTTCTAAACCGGACGTGTCGAGCTTACGAGCCACCCGCTCGGCATTAGCGGCCTGAAAGGACCGAGCTGTTGTGAGATCAGCGAACGTTGCCGATCGGGGAAGGATTGTAAGGATGTTCTCGAAGTCGGCATCGAAGTCGTAGCTCATAAGAGAATCCTACGAGTTAGCAGGCGGAGTCGAAGGAGTGCGAAAAACTGAGAGAACTTTCTCGTCATCAATGAAGAGCGCCGTTATCGCACCAAGAAAGGCAAAGATGCACGTCCACATGAACGGAACCTTGTAGGCGTTATACGCATTGACTAGATAGTCAACGTGTACCGGAATCTTGTTGAGTTGCGACATCAGTACCGAAATGAGGACGGCGATACCCAACGAACTCGCGACTTGACGTTGCGTCGAAAATAGCGCACTCGCACGTCCGGTATCCAGCGGTTGAATCTGCGAAAAAGCCGCCGCTTGGAGTGGGATAAAGACAAAGGCCCAGCAGAGGCCGCGGCTAAAGAGGATTGCTCGGTACACCCAGAGATTGGTATCCGGCGTCGTCCACAGCAGCAGCAGCATGACAAAGCCAGCCACGACGAGTCCAGCCGCAATGAGTCGACGAGGTCCAACCTTGGGGTAGAGCTTCCGTGCCACCTGGCTCATCAAAATCACACCGATGGCTTGAGGAAATGTGGTGAGTCCAGATTCAGAGGGGGAGAGTCCTCGCACACCTTGCAGCATCAGGGGCATGATCAAAACAAGTCCGAAAAAACTGGCCGTGGCGAATACCGACGTGATGTTCGTCATAGTAAAAACTCGATCACTGAATAGTCTGAGTGCCAGAATCGGTTCGGCAATGCGCCGTTCCACAAAAATGAGCAGCGCTCCAAGAGAAGCACCAATCACCAAGGAAGACAGCACGCGCGTTGAGGTCCACCCTTCCAGCTCGACTTGGTTCAACCCGTAGAGAATGGCCCCCAGAGAAATCGCCGAAAGGAAGAATCCTGCGGGATCAAATTTTCCAGCGGTGGGGTTTTTGTATTCCTTAAGGCGCAAAATACCAATGACGAAGGCCACGATTCCGAATGGCAGGTTGATAAAAAATATCCAGCGCCAACCCAATCCATCAGTGATAAAACCACCGAGCACCGGGCCCGTTGCTGGAGCCAAGAGAGTCGGAATAGAGAGAATGGCACCGACCTTGGCCCGCTCAATGGGCGGGTACTCCCGATAGAGCATGGCCGTGCCGACGGGCGCCATCATGCCCCCACCGATGCCTTGAAGAAACCGAAACGCTGTCAGCTGGTCGATCGACTGCGCCGTGCCACACAGTATGGAAGCGGCGGTAAACATGAAGAGGGCAAACAGGAACACTTTCTTGGTCCCAAACTTGTCACCGAGCCAACCCGAGGCCGGGATCCAAACGGCTAACGACAACAGATAGCCCAGTATGACCCAAGCCAGATCGGTGGGCGAACCGTGGTGAAGCTCTGTACCAATTGCAGGCAGAGCGGTATTAACAATTGTTCCATCCATGATGTCCATGAACATGGCCATCACAAAGACAGTGGCGATTGCCGCACGGTCACTGATTGCGTAAATCCCTCGTCGTCGACCAGTTTCCATTTCGTTCCTTCGTAGCCTTGGCAACCTAGCGGTTGAAGCAATCAGCCTCTTCAAGCCCTGGGAGTGGGCACTATGGTCCGTACATATTGCAGTCGAACCAGCGATTCTCGAAATTCCAATACATACACCGCTTGCGTGATGCCCCCATATGCTCCCCAATGGCTCCCAAGCCTTTTCCACAATGAAAAAGACCTCTAATCGGCACATCTCGCTGCTCGGTAAGCATTATCCCGAATACCCCTAACCTAAACGAGTGCCTTCACCAGTCCAGTTTTCGCAATCGTATCTTTGGAGTTTGGGCCAGGTCGAAGCACCGGAAATAGTGAAGTCGTCATGGATTGATGAACAGTTAGCCGGCACGTACGAACGAATCGGCATCCGGGCGGGATTACTCGAAGCCGTAGCAGGTATTTCCGAACGCCGCTGGTGGCCCAGAGAGACCTGTTTCGATGACGCCGCAGCTCAAGCGGGCAAAGTGGCCCTGGATCGAGCCGGTGTGCTGCCGAGCGAAGTTGATCTCCTCATTTCCACTTCCGTCTGCAAGCACCACCTGGAACCCAGCGTGGCCTGCGCTGTGCACTTTCGACTCGGCCTGAGTGCCAACTGTCTGAACTTCGACCTTGGCAATGCCTGCCTGGGATTCATGAATGCCATGTCGGTGGGTGCTATGGCGATTGAAACAGGCATGGCAAAGACGGTGCTGATTGTTGACGGCGAAGGTAGTCGCCAGCCACAGGAGGCGACCATCGCCAGACTGCAGGGACCAGAAACGACATTGCAAGATTTTTTCGACCAGTTCGCCTCACTCACCTTGGGCTCCGGCGCCGCGGCGTTAGTGATGGGTGGGCCCCGCCAAGGCGCTCACCAATTTCTTGGCGGCGTTAGCCGTGCGGCCACGAACCATCATGACCTCTGCGTCGGCGATCTCGACAGCATGCGGACAAATACAGCGGAACTGTTGACGGCAGGACTAGACATTGGTCGAGAAGCGTTTGACGCCGCTCTGGCGCAAGGGTGGGACTGGACGAACTGTGACCGCTACGTAATGCACCAAGTCTCCAAGCCTCATACCGAAAAGTTATGCGAACGACTGGGTATTGATCTCGCCCGAGTTCCCCTGACGTATCCGCACTTCGGCAACATGGGGCCGGCGGCCGTACCGTTTACCTTGGCCAGCATTGCTGACGATATTTCCGAGGGTGAACGCATTCTCTTGATGGGAATCGGCTCAGGACTGAACTGTGCCGCCACCGAAATTATCTGGTAGCTAAGTCGTGAGTCGCTCTACGCCTAGCGATGCGGAGCTCGAACAATTCGGCATTATCCCGTCGTGGTCACGACGAGTCACATTCATGGGTGCCGATGGCTCTCCGGTCACGTGGAATGTGCTGGATACTGGTTCAGGAGTCAAGGGCACCATAGTTTGCGTTCACGGTAACCCCACCTGGTCCTATCTCTGGCGCAACCTTCTCCACAATCTCTCACCGGAGTGGCGCGTTGTTGCAATCGACCAGACGGGCATGGGCTACTCAGAACGTGGCCGACCTCGAGTGCTCGCACAGAGAATTGCTGAATTGGTTGCTTTCTGTCGCCAAGAGATAGCCGGCGATTTTGTTCTGGCGGCACATGATTGGGGTGGGGCAGTCGCGATGGGCGCCGCGCCGCAGCTCCCGGTGATCCGCATGATTTTGTCTAATACTGCCGCCGCCAAACCCGATGGAGTGAGAGTTCCACCATTAATTGGTATCGCCCGACGGGCAGCACCGCTCATTTGTCAGTGGACGCTGGGCTTCGTACAGGGCACTGCACTTATGACCGAACGCCAACATCACCTGGCCCTACGAGCCCCCTACAAGGGTTCTCGACGCCGTCGGGCGGTTGCCGATTTCGTTATCGACATACCAGTGCATCCCTCCGATACGTCGTATATGGCCCTCACTGGGGTTGCCAGTGGTATTGAAGCACTAACCATTCCAACGCTGTTGGCGTGGGGTGGCCGAGACCCGGTTTTTCATGATCGTTTTTTACGAGACCTTCAACGTCGAATCCCCCATGCCGACGTCGAACGATTCACTAACTGCGGCCATCTCGCTCCCCTAGACCCGGCATTCGCGCCCCTAGTGGCGCAGTGGCTGGCCACTCCAGCGCACGGGAGCAGACCAATCCCAATCAGTAGGACGACCTCGGGCATCTATCAGTCCATTGACCGTCACGAGCACGACGACGAAGCGATTGTTGACGGTCCGCAAGGATCACTGACGTGGGCTGAACTGGCGAGCCGGCGAGCCGACATTGCTGAAACGCTGCGCAGTCAAGGTATAAAGACGGGCGACAAAGTCGCGCTCTTAGTCAAGCCGAGTGGCGAATTACTTGTCGCCGTGGCCGCACTCTGGGCCCTCGGGGCTGTGCCGGTGGTGGCCGATCTCAATGGCGGAATAAAGCAGTTACGCAATCTCTTTCGCACTGCAGCCCCCACGGCCGTAATTGGCTCGAAGATGACAGTGCGCTTTAGTCGTCTCGTGCGACTCGCTCCTGGCACCCAGCATGGAGTTCTCGGCCGTCGCTCACGCCGCGCTCTTGAAAATGGTCTGTTACTACCTCGCAGTGAATTTGAACCACTGCGGAGCGAAATGATGGCGGCCATCGTTCATACGTCCGGTGCTACCGGTCCGGCGAAACCAGTTCGTTATAGCCATGGTGCCCTGGAAGCACAGCGTGACCTCTTTGCCACCATGTTCCCGCTCGCGCCCGGAGAAGCCTTTACCACTTCCTTTGCACCGTTTTTATTGTTGGCTCCGGCTATTGAACGGACCTGCCTCTTACCTAACATTCGCTTTGACCGACCGAGCCTCCTGCGAATCAGTCATCTGCGAGAGCTGGCGGGGTTTGCGCCTTTGGGATTGGCATGGTTCTCACCCGCAGCGGCCCGCGGCGTCATAACTGCACCTCATGAAAATGGCGTCGACATTCGAAGAGTGCTACTCGCAGGCGCACCCATCGACGACGAACTTCGAGTTTCAGTGAGAGCAGCTACCCACGGCGAGGTATCCGCGCCGTACGGAATGACGGAATGTCTGCCCGTGACCGATGGCGGCACCCTCGGTCACGGCCTCTTTGGTGGCACGAACACGGGCCATCCCGCCGAAAACTGCCAAGTCCGAATTGTGGCACTTGACGATATTGACGCTGAACTACCAATCGGGCAGTGGGGCGAGATTCTTATTTCTGCCCCGTGGATGTTTGACCGGTACGAACAGCATTGGCTCGAAAACGAAAAAACCGCGGTGTACGTCGATGGCCTCCGATATCACCGAACTGGCGATGTTGGCTATATCGAAGAGGGCGTTCTGTTTCATCTTGGTCGGAGAACTCACGTCATTGAGCATTCTCAAGGGCCAATTGCGAGCGTTGCCGTAGAGGAACGGGTGCAGCGTGCCCTTAAAACTCAAGTGGCTGCAGTCGGGGTCGGACCAGTCGGGGCACAAGTAATCGTCGTGGTCATCGCAAGTGGTGGCAAACTGCGCCTCGCCGATGTTCAACTGGCAGAATTGGTTAGAACTCTTGTCGATCACAACGTTGCGGCCGTTCTTGAAGGCTCACTGCCACTGGACAGCCGCCACCAGTCAAAGATTGATCGAGTGACCCTCGCCAACCTTGTTTCGGATTTCCTCAGCGGACGATGAAAGTCTTTCTCACTGGCGCAACAAGTTTGCTCGGTCGCACCGTGGCCGAGCAACTCCTCCGACGCGGTGACCTGGTAACGACCTACCAGCGCCAACCAAGTGGTTTAGCGACTCCAGAGGTTCTTGGTGATATTCGCGACGCGGAAAAACTTTTGTTGGCCGCCAGGAGCCACGATGCCGTTATTCACCTGGCCGCGCTGGTTGCACCTCGTCCGGCGTGGTCGGATGCTGACAGCGTCAACCGACTCGGTACGATGTATGCCCGTCAGGCCGCCGAACTATGCGGGCGCTTCGTCTACATCTCGTCACCCTCGGTCGCCTTTAACGGCGTGGCCATCATGGGCTCCCCTACTGAATTGCCCACGTACGACGGTAGCGATCGCTATACGAGGTCCAAGGTTGCGGCCGAATTGGTAGCGTTGACTAATCCCAAAGTGCCTACAGTCGTCATTCGCCCACACCTCGTCTGGGGACCAAACGACACTCAGTTGGTTGCTCGCATTGTTACTCGAGCACGTCAGGGGCGGCTCGTCCTACCCGATCACGGTCGAGCTCTAATTGATTCGACGTACGTCGACGACGCCGCCGCCGCCATTGTGGCTGGCCTGGACGCAACTGACTCGAATAGCTCCGCCGTGGGGCATGCTTGGACAATCACGGGGAACGACCCGCGACCAATAGCCGAACTGGTTCACGGCATTCTCTTGGCTGCGGGGATTAAATCATCGCCAAAATCGATCAGTGCGCCACTCGCTAAGCGTCTGGGTTGGTTCTCGGAACACCTATGGTTGGGCGGTGAGCCGCCGTTAACAAAATTCGCCGCAGAGCAGTTATCGCTTGCTCATTGGTTCGACCAACGAGCGGTTCATGAGGCGCTGCACTGGCGACCCGTCGTTAGCGTCGAAAAGGGACTCCAATTGCTCGCAGATTCGTTCCAGTGATCAATCTTCGTAGCTAGTAGACACGTGGAGCCAACTCACTCTCCCGCAAAGTAGTCCTCGTTGACAGGGATGGTACTGACGCGAGATTTCTAAACGCTACTCAACCTAGATCTGTGATGCCTAGGCACGCATCCTCATTGCAGTGACGTTGAGTTCCCTCGCCCATCGAAGTGCGTCCGCCTCTCCTGCTCCGGTGGCGGAGGCATCGAGTTGAGGTTGTGGCACTTCATGCACCGCCATGCGTAAAAGCGCGCCAACCAACATGACCCATCGGCTAGATGACATGGGTGGACCAACGAGTACAACGAGGCGAAGTCCCCGGCAACGGAGCCACGCTAAGCGGAAGACGTTTCGAGGGTTGACTGAAACGGCAGGATTACCCACCTCGCGGCAAGCGTTCATCAAGGTCTCCGAGCACGTCGATTCAGCACAGACAATTGCAATACGGGCTCCCCGAGGAATCACGGCCGAAGCCAATTCAAAATCGAAGGCCAGTGTTTGAATCAAGTGGTCAATCGCGACCCGATCCAGCCGAGGCGTATTTCTATTTTTGAGTAGCCAAAATCCGGTCAGTGACACCCACGGAAGCACTACGAAGGGTGTTCGTCGTGAGAGCAGAGTCACCATCGTTCCCAACATGACAAGAATCATGACGTTCCAAAACAACGCTGCGGGGTGTGTCTTGAGCCAAGTCCACCGTTGATCTCGGTGATATCGAACGATGGTCCCGGACCCTCGCCCCCATCGCCAGGCGCGGCGTAAGTTAAGTCCGATATTTCCCCAGGGCATCTCCATGACTGCTTCGTGAATCACAAAACAATCGATACCTTGATTACGAAAACGGAGTAGTAAGTCATTGTCAGAGCCGTAGTTGTAGCGCTCATCAAATCCCCCTACTTGATTAAAGACTTCACGCGTGAATGCCACGTTGGCGGTCGGAGCATTTATTGTGATGGTGCCCGTGGGCGATGGGTTGAATGTCTCAAACGACCCAGCTTCACTCGGAACGATTGGACCGCTGACATACTGGTACGTTCCAGCCACTAATGGGGCCGTGATGTTGCGTAGCCAATCACCGGCCGGTCGGCCACCGGCATCGCAGAAGGCAACAATGTCAGTATCGGCTTGTCGAACTCCTATATTGCGTTGGTGGGGAATTGAAGATTTCCTCCAAAAGGGCTTGACGTAATCGACCCAGGCCACCCAGGGATTCGCCACGCGTATATGGTCCAATCTTCCCTCTGACGCGTCAATTACCAAGCAGCGCGCCGCCATGCTTTCGCACTGCGGGCGAAGGAGGTCCAGTGACTCCGCAAGAGATGGCTCATCCTTTGACAGCAGCACCACAGCAACGGACATTGGAGTTTTCATCAGTCAGCGTTCTCTGACGCGAAATTATTTTGCATAGCAGTCAATAACCAAGGCCCTCTGTGGGGAAGTAGCAAGGTAGTTGCCTTGAAGGCTGGTGACGCAGATTTAGTCATACGTTGATCCGATGCCATGTCTCCACCTACTTCGTTTCTTTACTTCGAAGCCAGCCACCGACGAACCCGATAATCCCAGAAATCTCCTCGAGGGCGATCACTAACCGGAAGAGAGGTTTCTCAGTCCATCGAGCCTTACTAGAAGAGCTGGTCGGACGTGCCGCAATCATGTACGGCGCCAGCATGGCACACGCCAAAAGAAGCCACCAGCTACGAATGCCAAGGAATTTGAAACAGATAGCACCTGCCCCCGCGGCCATTACAAGTAAGCCGATAGGGCCAACCGACGGAATGCCACCTTGTTCGGCAAAATCACGACCCGATCCACGGCCGTACGCGTATGCACGTCGGAAGGTGTCACGCAACTTGGGATCAAAATTATGATGCATCACTATGGATGGAGAGCACCAGACTGATTCTTGACCCCAACGCTGCTGAATGGCAGCACAGACGGGAATTTCGTCTCCTCCAAATCGTCGACGGACATCGAAGCCACCGATCTCTTTGAGCGCATCGCGGCGAAAAGACATATTGGCCCCGACCAGGACAAATACTGGCTGAGGGCTGTCGCTCGATATCACGATGCCTTCGTTGCGAAGATAGAGCCAGAGACGTAGAAGGAAGCCGGCACCACTAAGTCGAAGTGAGGCCGGCGCAAGCGTGTGGTGGAATTGATTGAAGCGGCGATTAAATGTATCGGTGGCATGTGATTGAACCGTGCCGCCCAATGCCTGGATGTCTCCATTCAGCTTCGCCCATTCAGTCACTAGATTCGCCACCCAGCCTGGTGGTGGGATGCAATCATCGTCCGTAAACGCGACGAGTGGTGCGAGTGACGCTTCAATTCCCAAATTTCGTGCCGCCGAAAGCCCAACATTCGTAGGCGAGGAGATTAATCGAACTGGAAACTTCCGAACAACTTCAGACGTTAGATCGGTTGATCCATCATCAACCACAATAATTTCCATTTCGCCGGCGAAATTCTGACTCGTCAGGGCTCTCAACGTATCGCGGATGGTGCCTTCGCCGTTATGGGTGCATACCACCACGCTGATTACAGGGGCGGAACCATCATGCGACATCTGAGGAGGAGCTGCGTTCACCGAAACCTGGGACTAACACTCGTTGTAATTGGTAACCACACACTTGCATCGTAGCGATGCTGCGTCGACGTAGCAGTCACGCATCGCCTTAATCACTAGTCTGACGCTGTGAGCGCAACAACCTCTAACTGGTCCGAGGTTGCCGCCGTCTTGGACGAGGGCTGGATCCTTCACCTCGCAATCTTTAGTCTCGACCAAACGCCCATCTCGCTGCCCCTGCTCTACGTTCGCGACGAGCACTCGCTCTTGCTGCACGGGGCGGTAGGGAACGAACTACTTCGTGGTGTCACCGGTACCGACATCGCCTCGGGTACCGTCACGTTGATTGACGGGTTAGTGGCGGCGCGTTCGGCTTTCCAAAGCTCCGTGGCCTACCGTTCGGTGATACTCCGTGGTCGGCTTACATCCCTAAACGGTGGCGCCAAAGAGGCCGCTCTTATTCGGATAACCGATGGTCTCATCCCGGGACGGCGAGCAGAGATTCGGGAATCAACGACGGGCGAAGTTCGAGCCACCACCGTCTTGCGTTTAGAAATACTCGAGGCCACACTGCGGGTCAGCCCCTTGACCGTTGACGACACGCCGAGTGACCGCAACAGTGACACCTGGGCCGGCGTCGTGCCGATCAACCTCAACGCTGATCTGCCTCAAGCCGCTCAGGATGTGCCAAGTAGCACGGTGGTTCCTCCAAGCATTCGTGCCTGGCAGCCACGTCAGGGATAGGGCAAGTTCCGTTGCATCTAACTCGTTATGCCGCCTAGACGTAGCACGTCATCCATCATGCAGAGAGGCGGCTGCACCAACTTCAGCGAGAGTAGACCGGACTAGTCAGCTAGGCGTTCGAGCGGCTGATTCGTTACCGCGGCAATGAGTTCAAAGTCTTTGTCGAGATGCAGTACTGTCAGCGAAGCCAACTCCGCCGTCGCGGCTAAGAGGACGTCAGGAATCGACGGGGCCCGATGCTGACCGCGGTCGGCGAGGAGTTGCTGCAGCTCGATGGCTCGCTCCTCAATCGCAGGAGTCAAGTACTCAGTGGGCATGGCAGCCAGTGGTGCAACCGAATTCGCGTAGCGGAGGTCATCACCCGACCGGGCAGAGAATCCCACCTCCAGACGGGTGAGCGACGAGATGCGGACCAGCCCTCGCTCAATCCGATTCGCCCACTCGGCTGCTTCGCTACTTTGCGCCAGGCGGACTAGCGCAGACTTGTCGATCAACCATTCGGTCACCGCCACGCCTGTTCCATGACATCTGAATCAGCCAAATCTTCGAATGTCGAAGCAAACTTCGTCAGGTCCCCGACCGTCACCGTGGTGCGAAGTCGGCGTTGACCAGCCAAGGTCCGCCGGAGGTATTCAGTGCGCGAGAGTCCCAGAGTTCGAGCCGCAGCATCAATGGCGATCAGGACGTCTTCCGGAATATCTCGAATCAGGATGTCTGCCACAGAACCTTCTTTTAAATAAGATATCTAATGATATCACTTTTACGCCTCCCGCTGTCCTTCTATCCACAACGGTCGCATGTCAACCCACTGAGCGAGACCTTGAAGCTGAACATCTCGACGGAGTCGGAGTCAACGAGGCGACCTTCACCCGGCGCCTCCACTCGATTACTGAGGCGCGGATCTCACCGCAAGAAGCCATGGCGACCCTGCAGCTCGGCGACTTTGATCTCGACGCGACTCTCGCCAAAGCTCAACGATCTGTTTGGACCGACGAAGCAGTTGGAACCGCCGAAAGACTAGATGCGATAAGGGGAATCCTCGACTACGAGGAGGAAAAATGCAATTGGCAGTCCCAGCGGGCCCATTATGGAACCAGGTCGAACATTAGAGCAGTCTGGTTTCAAGAATCTCGGTATGACAGCCCATAGGCGCCAAAGGGAATGTCGCCCACCCAACAAGACTGACACGCCAGAGTCCAGTGATCGGCTTGTCAGTTGCATTCGACCATGACGAAATCGGTTGAGCTCAATTTCAGCGACCAACTGGACCGGACAAGATTGGTTGGCTCGGAAGAACTTGAATTTCCGTTCGTTAGTTCTCTCTCATTGGGCGTATTGTGGAATCAAAGAGAACTAACGTGTCCTGACCCCCTTCAATCGGTCCATCTCTTATGACTAGAGAGCCCCAGATAAGACTGGGAATGGAGGTTGACCATGAAGAGAACCAGGCACACGCCCGAACAGATAGTTAGCAAACTAAGAGAAGCCGATCAACTGCTGGCGGAGTACTCGCCACTGGACGAAGTGGTTCGATCACTCGGTGTTTCTATCCAGACCTATC
>CAFBLN010000005.1_pt1 | contig 39554 bp, 35 predicted proteins | sample 7268151 | NCBI WGS metagenome assembly CAFBLN01 (sample SAMEA6814035, study PRJEB35770) | uncultured Acidimicrobiaceae bacterium | biome: Freshwater; feature: Freshwater reservoir; material: water | place: Czech Republic | collected 2017-05-23 | depth 30m m
CAGGTCTCACCGGTCGGTGAGCTAACCACGTACGGTAACTGCGCACCATCAGCTGAAAGCTCGGACCAGGTCACCGTCCAACCTGTGCCGTCGTCGTTAAGCACGATGGTGGCTGTGGCAACATCGACCGACAACGAGGGTCCGCCGATGTACTCAATAATTGGAGGATAAAAACGGATAGTGGCAATCTCTGGAGTTACGGATGGGTCATCGAGAAGCCCTACCTCACATGAAGCCACGCCATCAACTGCGGTACCTGCATCGGCCGTACACATGGACCCGTCAGTCGTATTTACAACATAGGAACCACCCGTGGCGATGTCTGACAACGTCTTCCACGTAATCGTCCAGCCTGATGCATCCCCGTTCAGCACCACCGTGGCCGAAATAGTGTCAACGGGAAATCCGAACACCGTGGGGTCGTAGTCCGGTGGGATTACGTCAATACGTGAAACCGTCGGCTGTGCCGATGGGTCATCGAGAAGTGGCACGTCACATGACACGGTATCGGCGACTTTGTCGGTACCGAATGCGGTACAGAACGAGTCCTCGTTGGTAGCCACCAGATACGCGGCGTTAGTGGGAGCGTCAGAAGGCGTGGTGAAGGAAACAGTCCATCCGGAATTATCATCACTAAGCGCGATGTTCACCGTACTGAGATCAACAACGGCAGGTGAGGCACTGGCGAAGGCCGCACCCGGAACGAACATCAGCAGGCCCACTGCGAGAGAACCACTGAGCGTCAGTCGTTGAAAAGCATTCATAGTCAATCCCTTCGATTACGTACTTACTGTCGCTACGAGCTCGATTCTTACAGGCCGGCGACCCTGAAATCAGACTCAGAACCCCACATGTTGAAGGAAAAGTCCGTGAATCTCTGCATTTGATGTCAATTCTGGATGAAACGAACATCCCCAAACGGCACCTTGCTTGACCAGCACGGGGTGCTCGCCGTCTCCATGGTCGTGAGACGCGAGCACTTCAACTTGGGGGTCCCACCGTTCAATCCGAGGTGCTCGAATGAATACTCCGGGCACTAGACCGAGACTCTCAACCTCAATCGGCGTTTCGAATGAGGCCACCTGTCGTCCGTATCCGTTGCGCCGAACCGCCACATCCAGCATCGCAAACGACCACTGATCACTTCGTCCATCGAGAACTTCTGCTGAAAGCGCGATGAGCCCAGCGCACGTACCGAAGGCCGCCATGCCTTCGTTAAGTCGATTTGCCAAAGGTTCGCGCAAGCCCGAAGTCACGAGCAAGTGCGCGATCGCGGTTGACTCTCCCCCAGGCAGAATTAAGGCGTCAACTTCTTCGAGCTGTTGAGGCGTACGCACCAACGTCGGCTCTATGCCAAGTGACTGAACGGTCGCTTGATGTTCACGCACATCACCCTGCAGGGCGAGTATGCCCAAACGAGGCATTACCAACCGCGCTCAGAGAGACGCTGTTCCAGTGTTGCGGTTTCGAAACCCTTCATGGCAGCTCCGAGACCCGTCGAGACACGAGCAACAACGGAGGCATCAAGGTAGTGCGTGGTCGCCTCGACAATGGCCTTAGCCATACGCTCTGGGTCGTCACTCTTGAAAATTCCTGAACCGACAAAAACGGCCTCGGCACCGAGTTGGAGCACTAGCGCAGCATCGGCGGGAGTGGAGATTCCACCGGCACAGAACAGTGGCACCGGCAATTTGCCGGTAGCGGCAACTTCCAAAACGAGTGGTAGCGGGGCTTGAAGATCTTTGGCCATCGAGAACAGTTCAGACTCATCGGCCAATTGCAGCATGCGAATGGCCTTGTTGATGGTGCGGAGGTGGCGCACGGCTTCAACAATATTGCCGGTGCCAGCCTCACCCTTAGAGCGAATCATGCAAGCACCCTCGCCAATACGACGAAGTGCTTCACCCAGGTTGGTTGCACCGCAGACGAAGGGCACCGTGAAGCCCCACTTGTCTATGTGATTGACTTCGTCGGCGGGCGTAAGAACTTCCGATTCATCGATGTAATCAACATCAAGGGCCTGAAGAATCTGCGCTTCGGCAAAGTGGCCAATACGCGCCTTGGCCATCACGGGAATGGTGACTGTCGCTTGAATCTCTTTGATCATCTGGGGGTCACTCATACGAGCAACGCCACCGTCACGGCGAATATCCGATGGCACCCGCTCGAGGGCCATCACGGCAACTGCACCTGCATCTTCGGCAATCCGAGCCTGTTCGGGGTTAACGACGTCCATAATGACGCCTCCACGAAGCATGTCTGCCAGTCCGCGCTTGACGCGGGCCGTACCTACTGAACCGAAGTTTTCTTGCGTAGTCATGGCCATACCCTAATGGTGCGACCCGCTACCACTCCTCGAGGGCTTGAGCGCGAGTGCTGGCTTGATCCAAGTCGCCCAACGCCAATTCCTTACCATCGATGTGCTGGTCAAACCAGATCCACCGGGCCTTGGCGTAGGCCTCACTAGCGAAATACGAGCTGGACTCGGGTACGGTCGAGGCCGTCCGCTCCAGTGCGCGCTGGAGGCCTAGCGGGTAGCGAATGGTGGCGGCCGCCACCTCATCGGCCCGAAAGGCCCAACCACGAATGCGACTTTCGTAGCGACTCCGAGCCGACTTGGACAGGTTGGCGGCGGCCAGCAAGGAGGGCAGAGCGATATAGCCCAACCGTTGACGGGCCATGCAGTGAGCGACAACGCCTTCGAGTTCGATCAGTTCGACCTCGTGCATCAGTCCAGTGGTGACGATCAGCGTGTAATTATCCTGGTCTCGCAGGAGGGTGGCGTTCGGCACATTCTCATCCACCACGAAGCAGTTGATTGAGCCCAGCCCGAAGGTAGCCGAGAGCCGCTCCACAATTGTCGAGAGACGTATCCGATCGGTCTTGGTGCCACCGACGGGAAAGGCAGCGACCAGCGAACCGGCGAGGGCGTCAGCCGTTGTGAGCCGACGGCGGATCGATTGATAGAAAGCACCAGCAATCGCGATGTAGAGAACGGGGAGAAAGAGTGCCATGTAGAACCCGACGCCGAGTCCAACGGCAACCACAATCGCCACAATCACCGATACGACAGCGCCCACGGCCAAGTTCCGCTGAAGACTGATGGTGATATTTGAGTTCCCCTCACGCTCCTCGGCTGAAGGAGCATAGGCACTGCGCCAAGTGGGATCTAGAACGGGCTCCACGTGGCGAGGACCCCGGTGTCGCTGATTGCTACGACGACGTTGTTGATGTTGTTTCGCAGCACTCACGATGCAAGGCTACCGGCGCGCCTGGCATCGATCGTAGATGCGCAGGTAGTGGTCTACTAAAGCTTGCATCGACCACCCTTCTGCATGTCGACGTGCCTCATGCCTCTGGGTATCAGTTTGTGCCAATGCTGTCGAAATCGCTCGCCGTAAATCAGTGGGGTCATTGGGCTCAAACAGTGTGGCGAACCCTCCAGCCGCTTCTCGGTAACCGTCTATGTCCGAAGCCACTACGGCCGCTCCGCTCGCCATACCTTCCAGCAAGGTCATACCAAAACTCTCACCAAACAGTGACGCTGCAACAACGACGGCACTCTCACCTAGTAAGTGACGCTTTTCGGCGTCGCTAATCGCTCCTACGAACGAGATGGCACTATCACCATCGGCCAGTCGTCGAAGGTTGGCCCCGTCCGGGCCATCACCGGCCATGATGAGATGAACTTCAGGTCCTCCGACCTCACGCCAACTCTTCACGGCCTCAATCACCACGTGAGCACCCTTTCGCGTCTCGAAGCGTCCCACAAAGAGAATGGTCGGCACCGAGGGGCGTTCCCGCGGGGCAAAACGATTCATCTCAAACCCATTGAACAGAACTTCAGCCTCTACCCCCGTTGCATTGCGAAGAGTTACTGCGGCTCGATCACTCACCGCCACGAGAGCGTCGAGTCGACGTATGACCTGTCGCAGGAGTGGCTTGGTGAACCTATAGGCCGGCCCGCCGCCCGAACGATGGAACGTGCCAACACGGATAGCACTGGACGTACCAAGCAGTGCACCGTAGCCCACGAGGGGCGCGAAGGGCTCGTGAAAGAAAATGACTTCGGCATCGAAATTTTCGATAGCACGGCGTGCCCGTTGGGCCGCCACGGGACTTAACGTGATCGGCGCCTTCGAGCCATTTGCGGGAATACTCACACAGCCGCCTAAACGAACTAACCGTGCAGGAGTTTCCGAAGTAGGCGCACCGCCTTCAGGTGAAACAACGAGCGTCTCGATGCCGCGAGACATTAACTCGCGGCTCATACCTAGAACCTGTTCCTGCACTCCCCCAAAGACATCCAATGCGTAGGGCGACACAATGACCACGCGGCGCGGCGGACTCACGGCGTGTCGAAGCGCGGTTGGAGGACGTGCCACTGTTCTGGGGCCCGGCGAATTAGGCCACTTAGCTCATCGGCCACGGACTGTGTTACCCGTGCCACATCTTCACGCAGCTTGCCTAATCGCTCGGCGGCAATAGGCGGTGTAAAAACAGCGTGATGACCATCACCAGGTCCGGCGTAACAGGCACCCGCCAGAAGGACTGCACCGGTGCGAAGCGCCAACGTGGCGGGGCCGGCCGGGATGGTGACGTCTTCACCGAGCAGGCGTGCCGGAATGCCATTGTTTTGGATGTCACGATCACACAAGAGTCCAACAATTTTGCCGGCCTTGATAGTCGACAGCAGGACAGTGCCAGCCTGTTCATCGAGTGGGGCAACTTCTATGCCAAGGGCCCGTCGCTTCTTGGCGAACCACTCAAAGAGTTCGGGTGGATCGAGTGCTTCGGCCACTGCGTGCATTGGTAATCCAATGTTGGACATAAACGCTCCGCCCCACTCCCAACTACCAATGTGGGGAATTGCGATAACAACGCCGCGCCCGGTCGCCGCGGCTGCCTGCAGATGTTCGAGTCCTTCTGCAAAACAGAACTGCTTATTTACGTTTGACTTGGAAATTGCCGGCAACTTGGCACCTTCAGCCCAATAGCGGCCGTACGTTTCAAATCCTCGGTCGACGAAGCGTTCCAGTAGTTCGCTTGATGGTTGAGCCTCAGCCGTACCCAAGGCCCTGCGAACGTTGCTGCGTAGATTCGTGCGCGGACCAGCCGAGACACGTCCAACCGTGGTGGCAACCTGCTCACCAATCCAGCGGTCAACCCGTTCCGGTGCGAGCTCCATCGCCGTAGCCAACGTCTTAAACAACGTGACGCGAGCGCGCTGCCGAGCGTCCACCTTCGCCCTACTTCGGTGCGCTGGACGCTTCGGTTGCCACGGCCCAGACTCGACGAAACCTTCCGATTGCAGTTGTGGTCGTCAGGACCAAGAGCAGCCAAAGTACCGGCACGAAGAGAGCGGGGTGTAAGAGGGAGACACCAAGCAGGATCATCCGCTCGGCCCGTTCCATCAAGCCACCTTTGGCAGTCAGCCCCAAGCTCTCCGCTTTGCTTCGTTGATAGGAAATCATGAAGGTACTCGTCATGATGGCAAAAGGCAGCAAAATCAACTGGCCACGGTGCTGCGCTTCAAGGTAATAGGCCGCGCCACCGAGAACAAACGCATCAGAGAGTCGGTCCATGACCGAATCGAAGAAACTCCCCCGAACTGAGGTCGCCTCAGAGGCTTTAGCCACCGGACCATCAAAGAGATCGTGGGCTCCGGTCAGCGCCAGAAGACCAATAGCCCAGAGGTGATACCCCATAGCTATTGCCCAGCCGGTAGCCGCGGCAAAAAGAAGGCCGGAGGCAGTTAGAACGTCAGCCGAAAAGCCACACTTGACTAAGAAGCGCCCGACAGGTGCCGTTCGCTTGTCAACTGCGGTTCGGAACTTACCGTCGAACATCATGCCTCCCGTGTACCAAGAGCGTCGGTACTAAGTGCTAATCCTAGTTAGCACTCGGTGTCACGCCGGACCCATTTGCTACGGCAGAAATCTTGCTCCAGGTCGACGCCAATGATTCTGGCAGAACTCGAGTTTCGCCCAAAGTTGTCATGAAATTGGTATCGCCATTCCATCTCGGCACAATGTGCCCATGAAGGTGTTGAGGAATGCCTGCTCCGGCTGCTCTGCCGAGGTTGAAACCAACATTGAGACCATCAGGACCATACGTCTCTTTTAACGTTGCGACACTCCGTCTCAGGAGCGCAAAGAAATCTACCGCCTCTTCGTCGGAAAGGTCCTCGAGGCCCTGAACATGACGACGGGGCAGCACTAAAACGTGACCCGAACCGTAGGGAAAAGCATTGATAATCAAGAAACTAAATGGTGTGACGGTGATAATGCCAGATGATTCACACGCGCCGTCGGACAACAGGTCGCAAAAGACACATTCGTCCGACAGGCCCGTGCGCTCCACGGCCGTGGCGTCTTGTACGTACTGCTCACGCCATGCCGCCGAGAGTCGTTCCAGTGGCACTATCGACCTTCGGGAAGGCCGTGTTCGGCCACTTCTTGAATAAAGCGACGAAGGAATTCCTCCAGAGCGACACCACGTTCGGGATCATTGGAACCACGCGCATTGATACCGAGCGTGCGCTCTCGAACGTCGTCATCCCCAACTACCAAAATGTAGGGAATCTTCTCGACCTTGGCTCGTCGAATTCGGCCGCCGAGAGGCTCGTTTGCCTCGTCGACCACAACGCGAGCGCCCGCCGCCTTTAAAACTTTGGCAACCTCCCAGGCGTAGTCGTCGTGAATATCACGAACGCTCAACACGCGAACCTGCTCTGGAGCGAGCCACGTGGGCAACGCCCCGGCGTAGTGCTCAATCAAAATCGCAATGAATCGCTCGATCGAGCCAAAGAGTGCCCGGTGAATCATGATCGGTCGGTGTCGCTGATTATCAGAGCCGATGTACGAAGAGTCAAAGCGTTGGGGCAACTGGAAATCCAGTTGAATTGTCGACATCTGATGTGTCCGCCCGATGGCATCCTTGGCCTGGACTGAAATCTTGGGACCGTAAAAGGCACCGCCACCTTCATCGAGCACAAGCTCAAGACCGTGACCGCGAGCCACCGAAGTCAATGTCTCTTCGGCCTCGTTCCACTCTTCGTCCGTTCCAGCCGCCTTGCCTGGCGGCCGAGTTGAGATCTCGAGATAGAAATCATTGAGCCCAAAGTCCCGCAACAGATCTAGTACGAAGTTCAAAAGACTCGTCAGTTCGTCGTGCATCTGCTCTTTAGTGCACAAGATGTGAGCGTCGTCTTGAGTGAAGCCCCGAACCCGAGTTAGACCGTGGACCACGCCTGATTTTTCGTAGCGATAGACGGTCCCGAACTCAAAGAGTCGAAGAGGCAACTCGCGATAACTCCGCTGACGAGCATTGAAGATAAGAAGGTGGAACGGACAGTTCATGGGCTTGAGGTAGTACTTCTGTCCCTCGTCTAGCTCCATGGGTGGATACATGCCTTCGGCAAACCACTCGAGGTGGCCCGAAGTTTCGAAGAGTTCTCCCTTGGTGATATGAGGCGTATTGACGAACTCGTAACTATCCTCTACGTGGCGCTGCCGGGAATAGTCCTCAATCAAACGTCGAATAGTGCCGCCCTTAGGGTGAAAGACCGACAGGCCGGGGCCCAGTTCAGGAGGAAAACTAAACAGGTCCATTTCGACGCCGAGACGCCGGTGATCGCGCTTTTCGGCCTCAATCAGGCGATTGATGTGTTCATCAAGCGCAACTTTGCTCTCCCAGGCCGTACCGTAGATTCGCTGAAGTTGCGGTCGCTTCTCATCGCCTCGCCAGTACGCACCGGCCACCCGCATCAACTTGAAGTGACCAAGCCGACCCGTCGTTGGTACGTGTGGTCCACGACATAGGTCGACGAAGGCCTCAGAGTTGCGATAGGCCGACACGAACGATGCGCTGCCAACTTCCGCAAGATCCTCGGCCGTGCCACCGCTGCTAACCGATTTAATGATTTCAACCTTGTACGGCTGATCCGCGAACAAGGCCAATCCCTCTGCGACAGAGTGTTCCGACCGTATGAACGGTTGGTTTTCCTTAATAATGTTCCGCATCTCGGCTTCAACGCGCTCCATATCGGCGTCAGAAAAACGAGCACCGTTAGGTAGATCAAAGTCGTAGTAGAAGCCATCGTTGATAGCCGGACCAATCGCAAAATGGGCCCCGGGCCATAGTCGTGTTACGGCTTGGGCCATGACATGGGCGGTGGAGTGGCGCAGCACTTCACGACCCTCGGGGGTTGCCTCGGTCACAATCGCCACCGTCGAACCGTCTGCGAGTGCTACTCCAAGATCAGCCATAGCCCCATCCACGATGGTGGCTAACGCCGCTTTCGCGAGCCTTGAACCAATGGCAGCGGCGAGGTCGAGTCCGGAGGCGCCAGCCTCTAGTTCACGAGTAGAGCCATCAGGAAGGGTGATATGGATGGTCGACATGACTCCTACAGCGTAATGCCGAGGAGAGCTGCCGCCGAGGTGACGTTGAAGCCCGACTGAGCCGCTTCGTCGATGACGCGCAGTGCGCCCGCTGTGTCGAGGTCTTCATCGAGACAGGCCCGTACATCGTCCACGACCGCATCGGCGCCCTGTCCAGAAATGGAGGTGCGCCAGGTATTAAGCCTTGACACTCCTTTAGACAAGTCTTCGTTATGCCATTCCCAGTCGCTGCGGTAGTGATGGGCCAGAAGCGATAGGCGAATCGCGGCCGGTTCAGCCTCCTTGGCCAGTTCACTCACAAAGACGAGGTTGCCGAGTGACTTAGACATCTTGGTTCCATCAAGGCCGACCAGACCGACGTGAAGCCAATGCTTCACGAACGGCGCACCCGTAACCGTTTCGCTCTGTGCCGCCTCACATTCATGATGAGGAAAAGCGAGGTCTCGCCCGCCGCCATGAACATCCAAGGTCTCCCCGAGGTCACGCAGCGCCAGCGCGGAACATTCGATGTGCCAACCGGGACGCCCCGGCCCCCAGAGTGAGTCCCAGGCCGGTTCATCATCCAGCGACGGTTGCCATAGAACAAAGTCCAAAGGATTTCGCTTACGCGGGTCGTCAGGTCGGCCCCCGTGGATCCCGGCCAGGGTAATCATGTCGGCTTCCGTCTCGTGCGAGACCTGACCGAATCGGGGGAACTTCGCCACTTCGAAGTAGACGTACCCGTCCACCTCGTAGGCCAGCCCTTTGTCGAAGGTCGATTGAATAACCGACAGGATTTCCGGAATCGCTCCCGTGGCCCGAGGTTCTGAGAAAACGGGTAGCAGGTTGATAATGGCCATATCTCGATCGAACTTGGTCATTTCTCGAGCGGCGAGATCCAGATAATGGACGCCCACTTCTCGTGCCTTGCGCAAAATATCGTCATCTACGTCGGTGACGTTTCGAACACAGCGTGTTTCCAAGCCCTGATCGCGCAGACGACGCTGGAGGACATCGAAGGTCAGATAGACGAATGCGTGACCCAAATGCGCTGCGTCGTAGGGAGTGATGCCACACGAATACATCGTCACAATGGGACCAGGGTCCATGGGGAAAACACCCCGGCGTGCGGTGTCGTACAGCTGCATAGTTAGAGCCCTGCCAACTTGACGTACGTGTGGGCCTTGTGGCGGATATTTGTCGTGATACACACCGCCGTGAACGATTCCACGGCACCCGCCAGCGAGAGCGAACCAACCTCCACTGCCCGTAGCCCCATCATTGCGTTAGTTATTTCAACTGTCAGCGCACGGGCTTCAGCGTCATCACCGACAACCATCACATCGGCGTCAAGGCCACTATCGAGATTCTCCATGTCGGCGGCGGGCAAATGGTGGAACGCTCCGGTCACCTTTGTGTCTGGCAGTGTCGCTGCTACTTCGGCAGCCATAGATCCCCGAGCGGGAAAAAGCGGAACGAGTTCGCGTCCCTGCTTTTGCAGCGCGTTCACCATTGATATGACGACCTTGCCCGCTAAGTGCTTGCGCAAGGCTGCAACCGTACTGACTGCCGAGTCCCAGGGAGTCGCGAGGATGACGACGTCACAACTGGCAGCCTCTTCGTTCGTACCGCCCGCAACGGAACCATCTCCCCGCCATACGAGCGCCGTAGCCACTTCGATGGCGCGGTCAACGTCGCGCGAGCCCACAACGACGTTGTAGCCGACGCTCGCAAGCCGAACTGCTAGTCCGCGACCGGCTGGTCCACTTCCGCCAATGATGCCAATTGAGTTATTCACGTCACTAGTTAACCGGATTCCTAGCGGTACGCTGACCATTGTGGGAATTCTTTCAGGTCACCGCATTCTTGTTACCGGCGTCCTCACCGACGATTCGCTGGCCTACGGCATCGCCCAGCGATCAATCGAAGAGGGTGCCGAAATACTCCTTTCAGGAGCCGGACGAGGTATGTCATTAACACGACGTATGGCTAAACGGCTAGGCGTGACGACTGATGTCATCGCCCTGGACGTCACCGACGAGGCCGAGGTCGCCGAATCCGTAAATGCCGTTGAGGCCGAATTTGGTCGTCTTGACGGGCTCGTCCACGCCATTGGCTACGCCCCCGAATCAGCGCTCGGTCACGGCATGCTGAAGACTCCGTTCGCCGATGTGGCCACGGCATTTCATATCTCGACCTACTCTCTCGCCACTTTGGTCGGCGCCTTTAGACCATTGCTACAACGGAGCACGGCCCATGGTGGTGCCTCGGTCATAGGTCTCGACTTCGATGCCACCCGGGCCTATCCGATGTACGACTGGATGGGTGTTGCTAAAGCCGGCCTCGAGTCACTCAGTCGGTACATTGCCAAGGAGGTGGGCCCGGACCACATACGTGTGAATCTTCTGGCCGCCGGGCCAATTCGGACCATGGCGGCCCGATCTATTCCCGGTTTCGCCCAATTTGAAGACTCCTGGTCCGATCGGGCGCCACTGGGTTGGGATGTGCGGGACGCCTCTGCCGTCCACGACACGGCTGTTGCGATGCTTTCCCCTTTGATGCGAGGCACGACCGCCTCAATTGTGTACGTCGATGGTGGCGCACACGCCATGGGCTAAAGAAATTCACCCCCCGCCGCCCTCTTCTACAATCTGGCTGTGTTGTTAACAGCTGAGGGGACATTTGCGGTCAGGGCCCACCGTCGTCGTCGGGGACTTACCTCACGGCGCTACACCGCGGCCCTCTTTCTCCTTGACTACCTCTCCGCCTGGGTCGGTTTTGTCATTGGACTGGCTTTGCTTAATCTCGTCACGCGCAATGCCTTCAACCGGTGGTCATTGATCGAATACAACTTGCGGCACGCTTTCTGGTTTCCCATTGGAGTCGTCATCGGCATGGCCCTGACATCGGGCTACCGCGTTGCGCGACGTAGTCCCACCCAAAATGCCTTTACCGATTTCAAAGAGTTGGCGATGGCCACCAGTTTCGGGGGCTTTGTCGCCATGTCGATTAGCTACATCGCCCACCGGTTAACACAGTGGGAGATTCAAGTTCCAACACAAGTAATCGTGGGAGTCATGACCACCACATTCGTGATTGCCATCGTGCGTGCGGTCCTGCGCGCCATCGTCTTGTCACGACGTCCCATACGCATGGCGGTCATTGATGACGGCACCACCTATCAACGGATAGCAACACACCTCCACCTACAGCGGGGCATCACCCTCTACGGTCGAATCGCCATGGATACAAGTGACACCGAGAACACCATTGGCCACATTTCCGAGATTGAGCAGCTAGCCGTCGATTTCAAGCTCGACCGCGTAATTTTTGGTTCAATCAACTCCATTACACCAGAGGTTGCCCGCTGGTATCGCCGGACCACCGAACTGGTCGAAACGGCATTGGTCCCTCGCATGTTCGAAGTGATCTCCTGGCGTAGCCGTCTTACCGATATGTCAGGGCTACCCCTACTGGAGATGGCTCCCCCTCACGTCAGCCGTTTTGACCGAGCCTTCAAGCGTAGTTTTGACATTCTCGCCGCAGTAGTCCTGCTACTGCTCACTCTGCCAATCTCCATCAGCATTGCCCTGCTGATAAAGCTGACATCTCGCGGGCCAATTTTGTTCCGCCAAGAGCGGCTTGGACGCGATCGCAAACCGTTCACCATCTTGAAGTTCCGAACAATGCAAGTCGCCCCGTCTTTATCGACACGGGCAACTCCCAGCGCGGATAAAGACGCGCCGCTCTACGTCGTTCGTGGCAAATTAAACGAGACCACTCGTCGAACCTGGATCGGATCGTTCATCCGCAAGGTTGGATTGGACGAGATACCACAGTTCGTCAACGTCATTATGGGCTCTATGAGCATCGTCGGTCCCCGACCATTCATAGTTTCCGAAAGTGACATCCAGGATCCCTATTACGCACGGCGCTTTGAAGTTCGTCCGGGCATTACCGGACTCTGGCAAGTATCGGGACGCAATAATCTCACCGCCGAAGAACTCCGTCAGCTCGACTACCTCTACGTGTCGGCCTGGTCGATGTGGTGGGATATCAAGATCTGCTTCGACACCCCCCGCGCCATGCTTCGGGGACTCGGCGCCTACTAGCCATGGAGCGCGTACCCCTCGCGCTCGCGCACGACTATCTCACCCAACGCGGTGGTGCTGAACGTGTTGTGGCGGCGTGGGTCCAGTTCGCTCCCGCGGCACCGCTCTTTACCAACCTCTATGAACCCTCAACAACCTTTGAAGAATTCAGATCTGTCGACATCCACACGGGCCGACTGAATCAGATTGCGTACCTGCGTCACCACCACCGCGCAGCACTGCCTTTTTTGGCGAGAGCCACTAACGCCACGAATATCAAGGCCGACATCACGTTGGCCAGCTCCTCGGGCTGGGCCCATGGCGTTTCCGCTTCGAACTACTTGGCGGTCTACTGTCACGCTCCCGCACGGTGGCTCTACCAGACCGACCGGTATCTTCGGCGAGACGGATTTAGTCTTCTGGCTCAATCTTCGAGACTCTGGTTTAATCACCTCCGGCAGTGGGATCAAGCGGCCCAGCGTCGAGCCGATCTCTACGTCGTCAACTCTTCGGCAACGCAAGCACTCGTTCAAGAGGTCTACGGCCGCGATGCGCCCATTGTCGCCCCACCAGTCGATATTCCTTCGGTGATGCCTCCTGGCGACAATCGAGGTGACGTCCTTGTAGTGGCGAGGCTCTTGCCCTATAAAAACGTGGACCTGGCGTTAGAGGTGGCGCGGGCAATGCCTGACGTGCGATTTCGCATCGTTGGCAGCGGCCCACTTCAGGAAAGTCTGACCTCGCAATCCTCGAGCAACGTCACCTTTCTGGGCGCGATCGGGGACGAGGAGTTGTGGCGCGAATACGCCGGCACCAAGGTGCACCTGGCACTGAGCCACGAAGATTTCGGCATTACTCCACTAGAGGCGGCGGCGGCCGGAAAGCCGACCGTGGCTCGTCGCTCCGGTGGCTACATCGACACCATTACGCCCACCACGGGAATTTTAATTGCCGAGGACGATCTCAACGTTGCGGCAATTGTCGAATCACTCCATGTGGCCCTCAATGGTTCGTGGATGCCCAACGAACTTGAACGGCACGCTCAGCAGTTCTCACGGACGGCCCACTGGACGGCTCTGCAAGCTGTCGTTCACGGCCTCTAAGACTGAGTCGCACCACTAATCCACGTCGACAGGCGTCGCGCGATAGCCCCATTCGTGAAGTAGTGAGCAACGGCCGACCGACCTAGCTCGGCTCGAGTGGGGCCTTCGTCGCCGTAGGCGTTACTAGAGAGCGCCGCTGCAAGACCGTCGACGTCACCCTCGGCAACCAGGGTTATGCCGGTCAGATCTGCAACCCAAGGAATCTCGCCGGAGTCATAGGCCACTACCGGCCGGCCGGCCGCCAGCGATTCGATGATAACGCGCCCAAACTGCTCGGTCCACGTTGGTGTCGTTCGACTGGGAAGCGCCAGGACTGAAATTGACTGATAGAAGTCGGCAACCCGTTCTGGCGTCAATGCACCGTGCCAGATCACTCGAGGGGGTGGTGGGTCCAACAGAATGCGCAGTGGTCCGTCTCCAACGACCTCCAGCGACAGGGACGGGTTCAGCGCTACTGCGGCCAGCAGGTCGCTAAGCCCCTTGGACTCCACGAGTCGCCCGACGTAGCCCACCACGCCCTCTCGGCGAGGAGAGATTTCGGAGACGACGTCATCAATGCCATGGGGCACAACGTCAACGACACCAACCGGTGCTCCCCAACTCACCGCCCGATCGCCCGCCGCCTGCGAGCGCGCCATAACCAGGGAAGCGTGTCGCAGCACGTAACGCCGACAGAACTTGATGGGCCACGGTAACGCTCGATTGAGATTCTCGGCGGCCTGAATGGCGTACGGCACGCCACAACGACGGGCGAAGCGGGCACACTGCCAGCCCGCCAGCGAGAAGGACTCTTCTTCAATAATGCAAACGTCAGGCTTAAAGGCGCGTATGACCGGATTGCGCCGAAGTGAATCTCGGTATCGGAAACGCTGTGGTGCTCCGGCAAGTGAGACAGCGAGGGGCAGTAGACAGCCCTCTAGCCCCTCATGCCCATCCGGGTGGAACGGTTCGGGCGAGAAATCATGCCGCCATCTATTAGGCGTCACCAAGAGCACCTCGTAACCTAAGTGGCGCAATTCGGCATAAACCGATTGGTTAGTTCCCACCACGCAGGCATGGCTAAATACCAAAACACGGTTCGTCACACCCCTATCGTGCCAGAAACACACCACCGGCGAGTGACCTGCCACAATCGTTAACGTGAATGAGCCCATTGAGAGCACCACGCCGGCGCGGCGGGGACGGGAGTATCGGGGCGCCCAGGCAGCCACCAACTCTCTCGTGAGGGCGGCTGGCGTCATCTGCGTCCTGCTCATCGCTCTCATAACGACGCCTATTGCGCTCTCCCATCTCGGTCTCGTGGAGTTCGGAATCTGGAGCTTCGTTACCGTGACGGTGGGCTACATCTCTACCCTCGACCCGGGATTCGGCAACATGGTTGTTCGCTACGGGGCCCGTGGTCGTATTGAGGGCGACAACTTAATTGGGGCTCGCATCACCACCGTCGGCACTCTGGCCTGGCTCGGCATTGGTGCCGCTGGCCTGCCGATAGTGGTTGCCATCGTCCACCCTCTCATGGACCATCTGAACTACAGCCCGGGCGTACAGACGGCCGCCGAGCGGTTCTTCTACTGGACCTACGCGCTCGTTTTCTTTGGTTCGATGTTGGCGACGCTTTCATCACGGCTGGTCTCCGTTGGAGAACAGTGGATAATCACTGTTATTGACGTGGCATCTCGATTGATCTACGCGGTCCTACTCATTGTTCTCCTACAGCAGGGAATGCGGCTCTCAGCAATTGTGATTGCCACCTCGGCGCAGTACGTATCTGCGTACATAGCAACCCTGGTGGTCATCATCGCCCGACACGGAACACCCTTCGCCAGTCCGCGAGGGATTTCGCCGGAGATTCGTCGTGAATTACGGCGCGTAACGGGCTGGTTTCAACTCAATTCCATTCTCGAGACGCTGACTTACGAAACCGACCCAATCGTGATTTCCACTCTGGTATCACCGGGGGCCACCGGCCTATGGTCAATTGCCCAGCGTCTCGCCCGTCAAATCACCTACTTTGGCTACATACCCAACGGCAATCTCCTGCCTGCTATCTCCGCCGCCGTGGCCGCCAACGAGGGCCTGGAAGGCCTGCGCCGAATCTACGTGCGGGCGAATCGCATCATCGTGCTCATTGGAGTAGTGATGGCCGGGCTGGTCATGGCTCTGGGACCGGTACTCCTGACCGCGTGGCTCAATCGGCCTTTTTTCAATGCGTCAACGGCGACGATTCTCATCGCCCTCGGAATGGTGGTGGGCACACCCCGACCGGCTACCGCTGCCGCAATTTTTGCCATCGGCAAGGTGGGTTTGGGTACCCGCGCCCAACTCGTGGCATTCCTCGTCAACATCGTCTTAACGCTGTCGCTGGTCCACCCCTTTGGGCTGACTGGCGTTCTCGTGGGAACGCTATGTGCCAAGGTTTGCGCTACGTCATACCTTCTTATTCGTTTTTCTCGAATGGTGGAGAGCTCCGCTCGAATGTTGGTCCTGCCTTGGATCAGCCGAGCGGCCTTTATCGGAGCAACCACCACGATTATCACTCGACTACTGATGGATCGATGGGAGTGGGCTCTTGATTCGCGCTGGCACGCCCTTGCCGGCGCCGCGGCCCTCAGCACGTTGTTCGGGGCCATTGCATTAGTCGCCATTCGTCTGACGAACTACTTCTCTCGAGAAGACCTACTCTGGCTGCGCGGCGCCATGCCGGGGCCGATTCGTCGTTGTTTCCCCGATCGTGCCATTCGACTGCTGTGCGGATCATGACGACCGTCACTCTCGTCATTCCCTCCTACGGACGGGCCGTCGACCTCGGCACGGCACTCGACTCTGCCCTCCGACAGACCGAGCCATTCGACGAGATCATCGTCGTGGCACGAGTTGATGACTCCGAAACCATCACCACGGCCCAAGGTCGCGGCGTCACTATCACCACCGTTAGCGAGGCTGGAGTTCTCGCGGCCATGCAGGCGGGGGCCAGGCTCGCGAATAGTGAGATTGTGGCCTTCACTGACGACGACGCGCGTCTACCGACCGATCATGCCAGTCGTCTTCGAACATACTTCGATGATCCGTCAATCGATGGAGTCGGTGGGCGAGATGTGATCTACGACCAAGAGAGCCTGCGAGCAACTTCTCTCACTACCATCGTCGGCCAGATTCGCTGGTACGGACGAGTCGTGGGTAATCATCACCGTGGCACAGGCGCAGTTCGCCCGGTCTTCATGCTGAAGGGCGTAAACGCGGCCTATCGACGTTCCGCACTGGCCTTCCCGAAAGGTCTCCGGGGTGAGGGTGCGCAGCCCCACTTTGAAGTAGCCCTCGGGTCGTGGATTGACAGCCAGCTCGGCACGTTGCTCTACGATCCTTCACTCCAAGTGACACACCATCCCGCCGAGCGCCTCGGCGACGACCAACGGACTTCTCCTTCGACCGGGGCAATCCTGGACTCGGCATACAACCTCGCTCGGTCACTACCGCGGAGATATCTCGCTCCACGAGTGGCCTACGTTCTGCTACTGGGCGACGCTAACTGTCCCGGCATGGGTCGCTGTCTGGTCGCTGTGCTGCGCGGCGAGCATTCCGTGTTGGCTCGCCGGAGAGCAAGCTGGCGTGGGACGACTATGGCCTGGGCTCATCGGGCTGTGCCGTTGACTTACGAACGCTGCTGTGAGTAAGCGAGCAATTCTTGCAGCGCCGCCTCTAGTTGACTCGCCACAACCTCCGGACGAAAAAGACGTTCGGCTTCGGCTCGACAACGAGATGCCAGTGCTAGACGCTCCGGTTTGCTGAGCGACGCTAGTCGATGCAATTGCTGAAACACGGTGTCACTCTCATGTAAACCGACTGGGACGACAAAGGCGACATCCCTCGAGACTTCCTCACTCGCGCCCACCCGATCAGTCACAAATACGGGCACACCCGCGGCTAAGGCCTCGGCCACGGTGAGCCCAAAGGGTTCGTAGCGAGAGAGCTGGAGGAGCGCCAGGCCGCTCTGCAGAGCCTCGAATACTTCGGCGCGACTCTTATGCCCTACCAGATTGGTTACCGATGGATTAGAGGAGCGCACGGTGTCGCGGTAGTCACTCCAGAGCGAATGGTTGCCAATGATCTGGAATCGAATGTCATGCTCATCTTCAGTGCGTTCGGCAACCCACGCATGTGTTACCTGAGCCACAACTTCGAGACCTTTGCGCACGGCCAGTCGTCCCACGACTAACACATCACGTCCACCAGGACCCATGGTGATCTCATCGATATTGATGCAATTGGGCACTACTCGTACACGATTGGAATCGACGCCGTAGTCCTCAATGATGGCGTCACCGAAGTGTCGGCTGATGGCCAGCACGCCCGTTGCACGGCGCGCATCGCGTGCTTGTCGGAGGCTACGCAGTTGGAGCCAACGTGAAACGACAAAATGCCTCAGCGCCGGCTGAGTGCTGACCCCATTGCGGTACTCGAGGTCGAACCACGTTCTCTCCCCCTGCGCGTGTACAGACGGGTGCATGATGACGGGAACCTTGAGGTTGCGTGGGACGCCCACACTCTCCATCGTTGAAAACTGATAGATGAAATCGTACGGAGTAGCACGGTGGAGGGCCCGCAAGCGTTTTGCGAGACGCTGGCGTCCCCGCGCTGCGAAAAGTTGGCTGGACATCATTTTGGTCAAGGAGTTTCTTGAATACCACTTCTCGAAGGCGAAATTAGATCGCTCGACGATGTAGTTGAACCCCTCGCGCTCACCTAGGCCGTAGGGATCGTCATCTTCTTTGGACGCCACGACAAAGACGTCGATGCTGTGGCCACGCTGAAGAAGTTGATCAAGTAAAAGACCCGCCACGCCTGGTGCGCCACCAGCATGGGGGTTGGGCGACGGACCGACGTAGGCGATACGCCAGCCCGGGAACCTCAAACCAGGAACTGCGCGTGAGTCCCGTTCACTCAGAAAGCGCCACTGAGACACTACGGTCCACGCATTCATGGCGAGTTGCCCGCCCGCCACCCAGGCCCATCGACGAAACTTCCTAGGCGAGCGAAATGCGCCGACCTCGCGCCCAATAGAACGCCACCGATACGCGGCACCAGTCAAGGGCGCCCAGCGCAACGAACGACGCGAGGCCTTACGTTCGGGGTGACGCGCTAAGACCAACCAGTCGTCGATGGCGATGACGCCGCGACGGCGCCACTGTTTGGCCGAGAAAGGACGACCGGGATGCGTAACGCGCATCGCAGGCTCAAAGCCCACGGGTCCAACCTCTTTTTGAATCCGCCACGCCACGTCGCGATCCTCATGAGCCGCGTGTGGGAAGAGGCGATCGAATCCCCCAACCGCTACGAAGGCCTCGCGGCGGTAGGCGACGTTGCAGGTGAGAAAACTCCCACCGTCATGATCTTCAACGGAGTGTTCGTAGATTGCCGAGAAGGGTGGTGAGGTCGTGTCGCCCGTGACACCGGCGAAGGACGGGTGGCTAGTAAGAAAGCTTTGCGCTGCCACCACCCAGCCCTCCTGGACGGCAACGTCGTCATCGGTGAAAAGAATGATCTCTCCCGTGGAGTGCTGTACGCCGAAGTTACGAGCGCGGGCCGGACCTATGCCTGAAGTACGTAACAGGGAAACTCCGGGAAACAGCGCTGCGTCGTAGGGGGGCGTTGAACCGTCATCGACCACCACGATCTCCCCGACCCCATTGAGTTCTTCAACCTGAGGGCGCAACGTGTTGAGCAGTGCACCAAGGAGGTCGGGGCGGTCTTTGGATGCGATTACGACGGAGAGCTGCACGACGCTATTCCATCACGGATTCGTAGAGCGACTCGACCAGAGTGGCAATCTGAGGTGCGCCGTATCGCGCCGCCGTCGCACGCGCCCGATTACCTAGTGCGTTGCGATCGATTTCTCCGCTACTAACTCGTCGCAAGACGTTCGCTAGCGAGGATGCAACGTTCGGCTCATAGAAGAGTCCATTATCTTCATCGACTATGAAATCGAGGACTCCACCCTGCCGAGGCACCACGACGACGCGTCCCGCCGCCATCGCTTCGGTTACAACATTGCCGAAAGGTTCAGGAGAGCGCGACGTGAGGACGGTGACGTCAAAGGTCGCCATAACGGAAGGTACGTCGGCGACCGAGCCAAGAAATCGCACTTGAGAACCGAACGGTTCTGCCGCTTTGCGAAGTTGGGTCTCGAAGCCAGCCTCATCGAAGAGTGCTCCGCCCACGAACGTTATCGAAAACGGCACGTCAGCCAGAAACGAGGCGGCCTCCAGCATTAAATCTTGGCCCTTCCAGGCGGCAATGCGACCGACGACCCCGATTCGGAGCTCTGGACTCATTGTCGGGGCGGGAACGGCGAAGAATGAACTATCTACCGGGCTGTGAATCACTCGCGCATCTGGACTCGCGGCCTGTGCCGTCACATGAGAGTTGGCGATAACCGCGTCGGTGCGTATCGCCAGCAAAGCCCGCAGACCACGGGCGGTGGGCGCAGAGAGGTAGGGCGGCGACCAGAGATCACGGACGTGGGCAACGAGTCGCCACGATTGACCCAACGATGCAACCGTTCCTAGTACGAAGGCCTTAAGGGAGTTCGTATGCACTAACAATGTGCCCCGTTGTCGTAGGAGGTGTGCAAGCCGTAGTGCAAAGGTGACCGAGTCCCAGAGGGAGATCATGAACCCACCCCAGATATTTTCTCGCCGTCGGGACTGAGTTCGCTCAGACATAGGAAGCACTTCGTAGGTGATCCCCCGACTCCGTAGTTCGCGTTCAAAAGGACCGTTCTCAAAGAGGACGAAGTGAGGCGTAAAGCGACCAGCACTTACGAGCACTTCAGCCGTCCGGGCCATGGCCAATTCTCCTCCGCTCAGGCGGGCCGTGTGATCGAGGACCACCACCCCACGGGGTTCCTCTACGCGCGTGAGCAGCTCTTGGTAGTGCTGGACGAAATATGCCGCAACCGTTGGCCACGACAGACCGTTGATACTTTGGCGAATGGTCTCGGGATCGGCCAACTGCTGATGCAATCCAAGCAAGATTTGCTCTGCGAGTTCTCCAACATCACCGGCAGCAAAGGAAGCTACAAACGATGACATCTCGGCAACCTCAACCAAGCCACCTACGTCACTAACGACAACGGGCGTCCCCGCCGCTAACGATTCGAGAACCACCAGACCAAAACCTTCGTGAGCCATCGTCGGCACGACGGTGAGAGAGGCTGCACTCAACCAATCATTTCGCTCCGCCTCGGAAACGAGTCCCATCAGGTGCACGCGGTCGGCGAGCTGGAGGCTCTCGATCAGTGTCGCCAGAGCTGATCGCTCGGGACCCTCACCAAGAATCACCAACTCGGCAGTCGGAACATGCACCATCGCTCGGATCAAGACGTCTAGGCCCATTCGGGCCACGAGGCGACGAACGGCCACCACTAGATGGGTATCGGGTCGCAAGGCAAGTCGTTGTCGGGCATCGGCTTGAGATGTTGAAGTGTGTAGATGAACACCCGGCGGAACTACTCGCACGCGTTCCGGTCGGACGCCGTAGTTGGTGATTACCACCTCGGCGAAGGCGTAGGAGAGAACGACTATCGATTCGGCTCGGCGCAGAACAAACCGCTCAATCTGCCTCTTCACTAGCGAACCGAGGCGTGAGCCCCCGGTCCAACGGCTCTCTGCGGCCCACGGACCCTGAAAATGAACGACCATAGGACGATGGCGGAGCGCGCCGGATGCCACCGCCACCAGGGCGTGCGGCGCAAAGTGAACATCGATGAGATCAACTTTGGTGTTTCGAACAACTCGTGCCACTTCGCAATTGCGACGCCATAGCGATCCCTCGCTAAGAGCTTCACTGTATGGTTCAACGCCACCAACCCAGGTGCTTACAGCATTAATGCCATTCGCGCGCTGTGCTTCAACGAGATTTGTGCAGTAGGTGTTCAATCCTCCGACGCGTACCGCCAGAGACTCCAGGCCGACGTGGAGTACCGAAAGCGTCATCGGTGCCCCGTCAACAGTTCGCGATAGAGATCCTCATAACTGGCAATCATCCGCGTCAGCGAGAATTCGCGAGCTCGTTGCGACGCTTGTTTCCCCAGCGTACGGACATGCTCACGATCGTTGGACCAACTGGTCAACCAGCGCGCAAGTTGTGAGGCACTCCCATCAAAGAGCGCCCCACCTTCTTCATTGCCTATTAGTCGACGGGCCACGCCAACGTCCGTCGACAGTACTGCGCAGCCAGTGAGGGCCGCCTCGACCAGAAATAGTCCAAACGACTCGTAGGTCGAATTGCATAACACAACGTCAGACTCGACATACATGGGCCCCACATCGTCCAGCGCCCCGGTGAAGAAGACTCGATCTCTGAGCCCTAAAGACTCGACTAGGTGGAGGTAGGGCGTTACATCACCCTTGCCGACAACAGTGAGGGTCACGGTTTCGTCGCTGACCATAGTCAAGGCCCGGATGGCTCCTCCAACGCCCTTGAGAGCGAAATCACCCGTCACCATAAGTACGCGCAGTGGACTTATGCCAGAGCGTTCTGCGAAGGGGAATTTCAGTTCGTCTACACCGTTCGGAATGACTCGTACGTCCATGTCGGGATAGTGCGCGTGCAACTGATCGGCGACCGAGTCAGAGACGGCCACCAAGAGGCCCGTTCGACTTGGTGTGAAATTGCGACGCTCCACGAAACGACCGACAATGCGAGCAATTTTTGCATTGCCATATCGCCAGAGACGATTTTCACCACGGACTACTTGGGCCGCGGCCTGACAGAGATGCACCGTCGCGATATCGGCCCCGCCCCTGTTGATTGCGCCACAGGTGTGCAGCAGACCGCCAGACTTCATCAACTTTGTTTTTGACGGCGACCGAAAATAAAAGCCAACAATGCGAGCAAACGCCGGCTTGGCTACTAGAGCCACGGGGATCTGCTCATAAGCGTCACGAAGCTCCGTTAATCCTTCGCCAGCAATGACGTGGGTGCGAAATCCCTCGCTGAGTCCGTTAAGGAGAGCGGCGTTCATTCTTTCCATCCCACCACCGTGAGGACTGACCGAATGAGCCATAAACCAGATATCAGCAGGAACCTGTTTCACTAAATCCGCACAGCTCTTCGTGGTTCACCAGGCTTACGCCAAGTAAACGGAGGTGCAGAGGGCTCGGAGATCGTCGACACCATGGCCTCTTCGTCTTGTTTGGTCAAGAGCCGGTCTCCCGCCCCAACGACAAACCAGAGCAACCAGCAGACAGAATAAAGATTCCCATTCGTCCATTGCAGCAGGGTGGCCATAATCACCCCTAGCACTACCAACCCCAACGGATCTCGTCTAAGCACCGCTAGGCGATAGCCCATTGCGGTCATACGCCACAGCATTAAGGCGTAGATAATCAGGCCGAAGATGCCAAAGGCAATCCCCATGTTGCCTGGGTCGAATTCCGTACCAGAGGCCGCACTCGAAGTGCTGTAGCGACTTGACGCGAGGTTGGTCGAACCAGAGCCGTGACCAAAGGGATTCTTAAATGCGGAGAACATGCCTACTCGGGTGGCCTTTATATGACCCGGCAGCGAAGAACCCGCGCCGGTCGGATCGGTGATCCCGCTGAGTTGGTGATCAACGAGAATCGAGGCAGTGGAATCAGGGCCCTGCAGCGCCGCCGAGCCGCCGCCGCCGCCGCCAATTGCTCCCGCAAACACGACTAACAGTCCCACGGCGATGACGCCGCAGAGCGCCACCGTGATGGGACGCATCCGTAAACGGGCGGCTGCGATGACGCCGAGCGCTAGAGCGGAAATGAAGATTGAGGTTCGCTGGGATTCGTAAAAAAGAGCCAGGGCGACGACGGACATCGCCGCAAGATGTACGGGAAGCGGCATGCGGACCGACTTGGCGGCCAGGACCGACCAAACAATCAGTCCCACGCTCAGAAACACCGCGTACTCCTGCGCCGAGGAAAATGTACTGAACGCTCGAATAATGCCCGAACCCAAGTTGAGGGCCGTGTAGCCCTTGGATTCAATCCAGGTGATGTCCCACGAAGGAAATTGAACGAACTGTTGGTAGAGACCGTACGCCGAGGCAACCAACGACAAGATCGCCACGTTCCATACAACTCGCCACAAGACCTCGGGGGTACCGTAGCGCCGACCAATCCAGAATCCCAATGTAGGTACGAAGACGAAGAGGAGACCGCCAATACCGGCCATCAATCCACCCTGTTTGGGATTCGCCACTTCGAGGATCGCCACCACATTAAAACCCAAGACGACTCGAGCCAGCGGCGAGAGGGGCTGTGAGTCCTTGTCATTGAATACCACAAACATCAAGACGACCAGCGCGACCGGGCCAATAATCAAGACGGGGTCACCAGAGAATGCGACGTTGCCACCGCCGGGCGTGAAGCGGCGAATAAAGCCGAGAAAGACCATCCAGACTGGCATGATTGTTATCAACAGTGTCGGGTTAGACCACGCGATTGCCATAACCAGCGGAATTGCGATCAACGCAAAGACTATGTGCGTGCCCGCCACCAAAGAGAGAACGAGGGAGCCCAACGTCGCCACGAGCACGATGAGCCAGGAACGACCGCCCCGTGAGCTCATAGGCAAGCTCACGGGAGCCCTTGAAGTACTCAATGTCCCCGCCACATCTTCATTTTGCCACAGGAAGCCTTATTTTCTTATCTCACGACTAGTTAGCCGTACTTTTCTAGGGGTACAATTCTCCCGTGGAGACAAACAACGAGGTCCGTCGCACCCCAATGGAGTATCTCCAGACTGTTTGGCGTCGTCGAGTCATCGTTCTCGTCTGCACCTTGACGTCTTTGGGTCTCATGATTGCCGTCGATACAGTGCGCCCTTCGAAGTACGCATCAACCGCCAAGGTCTCGTTCGGGACTCGAACGTTGACAGTCACAGCGATGGGTACCAACCTCATCCGCCTGGGATCCACACCTGTGCGCACTGCTGCCAAGGGCATCTTGGGTGTCGGCCTGCCAAGTTGTTCCATCAAGCAAGAAGGCACCACCGCAATTGTCGACATCACCTGCAATGCCAACGATCCATCGTTGGCGGCGCGTGCAGCTAACGCGTGGGCCGACGGTTATAACCAAGTAATGCGCTCGCAAAGCGTGTGGAACGCTCTAAGCGCTGCGCAGTACATTCGAGGTTTGCTGGATGCCCAAAACGCCACTGTGTCCTCATTGACTAGTGCCGCCGCCTCCGTGGAGAAGAATTCAGTTCTCGGCCGGCTGTACAGCAAGCAACTCAGCGAAGCGTACGCCACGTTGGAAGGCCTCCGCTCGCAACTGAGCTCGGTTGAACTGGCATCCATCAACCCGCGCAACGCCATATCAATTCTGCAATTGGCTGCGCCCAATCGCCAACCTCTATCTCCTAAGCCAACCTCAGACGCAATCTTGGCCTTCATCGCTGGCTTGGCGCTTGGCGTGGGTATTGCCGTTGTGCGAGAAACCATGGACGACAAGCTGCGAACTCGTACGGAATTGGAAGCGCTTAGCCATGGTCGGCCGGCCATTGGGCTGATTCCCAGTATTCGAGAGTGGGAAGACCGTAAGACGCCGCTCTTGATTAGCGCCGAGCAGCCAAAGAGTCCTCCAGCGGAAGCATTCAGATCGCTGCGAACATCGCTGCAATTCATGTCGCTCGACGATCCCATCAAAACGCTGCTCATAACCTCTCCCGCCGCTGCGGACGGTAAAACAACAGTCACTTCAAACCTCGCCTACACCATTGCTTCTGCGGGTCAAGAAGTCATTATCGTCGGCTGCGACCTTCGCAAGCCCCGCATTCACGAATTCTTTGGGGTGAGTAATGACGTTGGGTTCACCTCCGTCATGCTGGGCGAAGTCGACCTCGACGACGCCATCATCGAGGTACCTGGATCGGCGTACCTGAAGATTCTGCCCGCGGGACCCATTCCACCAAATCCCGCGGAACTGCTGTCAGGCCGGCGGGCACAGTTGATTATGGAGCAAATAAAAGAGCGATGTGACATTGTGATCATCGACTCGCCGCCAATGCTGCCAGTCTCGGACGCTCAGGTTCTCGCCGCAAAGGCCGATGCAGTGATTTTGGTCGCCGCGGCCGGCATATCAACAAAGCGTGATGTTGCTCGCTCGATGGAACTCATGATGCAAGTTGACGCCGCGCTGATTGGCGTCGTCTTAAACCGCGCGCCGTCAAGTGATGGGTATTCGTACTACCGCTACGGCTACGGCTACGGCTACGGTGAGGGATATGGCTACGGTTACGGCTATGGCGGGAGTGGCGCCTACGGCGGATCCGCAACTCCTGTGCCCGACAATCTGCCAATGCCCGAACCTACGTCAACCAAGCCGTAGCTTGATTCCAGGCGCATCGTGAGTCCCCGCTATCGCCATCGAAAGTCACGGCCGCTACACCTCTTTCGTTACGGCCGGTTTCACTTCATCCAACACCGCGAAGGAATACGACACACTCACACGCGCCATCGTGAACGCACTCCGGTAGTGCGTCGACGGGGCCCTTTCCGTGTTGCTCCCCGAGCCGTAGTGCTTCGAGAGTTTCGGTGGCAGTTTTTACGGGGGCTCGGTGTCGCCGTCATTGCACTCATCGTCTGGGCGATTGGATTCGGCGCATGGGACATAGTTCAGGCACAGAGTGATATTGCCTCGGCTAAAAACGCGGCGACGCAGATCATCAATGGCCGCGACTCTCTATTGACCACCCAGGGCCGTGCCGCTGCAGCGATTCAATTGAACGCTATGCACAACGCCGCCTACGCCGCCGATGTACGACTTCAGGGTTCGGCGCCTCTGACCGTGCTGAGTTGGATACCCATCATTAATCACCAGGTAAATGGTCTTCGTGCCGCAGTTGGTGACGTCGATGAAACGGCCGCACAGGGTCAACTACTCCTGACCTCGGCCACATCGGCTGCCAATGCCAGTCGTGGGACATATGTCGATCTGCCGACACTCAAGAGTCTGAATGAGCAAGTCCACAATTCACGTTTAGTGCTCCAGAATCGTGTGCGCTCAGCGAAGGGGCTCCTAGGTCCTATTCACTCAGCACGAATCGCTATCAACCAGCAGTTGCGAGTGCTCAACGGTCTCTTGAAGGACGCCGATAGTGCCCTCACCTTCGCCCAGCCCTTCCTCGGCAGCACGGGACCTCGGACCTACTTCGTCGCCGGCCTTAACAACTCGGAAATGCGCGACCAGGGCATGGTGCTGAGCTGGGCCATCTTGAAGGTCAACGGCGGCCATTTCGAAATGAGCGACTCGGCCACTGTCGGAAAACTCGCGCTGCGTTCACCGGCCGTTCCTCTTGCTGATCCAGGGACCAAGCTGGTCTTCGGTCCGCTGGAACCAACCCGTATTTGGCAGTCAGTGAACGCTGTCGGAGACTTCCGCACTTCGTCTAAATGGATGATGGCAATGTACGCGGCCGCACGCAATCAACATGTAGATGGTGTATTGGGAATCGACGTCGTGACGCTACAAAACATCTTGCGTGTCACCGGAGCCGTGCACATCAAGAACACGAATGCAGCAATCAACTCGGCCAACGTGGCCCGCTTAATACTTCACGATCTCTATGTGAAGTATCCCGCCGGATCACAACAGCAGGGCCGTCGTGACGAAGTTTCAGCCATCGCGCAGGCGGCCGTCACCAAGATGAAACAGGGTGGCTTCGACTCAGCCCTCCTTATCAAAGTGCTGGCTCAATCAACGGGCGGCCGACACCTACTCTTCTACGATTCCAACGCCACCAACGAGCGCAACATTATTAAGTTCGGGGCCTCTGGTGCGCTGGTGGCCCCGAACAGCAATATCGTGCACACCTCTATTCAGTCTGGAGTTGCTGCCAAGCTCGACTGGTACATGCGCGAGACGCTGCAGTACGACATTCGTGTCAATAGCGAAGGCACCGCATTTGTTACCACCACCATCAATCTGAATAACACCACCCCACCTCACCCCAAGCCCTCGTACGCCTTTGGACCCGACAACACCAACACACACACCGCCGGTGAGTACATCGCACGTATCTATCAGTGGCTCCCGGCTAATAGCGAATCACCAGCCGCAGTCCAAGAAGAGGGGCTGACGCTGACGAGAACCGTGGTTCGCGTTCCGCCACATCAGCGCAATATCGCCGTCCTACAAGCGGTCATTAAGAATGCCGTCAAGGATGGGGCTCTCTCGTTTACCTTCATCCCCCAGGGGACACTCCGGCCTATCCCGGTCACGCTGACCCTTCATAGCGATGTATCGCTCAACGGGCCTGGAACAGTCTCTTGGACCGGTGCGAAGACAAAGACTGTTACTTGGACGGCCAACCGGTAAGCATCTGGGCCACCTTGTGGCTAAGCGCTTCCAAATCGCTAATCATCACGACGAAGGCCTCGACGTCGCCACCGAGCCCGGGATCGCGGACATCATCTTCACGGTCTGTGCCTAGCAAATCTTCCCGTCGTCGGGTGGCGTGCAGCACGGCAAGCCACTCACTAAAACTTTCGCTATCCCGCTGGGGTGGGTTGAGTTGGGCCCGACGAGCAAACTCGCGCAATGTGAAACTTCGTGGCCACAGCTCGGGGCTTCGAACGACGGCCTCCCGAAGAATTGTTCGTTCCATGAACAAGTAGAGATCGGCTTCAAGGTCACCACGAGACAGCTGTTCCCCACTGGGACTCACCAAGTGGAGACCGTGCTGGGCCAGTGCTTCGGTCATGGCTGCGGGAGTCGTTCCCGGGCCACCCGCTAGACCACGCGAAAAGATATCTACGCCGGTCTCGCCAGCGAGAAACCGGACAAGAAACGCCTCCGCTACTGGGCTACGGCAGGTATTAGCGAAGCAGACCACTGCGATACGCACAACTACCGACCCTCTTGTCCGGCAAACTGCGTCTGATAGAGATCATTATAGAGACCACCCATAGCAATCAATTCTTCGTGGGTGCCCCGCTGCACGACACGTCCTGCGTCGATAACGAGAATCTGATTGGCGTTACGAATTGTTGAAAGCCGGTGAGCAATGACGATCGAAGTCCGTTTTGCCATTGTTTCATCTAGCGCTCGCTGAACGGCCGCTTCACTTTCCGCGTCGAGGTGTGCAGTGGCCTCATCGAGCACCACGACACGCGGAGACTTGAGTAGTAGGCGGGCCAGTGCGACACGTTGCTTCTCACCACCCGAGAGGCGATAACCCCGCTCGCCCACCACGGTATCTAAACCCAAAGGCAGCGAGGACACCATGTCAAAAATCTGCGCCGCCTTCAAAGCTTCGTTCATCTCCCCCACGGTGGCATCGGGTCGAGCGTAGAGCAGGTTGGCTCGCAGGGTGTCGTGAAAGAGGTGCGGATCTTGCGCCACGACTCCAACGGTATGGGAGAGCGATATCTGCGTGGCGTTACGAACATCTACGCCGCCGAGGGTCACTGATCCCCGATCAACGTCATAGAGGCGGGACACCAGCATCGACAGCGTCGTCTTGCCGGCCCCGGAGGGACCGACGAGCGCTGTAACCGTGCCGGCTAAGACCGTAAAGCTGACATCGTGAAGCACTTCAGTACGAGGCGTGTCGTCCAGGACGGCCACAGCCTCGAGTGACGCTAGAGAGACTTCAGCCGCCGCCGGATAGGCAAAGTCCACGTGATCGAAGACGACGTCCACCGGGCCATCAGGCACAGCTACGGCGTCGAGAGCCTCTTTTATCGTGGGTTCAAGATCGAGGACTTCAAAGAGGCGTTCGAACGTCACGAGTGCCGTCATAAAGTCCAAATGCAAGCTCGAAAGCTGGGTCAATGGACCATAGAGTCGCGTGAGGTACAAGGTAAGCGCGACGATGGTGCCTTTGCTAATCGTGCCCCAGGTGACCGCGAGGCCTCCGAAGCCATAGGCGAAAGCCGTTGCCAGCGATGCAGTCAATGAGAGGGTGACGAAGAATATGCGTGAATAAGTAGCTTGTTCGACGCCGATGTCTCGCACCTGGACGGCCCGTTGTTCGAAGTAGGCCACTTCGGCTCCAGGGCTTCCGAAGAGCTTCACAATCATGGCGCCAGCGACATTGAAGCGTTCGGTCATGACGTTATTCATTTGCGCATTGAGTTCCATCGAACGGCGAAAGAGCCCTCCGAGTCGTCGCCCCACCATTCGGGCCGGAACCAGAAAAAGCGGGAGGAGAACGAGAGCGACAATGGTGACTTGCCAACTTAGAAAAAACATCGCCGAGAGAATGAGTACCACCATCACCACATTGCCAATGGCGTTGGAGAACAGTTCAGTGAAAGCCTGTTGCGCTCCGATGACATCGTTGTTGAGACGGGTGATTAATGCACCGGTCTGGGTGCGCGAAAAAAATGCAATGGGCATCGACTGGATATGGCGATAAACACGGACCCGCAGATCGAATATGAGACCTTCCCCGAGCCACGCCGAAATTCGACGTTCGGCTAACGACACGATGGCTTCAAAAATTGCTAGTAGTGCAGTCATTACGGCAAGGAAAATGATTAGTCCGCGATTGTTGTTATCGATTCCGTGATCCAAAATCCCACGCAGGAGAAGTGGAGAGACCGAAGAAATCACAGCGTCGAGTAACACGGCACCTATGAAAATCGTGATGAGACTTCGGTAGGGTCGGGCAAATTCCAGGATTCGAGGGAGCGTTCCCTTCTTCACCTTGTGGGAGAGCACGTCGCGGCTACGCTGCATCGAGCGCATGTTGGCCCAGTGTCCCATACTCACAATCAAACTCCCCTATTGAACTATGAGTGTAGGGATGCGCGCTTGGCAGTCTGTGCCTCGTAGTAATTCTCTACCAGTAGGTCCACAACGCGGTCGGGCCGATACTTCTGTACCGCCTGATGCGCCGTAGCACCCATCTGTGCGCGAATGTCATTGTCGCACAAGCGCTCTATGGCCCCCACTGCCTCATTGAGGTCGCCCGGTGTCACCAGAACACCGGCTCCGCCGATCAACAGATCAATGGGACCAGGAACGGCATTGGCAACCACACTCACGCCGTGACTCATGGCCTCAAGCATCACTACGGGTAGTCCTTCAAACCGAGTCAGGGACAACATCACCCCGTGTGCGTCCAATATTTGGCCAAACTCCGCTGGGGCGTATCGCTCAATAGTCTGAACCCGGCTCGCAACATCATGCGCAACTGGGGCCGTCCCCACGCCTAACCACGTCACCTCCAGATCATGATTAGCCCTGAGAAGAGATTCAACCACGATGGAGTGGTCTGTGGCTCCCTTACGCCACTGCTGTCCACCAACGACTAAGAGGCGGTACGGCAGTGGGAGCTGGGGTGCCGCTTGACTAAACGCGGAACCGGCGACGGGGGCCGTCAGGGCGACGCTATTCGCCCGTACGGCAAGAATCTCAGTTAGATAAGCCTTTTCGGTGAGGTTAAGTACCAATTTGAGATCGGCCACACCAATGCTCCGCTGCACTTCAGTCAATCTCCAGCCACCGTGATACAGGCGATAGCGCCAACGCAAGCGAAGCTCACCAAGTCGCGCGGCGCGGCGCCTCGCAGTTACGGCTAGCGGTTCAAGGCCGTGACTTCGAGTCACAAAAACCGTTGGCGTCGCGCCAACTTCTTTGGTAGTCAACAACCAATAGTCACCCGTCGACGCATCGACGATGTCGTAGGCCTGGTCCTTGATGGCCCGGCGAAGAAATTTGGCTACTTTCCACGGAAAGCGAATCTGGTGCACAGTCGACTCGCCGGAACCGACGAGTTCCATCCCGATGACGTCGACTACATGTCCCCGATGGCGTAAGGCGGCGGCCAGCGCCAGAGTTGATCCGGCTGCGCCGGTTCCCGATTCGAGCTGGTGGTGAACGATCAGGGCAATCTTGAGCGGAGGCTTCATGACTTAAATCAACGGTTCGTTGTCTTCTCGCATGAACCGTCGCTCGAGTCGGTGTAGCCCCCGACGGCGCGACAACTTGATGGCCACCATTCGGGCGAAGAATGGGAGTTGGGAGGCAATGCCCATCGCCGAGGCAAGTCTCTGGAGCAAAGTCAGAGGTTCTACTTTGAATTTTGCGAGCGTGCGCTCAGAGCCGATGTATCGGACATTGGGAGAGAACAAGAAACGTCGCAAAATGGCTCTAGTTGTGCCAACTGCAGAGAATGCGTCGTGAACGTAGAGCTCGGCACCCCGCGTGAGATGAGGCATCCAGCCATCGAAGTCCTTCAGCGTGCTTTCGAGATCATGTGCTCCATCAACCCATAGGAATCCCACCGGTAGACCCACCCAATCTTTGGACGCCTCTTCTGATAGTCCCTTAAAGAGATCCACCTGACCGCTCAGGCCGGCCCTTCGTAAATTCTCCTGAAAGAGCGTGAGCGATTCGGTACCACCTCCCCAACGGGGATCGTCGAAAGGGTCAACTGCCGTCAGGCGAACATCTTGTGGCAGCCCCATGGCTATCAGAACGGCTGACTTGCCTCGATGGCTACCTATCTCCACCGCCGATGCACCATGAGGTACACGTCCAGCCGCTTCGAAGAGTGCCCGACCTTGACGTTCGAGGAGCCATCCGTCGATCCCATTCGCGATTTCCCAAGCATCGTCGAAGGTTGGCTGCATGGAGCCAATCTACTTCTCACACCCATCGTCATCAGAGAATAGGGAGACATCACCTCCATTATCTACCCAGTTTTCGACGATACGCACCCGCGAGGCGCCACGGGCCTCGAGGATGTCGGCGACACCCTCACCGGCGTTACTAAAGGTCTTGATGGATGCCGTCTGCGGGGCGAGGGTCGAGCCCTGCTCCAGGATGTGCAAAATGACGTGAGTCACCATCTTCATCAAAAAGGGCACTTGGGCAATAGACGTAATCGTGAAGTAGAAGTTCGGGCTGAACTCGTCAGGTGCATTCCAACCGGCAGTTACCAGTTGGTCTTCTTGATCGGCCGTTATGGCCTCAATCTCAAGATTTTGATTGGAAATCACTTCACTAATGAGGAGGCCACCCTCGGCCCAGAATTGAACATATCGATAGTCCGGAAAATCAACTACCGCCAGCACTCGATCACCTTCGCGAATCATCGCACCGAGCAGCTCAGGGAGATTAGCGATTAATGACGACAATGAAGTCTCCATGGGGTTGTCTGATCCGGTGAGGTGAAGTGCCATAGTGACAGTGTGCCGATGGCCTGTGACAGAACCTTCTAGATTTACATCGTGGCCCGCACCGAACAAGAGTGGTTTGAACTCTCCAAGCGCATCGCTCGCAGCGTCCAGACCACCGTCGGCTGGATTTTCTGGGACCCCGGTGCGGTGGCCCGTTTCGAAGCCCTCGGACTACCCGGTCCCCTCGGCTACATCGCGTCCAGGTCTGCACCCTTTGCCGGCGCCGGCTACGCCGCCCTCGTGGCGGCGCTGGGTTCGATCAGTCCGATGGGTATTCAGTTCGTCGTTGATTTCATGGCGCCCCAAGAATTCATGAAGTACTGGGATGCACGCAATGAGGCCATACGAGAAGGTCTCGAGGCTCACGCACCGGAGATACTGGAAGTTCTCGCCGAATACGCACCTCAGCTCGAAGCCGTGGTTGACCAACTACCTTTTGCCGGCCGACCTTTCTCGGCCAGCCATCTCGACATACCGCGTTGCGCAGACCCCGTCATGCGAGGATGGCACGCCATCAACATCATCCGCGAGTGGCGGGGCGACACCCACTGGGGCTTAGTCGCCGAACACAATCTCAGTGGGTCCGAGGCCTCCACGCTGCACAACGCTTGGCTCAGATACGACAATGAGTGGTTGTCGCGCTCCCGAGGTATTAGTGATGACGCAATTCAGCAGTCCCTTGTTGATCTCGAGGGCCGCGGACTGGCCACCCATGGCGTCGTTAATGAACGAGGTCTTGCGTTTCGACAACATCTTGAGGACGAGACTGATCGCCGCTGTGTGCTGCCCTGGCGACAGCTCGGCTACGAGGCGACTGAGTCGCTAGCCGACTTACTAGAGCCACCCTGCGAACTGCTGCTCCATCGCGTGGACATCACCGCCGGCGAGCGTTACCAGCCGGCCTCTCGAATTCGTCCGTAACGGGGATCCTTCGAATACTCAGGGCTTCGCGACGTTGCCAGCGAGCGTCCATCCCACCAGTGCGTTGGCATGCCCGTGACCCATATCGTGTTCGGCTTTTAAGAATGAAACGATTACCATGTGCTTGGTCTCGCCAAAAGTGGCGATGATGGCCTGCCACTCGGCGATACTTTTGCCGTACTTCTTTTCAATCGAGGGAAAGTAGGACGCTGGTCCCTGCTTTGACCACGGTGCGCTGTACTCAGTCATCGATGCCCTCACTCGTTTTATAGGAAATATTGACACCAATTTAGCCAAGGCTCTTCTATTTATCACCGATCAATGGCGGCGGCAACGTCGGGGCGGGGATGCTGGCAATTCCGCATCCACTTGGAGGGTTCCGTAGAAGCTGTCTCGTGCTCCACTTCGACCAAGTTGTCGGAGCAGGTTGGTGTCCACCCGTTCAGCGAATTAACCAAGAGAAGGCCGAGCGGCACTGAAACAACCTGCACAACAGAGTGGGCGCTGGGGGACTCGAACCCTCGGCCTCAGCCGTGTGAAGGCTGCGCTCTAACCAGCTGAGCTAAGCGCCCGAACGAGAACAGCCTACCCGCTTCTACACAGCTGCAATCTTGGGCTCGAACCATTTTGTTAACGTCCGCAAGGGCTAGCCTGACATCGTGGCGGACCGCACTGAAAAGATAAAAACTCCCGTAGTAATGACCGAGGGCGCCTCACGTGAGGTCATCTTTGGGCTTGATGCATTGGAACGTCGATGGTCATTCGGCATTGGTGGCATTGGCCTGATGCTGACCGCTATTTTCCTCTTCGTCCAGCAGTACGGCTACACCAAAACTGATCCCAAGAAGGGAATCTGTCCACCCGGATTCGACCTCGTCAAGAAGGTCTGCGAACACAAATACCCCCTGGTCTTTCAGGACTACATAGGTCAATTCTTCATGGTGATGGCCGGTGCTCTCGTCATCATTTTCTTCGCGTGGCGCAAAAAGCGCGTCGGCATCATTGTCGCCGCCTTCATGATGGGTCTAGCCCTCAGTAACGTCGGCTTGCCCTTCCTCTTTCTCGGTGGGTGGTTAGGTATTCGTGCTTTCCGGCTTCAGAAGTACGGTGATCCCACGTTCGTTGGCTCAAATCAGCAATCCCGGCTCCGGGCCCAAGAGCGGGCCGCCAACAGGCGCAAGGGTGTGAGCACCTCGCGCAGCAAAAAGGGTGACGATGCCGCTCTAACTTCTCGCCCCAAGCCCGAAGCCAACAAGCGCTACACCCCCAAGCAGTCCGGTCGGCGTCGATAACGTGACCGAGCTGGGACTTAACTTTCCCACTGCGTGGTCGCGACGATTCCCCGCGACGGCTATCCGAAACCTCGTTCTGACCGCACTCGCCACTCCCCTCACCCGCCGTCTCACCACTATGGAAATTCGAGGCCGCGAGAACCTTCCACCCACGGGTACGACCGCGATTTACACGGCCAACCACACGAGTCATCTCGATACCATCATTGTCCTGTCGGCACTGAACAGCGCTCGTCGGCGTCGCACCGTGGTTGCCGCGGCCTCCGACACATTCTTCACGAAGCTCTCGACCGCTCGCATCACCGTGCTACTGGTGAATGCCATCCCCATTGAACGCCACAAGGTCAACCGACAGAGCGCCGCTCAAGCCACTGAGATCTTGAACCAAGGTTGGGACCTACTCATTTACCCCGAGGGCGGTCGCACACCCACGGGACCAATGCTGGAGTTCAAAGGTGGTGCGGCCTATCTCGCCGAACGGAGCAACGCCGTCGTAGTGCCAACGTTCATGCTTGGCGCCGGCGAGTGGCTTTCGCACTACGCCAAGGCGCCGATGTATCTAGCAATGCCAAAAAAGTGGCGGTCGCACGTAACGGTGGCCTTCGGTACCCCACTTGTCGTTCAAGAGGGAGAAAATATCCGACGTTTTGGTCAACGTATTCAAGATGCCGTGATTGACCTGGCCCGCGAAACGACTGGCGACCCCACCTGGGGCACCCACCTACGCCCCTAGCAACTAGGAAATCTCGCCCTGAATGTCGCCGACAGCACGAAGGCGTGAGCGATGCAGCGCATCGGCGATCGTCTGGAGCGGCTCTAACTCTCGCTCGAGGGCTAGGGAGAGTAACTCATCAGCCAGCCAAGGGTTCTGTGCCAGCACCGGACCGTGTGCGTAGGTACCAAAAATAGAACCACGCCGCACGCCATCAACGGCCTGAGAGTGATCACCGACGCGGCCATTACCGGCACCAACCTCCATGATGCCGAGTGGCACTTCGTGGAGTCCGAGCTCCGTCTCACCGCCGTGGTTCTCAAAGCCCACCATCCATTGGCTACCAACCCGCGTTAAGAGGTCTCCGACTCGGCGCTTGGTGCCTCGAGTAGTGACGGCCTCAATGATGCCCAGGCCATCGACTTGAATACCACCCTCAACTTCATAGGAGCTACCAATCAGCTGAAAACCTGCGCAAACGGCCAGGAGCACGGCGCCGTCGTCGACCCGCTTCGCGAGAGCGTTCTTCTTGGCCAGTCCGTAAGTGGCCTGACGTTGTGGTCCGTCCTCCCCACCGCCGAGCAGAAGAATCTGGGCGTCGGGAATCTCATCCTCGAGCGAGGTTTCAATAATCTCGACATCAAATCCGCGACGCCGAGCTCGTGCCGCGAGCACCAGAGCGTTGCCACCATCGCCGTAGGTTCCAAGTAGTTCGGGGTAGAGCACGGCAATCTTCAACATGGCGAGGTCGATTCCAACCAGGCCGCGAACGCCGTGTAGTTCGCAATGACGTCAACGGGCTCTGCGGAGTGAATCTGTGAGGCCAACTCGTCAACCGTGACGACCTTTGCCGTCACATCGGCGTAGTCCAAGCGGGTCGCCAGGTCGAGCGAGCGCTCACCCGTGCACCAGACGGTGCTGCCACGGAGTTGATCAAAGGGGGCGTCGTAAAGCCATGAGGGATCTATTCCGTCGGCGATCAGGTCATTAATCGAGACAACGACGTTGCGACCGCCCGCGACAAGGCCGATTAACGCCGAGACGCCGGCGGGGTTCTTAGCCAACATCAGACGAAAGGCCTGCCCTTCGCGCTGTCGCATCGTGAATCGCCCGGCCACCTCGCGAACGGTACTCACTCGTTGGGCGGCCGTTTCGAGCGGCGTATCGAGCAGTGATGCAGCTACCACCGCCAGCGCCGCATTCGATCGATTGAAGCCCCCCGGTAGCGCCATGTGCAGATTCACCGCCCCCGCAGCACCATTGAGCGTCTCGCCTAATACAAAGTCCGGAGTCGGCTTGGCAAAACCACACTCGCACTGCCATTGACCATCGGGGTTAAGAGGCTCAGTGCACTGCGGACAAGATCGGGCGTCCATCGTCCAGCTCGAACCAACATCGCACCAGATGACTTTGGAGTTCATCTGCGCGATGGCGGCGTAGACCACGAGCGGGTCGGCGCTGTTGGCCACAATCGTGGCCGAAGAGTTATGCAATGTCGTGCGCCACTTCTCGGCCAACACTCGCACCTCGGCGGCGCGGTCTAACTGATCTCGACTGAGATTAAGCAGGACAATGACCTCAGGCTGAGTTGCCTCAGCCACGGTGGCCAAGAAGGCTTCATCAACCTCCAACACTGTCAGGGATTGGCGGTCGCTCGCCAAGGCGGCAACAATCCCCGCCGACATGTTGCTCCCCGTGGCATTAGTCGTGGCGCCACCGAGCGCTGCAACCACGAGAGCTGTCGTAGTCGTCTTACCGTTCGTGCCACTCACCAAGATGATGCGGCGATTGGCGCTCATGCGACGAACGAGCTGAGGGTCGATCCGTAGGGCCACCCGACCACCGGCCACCGTCCCTTGACCGACACCTAGGACGCGACTAGTCCGGTTAACTAGACGAAGACTGGCGAGGGCCAGCGAACTACGCAGTGGGAGGCGGGAACTCATTGCCATCACGCTAACAAGCCCAGGAATTAGCAAAGGGACCGGTCTGGGGGAGAGACCGGTCCCATTGCTGAGATTTCGGGAGAGGGGGGTTCCCCCGAAGTACTGAGTACAGTCTGCCCAATTCCGGCACTATCAGCAAGCCGTATCGCTTGATAGTTTCCATATAGATTATTGATAATGGACTTTAGACAACTAGAAGCACTCGTGGCAGTGGTGGATGCCGGCTCTTTTTCCAAAGCCGGCAAGGCGCTCGCTACCGCTCAGAGCAATATCTCGACCCGCGTAAAGAATCTCGAGGCCGAGCTCGGCGTCTCCCTTATCGATCGCGAAACCATGGGGCCGACTCCCGAAGGACGTTCCGTACTCGAGCGGGCTCGCCGCATCCTGGTAGAAGAAGAGTCGATTGGCACCGACGTTAAGTCCATGTCCGAGACCGTTCAGGGTGACGTCTCGATTGGCATGATCGGAACAACGGGGCGGTGGCTTATCCCTCATCTTCTTCAGGCGCAGCGGGAGCACTACCCGAATATCTATCTTCGAATCATTGAAGGCACTAACTCGGCTCTCGAACCTCGACTCGCCACTGGTGAACTAAACGTGGCCATTCTTTCGATGCCTTTACTCTCAGACTCGTTTCGTTACGCCGAGCTGTTCGATGAAGACTTGGTCCTCGTGACCCCGACCAAAGGCAAGCGGGCCATCATGGGTGACCAGGTGAGTCTGCGTGACCTCACATCGCTCGACCTCCTCCTCCCTCTCTCAGGCACACCACTTCGTAATGAGATCAATGAGGCCTGTGAACTGGCCCATGTCAGGTTGACCCCCCGTATCGAGATGGACGGCATTCGAACCCTGGCTTCGCTCTGCTTTGACGGTGAGGGCTACGCCGTCTTGCCGGCAACCGCCATCCCCGCGCACCTCAAACTGGGCTTTCGGGGGATTCGAATATCTGACCTACCGCCCCGTCGCGTCGCTCTGACGCTCCCGCCCTACGGCCTACCCTCGACGCCGACTCTCGCGGTGTACCAGCTCATCAAAGAGATTGTGGCCAGGGATACCAGCCTGCCGAGTGGACTCCACCGAATCTAGGTTGCGTCAATGGCTACTCCCGAAGAAATCGCGACCACTCTCTCAAAGTATCGACCGCTCAAGGCCCTCATCAAACAAGTTGGCCCACCACCACGGCTCAAGGTAAATCCAGTGGCCAATCGATACCCCACCCTGGTGAGCGCCATCGTCTACCAACAACTCGCAGGGAAGGCGGCGGCGGCAATTCATGGCCGGCTGGTGGCCGGACTCGACGGTCACGTTGATCCGGAACGGATGCTCACCCTTAGTGATGACGAGTGCGCCACCTTTGGTCTTTCTCGAGCCAAGCGTGACTCCATCCGCGACCTGTCTAGTAAGACGCTCGACGGCCTAATCCAATTCTCCCGACATGGACGCATGAGCGACGAACAAGTCCTGGGCGAATTGGTTCAGGTCCGAGGCATTGGTCCATGGACGGCACAGATGTATCTGATGCACGACTTGGGTCGATACGACATCTGGCCCACGCTCGACTACGGAGTACGTAAAGGTTGGTCACTACTGCACGGCATGGACGCGATGATTACGACAAAAATCATGGCCACCGCCGCTGACCATCTCGCGCCCTACCGATCGAGTGTCGCATGGTACTGCTGGCAGGCTGTCGACCAGTAAGTCAGCCTGCCATCAAGAGGTGACCGGTAGCGTGAAGAAGTGAGCATCTCTCTCCAGCAGTTTGAAACTGAAGTTCTGCCTGTGCTTTCTCACTACGCCACAATTCCCTGTCTTTCTCCTGCTTTCGATGCCGACTGGCAGGAGCACGGCTACCTCGACGCTGCCATGTCTCAGTACGCGCAATGGGCAAAAGATCGCACGTTCCTAACCCATGCCGTGACGGTTCGCCAACTACCGGG